>OJQM01001393.1_pt1 | contig 9877 bp, 14 predicted proteins | sample 1598751 | NCBI WGS metagenome assembly OJQM01 (sample SAMN03922455, study PRJEB24848) | human gut metagenome | isolation source: stool sample | host: Homo sapiens | place: Germany | collected 2009-11 | reverse complement strand
GACAAGACCACCGGCGGCGGTCTTGCCTGGGGCGGCGGCTGCTCCCCGTCGCTGACGCCGGATCTTGTGATGTTCACCGACAATGCGGATCCAGTCAAGCTGCTGGCGCTCGATATGAAGACCGGTGAGATCGTTGCAAGCATGCCGGTTCTGGATGATCTGCCCGAGGGCTATCAGGTGGCGGTTGAAAACTCTGCCATCGTCTATGATGACAGCGAGGGCACCGTCAGCACGATTGTCTGCAACTGGTTCGGCGCAGGCAGCGCAGGCCTTGCCGATCCCGACAGCGATTCCTCCATCCAGAGCTACGCCAACATCTATGATACGAACTGGCTGACAAAGGGCAACTGCATGATCGCGCCCGGCGTCGAACGTGTCGATACGGTCAAAACCGATTCCGGCTATAAGATGAAAAGCGTCTGGTCTCGAAATGATCTGAGCGACACGTCGATTATGAAGCTCTCCACCGCAACCGGCTATATTTACGGCTATGTGCAGGATCTGGAAAGCGGCATGTGGCAGTACATCATTCTGGACTTTGCCACCGGCGAGACGGTATTCACCATGGACGTCTCCAACAAATATGGCTACAATAACATGGCTATCGGTATGTATGCCGGAAACAGCGGCAACGCGCTCTACTGCCCGACGGGCTATCTGGAGCTGCTGTGCTTGCAGGATCGCTTTGTGTATCTTCCCGAAATGCCCTACCGCAAGGTCGATCTCGACAAGTCCGCGCGAAACATGCTGTCGCAGGCGCAGTTTGAACAGGATGGCGGCAAAGGAGCGGTTGCAAGCTGGCGCAACACCGTGACAGTCGAAAACGTCCACCCCAACACGACAGTCTCGTTCCGGATGAACAATCTTTCCGGAAGCACCGCTGAGCTGAAACTCTATGCCTACAGTGCGGACGGAACGTTGGCGGAGGTCAGCAACGAACTGTGGTCAATCACGGATGAAGCAGGCAGCGCCGTGGATACGCTTTCTGACGGCACACTGTATGAGCTGCGTGTGAGCGTCGCGGACGGCGGCGCGTTCGACCTGAGCGAGGCGGAAAAGGAGATCAAAATTTCCGTTGTACTTGCAAAGTAAGACTCAAATGATTTGCGCCCGTGCCAGCATAAATGCTGATACGGGCGCTTCTCTGTTTTACATATCTTTTGCCGAAGCTGAATATTCAACCTTTCCGGGCTTTTCTTTATCTTCTTATACAATACCCTGGGCGTTCATAGCAATAACTCAATGTACCGTATAATTCCTGGGCTTTCAGACTTTTTGTCTCTCACCGGTATCCCCTTGTTGTCTGAAAATTCGTTTTTGTTTCATAGATTTCGCTGTTGCTCAGGCATTTGTATCTTCTGGAATGTAACATTTTTCATTAGTTGCACTGTTTCTTGCTTCTGCACCTTTTTATTCTGAGTGCATTCCTAGACAGGTTTTCGTTGTAAATTGGTCTGCACCTCGGAAAATATGAATCAACAGTACTTTTCGCATATCCGGTTGCCGTTGCAATCTCGTCCGCAGATAACCCTTTCTCGTATAACTTTAGGATTATTCTCTGCGTCTCGTTTACGACTATTCCTTCTGTGCTCAATGTCTTTGCAATTCTTTGCCAGCTATATCCGGTTTTCTTTTTTATTCCGGTTATTGTTTGAATTTCTTCATATGCGCTTAATATAATTTCCGTAGATGTCATGTTTTCAATCCGTCACTTTCTGAGCTTGCAACCGTCAAACAATCATAAGCCCTTTTTTATTTCAGAAAGCTAAAATCTACATCGTGGTGATCCATTTCCCTGATTTCTTCAAGGCTGCTTCCTAAATGGATCAGACTCATATTTAATTCGCTCTCGCTCGTATCTTTATAAAAATTCTCAAAAGTAAACTCTTTGTTTTCGTTCAAGCGTTCTTCTGCTTTTTGGCAGAGTACCTTCGCCCTTGTTGGCAGCTTCATTGGCTCTTCATTATGCGCCTGTCCCTTATAATCGTAATAAATGTTTTCCCAATTCATGTCGTCCGGGATGCTGTCCGTAATAAAAACGTACGTTTCGTTGTGAAAGTAAGCAAAATGTCTTTTCTCATCTTCCCAGTATTTAATTACTTTTTCCTTTTCTAACGGTAAGTAATGATATTTTACTCCCTTCTCTTTTAATGTCTTTTCAAAAGTGTGGCTGTCTGTACACTGACAAATAATCTCTTCTTCATAGTGCATGAATTTTTCCATGTCCTTTTCCCCTTTCTTTCTGTTTACGCTTATATTACATTGCTTTTCCAAAAAATTATTTCACACGTTTTTCATTTTTTATAATTCCATGATTTTATCTGCTGACGCTCCAAGCGCCTTACAGATTTTTGCAAACGTGATCGCGTTCGGTATCTGTTCTCCATTCTCCCACCGACTTATATCTTTCTGATATACATCCAGGTACTCTGCAAGTTCTTTTTGCGTTACACCTGCTGCCTTTCGTGCTTCCCTTATGTTCTCGCCTAAATTCATTCCTTGCCCTCTCTTTTATTCCATACCAGTAATGCAAAGCATATTATATATAATACCACTTTCACACCGTCCAGTACGGATAGCGTTTTAAAATCTCCGTCCACAATATCAAGTATCACTAACGCCACCAGTAAAAAGCTGATTTTTTTATTCATATTTTTTGCAGGGTGTGATATACTGTCTTTAGAAAAGCAATACCCCCTTAGGGGGCTGCCCTTTGCAGGGCAGCTTATGTATTTACTTTTTCTTCTTGGACTTTTTAGATTTCTTTTGCTTTACCAGCTGGCGGGCTGTTAATGTTAAAACTAAGATTTCTACTAAGTCCTTTATTATTTCCAGTATATCATGTATGGTATCCATTCCCCTTCTCTCCTTTCCAGTGCTTTACACTTATTCGTTCTTATCTCCTTTCCATGATTTAATTATATACCTTTTATGGTATATTGTCAATGGTTTTTATATTTTTCTGCAAAATAATAGAGGGCAGTTTTCACCGCCCCCTGTTCCTATCCCTTTTCCAAATAATTTCCGCTGCAAAATCCGGTTTTATTTGTCCCCTGTATGGATGCCTGCACATACAACCAACGTGTACCCTCCATAACTGTATAATATCCATAGCAGTGCACTGTCGTCCCTTTCGGTAAAACTACCAGGGATGCCTTGTTTTTTCCTGCTCCAGCCCTCAAGTGCAGTGCCGAAATAGTCTTGTATGTACCAGCTGCTGACTTGCTGAAAGCTCTGGCAGCTTCCGGCTTTGTGACTTTCTTCGGTTCTTCTACAGCATGACTGTTCCTTTCCTGTACGGCTGCTGCCCCGTCCGACAACACAACTACCGTATGACCTTTTGTGCGGGTTATGAGAATATCCCCTCGAAGCAGCCGATCAGGGCTATTGCAATGCTCTCCATCCTCATAGACCGTAAACATGCCGGTATTCAGCAGCACGTTACGCTCACTCGAAGTATTGAAACTCGGAACCTTGATCCCAGCATACAGGCAACAAAGGCGTACCAGCTCGGAGCAGTCCGTCTCTACGTCTGTCGTTATCTTTGCCGGATCATACTCATGTGGCTGTGCCGCCAACGTTGCTCTCGTTCGGTGGCTCTGGCAGTATCCGATATGGTTATTGTTGCAAGCGGCAGCCATTGCGTACGCAATAGCCTCCCGCACCGCTGGAGTTTTTGCCCGTAAGACGATCCAGCCCTTTGTGTGCATATACCATGCCTGCGTACCAACTTCCCTGCCAGTCTGGTCTCCAGGGATGCCGCCAGTTATCTTCCCATTTTCATTCAATCTGGCGCTTCCGACTATAACGCTCATATTTCCTCCATTTCCGCCTTTTCTTCCGCTTGGTATGCATTCATGCCTTTATCCTGTTTTGACGCTTGCCTTTGGCTATTCGGCATATTAGGCGCGGTGTCTCGCCCCTCTTCAATCTTCATTTGTTTTACAGCTGCTTCTATCAGGATATTTAACTGCTCCGCGGAGATCGAAATATTTTTCGCAATCAACATTTCCTGTAAAAACTTCGTTACGATTTCTTTCCGCTCTTCTCCAGATTTTTCCCAATAAACCTGCTGTGCCATCAGGACTGCCTTTTCCGCCCATTTTTCAATTTCCGCCATCTTTTCGACGCCGATCCGCGACCGGAGCCACGGAATAGCGTACCTCATAACCAATAGCACCGCAATCATCACAATCAGTTTCAACAATTCAAATAAAATATCATTCATCCTGCAACCTCCTGTTCCTTTTCCAGCCGCTTTTCCTGCAGCTTATTCTTCTCTTGTTCTTTTGTTTCGAAGTAGGCTTTGCACAAATACCCCAAAATCACCGCAACGATCTCAGTGATCCAGGCAATAGCCAGTTCCGTACACGGCTCCCGCCCCAGATATGCTAATAGGTACGGAATTTCCGCGTTCAATACACCGACGATCAATAGCGCTTTTACAGCTTTTTTGGTGTATGTACGCCTTTCATCATGCTTCCGTTTCACAATGTTTTCCTCCGCTCATCGACGGCTCTGTATCAATTCCGCGACCTGCTCCTGCTCATCCATCTGAATCACTCTAAGCGCTCGCATGGTTGGTTCCACTACGGTGTGCATATGCCCGTCTCCACCGTTTATTTCATAATCTGCAAAAATATCCCAAAACGCACTTGCCTCCATCTCCGACCATGCTTGTCTTGGATTTGAATCCTGATTTGTATAATATCGATACGCCTGCAATAGTCTGTCCCGCAGCTCATTGCACTTTTGCCGCTTGCGTTCCGCTTCGATCTCTTCCAGCCGGCGGATAACACTTTTCTGCGACTGCTCGATGTTATCCAAACGATCAGTCAGCTTTTCCTGAATGTTCAAAGACTGTTTTCTCCATTCTGGGTACTTAGACTCCTGGTCTAAAATCTGCTGGATTTTTTCATCTTGCATCCGCTTTACATCATGTTGCTCGACGATTGCTTGCGCGACCTTACGATAAATTTTATATAAAAAAATAAAGGCAGCCACAAGCACGACCACATAGCCAATGCTGTAACTGCCAAATGCTTCAATTAGGGCATCCATTCGTTTTTTTCTTCTCCTTTCAAAGCGCCATAAAACGGCAAATTTTATGTTTCTGTATTAAGTAGGGATTTGGGCGGACTTGCCTTTGCGCAGGACGCAAACGGCAACTGGGGATTCAAGATCGGAGGTGCGGATCCAGTAATCCCTTTTAAGGGTGAGATGGACTTCGATTACGAACACAACATATCAATTCCGTATATTGTTGCGGCTGGCAATCCAAACGTTTTACATTATTATACAATGACCGAGGAAGATGCAGCGTACTCTTATCTTGCACTATTCGCGGTTACGGCTGGTAGCGTGGTGTCGATCGAACTTAGCGGGGTTAGTGGTCCATCCATTGTATGTAATAAGCCGGGTGGAAACTATTCTTTTGCGCTAATCGCGAACCCTGTTTTGAACGGGAAAGTTAATTTTAGGCACGGAGGAACAGGAGACGGACATGTTTTTAAGCTTATGATTAAGTAATATTAGCGATACCACACTCGCACAATCTCAGATCCATACGCATTTCCACTATTATTTGAAGTGCTAAAAGTGATTGTTACGGATTCTGTTGTATATGTCACATTAAGAGCGTTCCAACCTTCCCATCCACGAGATACGAGACCGGCGCAAACAATCTCGCCAGCATCTGTAATATCTGAAAGTAAAATATTTTTAGTCGCAGTCCCAGATGCAATCGTGAAATCGACCGATTTAAGAAAAGAAGACGGCGATGGTATTGCTCTATTGCTAATATAATAAACTTTGACATTAAGACTTTTTAGACCATTAACGGATGTCATTACAAGTTCGGAGTTGCTATGTTTTACATACGAGACTCCGATACCAACGTTTTCTTGGTTCGTTCCTCCATTGTACACTTCAATGAAGAAATCCTTCCCATGAACCATAGATCCAAAATTAGGTATTTCAGATACTTTCGTAAAATGATATCCATGATGCCATTGGCCAAATTCATGCTCTTTAAAATCTACGTTGCCACAGTCAAGGGATGAATATTCTGGCGATTCAGCTAATTTTTTTCGCACTGAATCAGCACCTACAATGTAAAAATTCCCGTTCTCCTGCTCCAGAGAGCAGCCGCCCAAATCCCTACTTAGTTGAGTAAGGGATGCAAAAAAATTATGTCAATAAGATCCGCAAGGGTCTTAATTTTTTACCCTCAAAATGAGGGAGAAAGGAAAAATACATGAAAGAAAAAGTTATTTTAGGAAACAAAGTGGAGCTGCCTTATGACAGTATCGGTTTTGGAGCTGGTACACTTGCAATCAGCTTTAAAGCTGGCGATATTGCAGCTCTCGAAAAATCCTTCCGCGACGCTGGCCAGAACAATCTGGAAGTAATCAAGCAGTACGACGCGGAAGGCCATGTGCAGGCAACGCATGAACGTTATGATATCTTCCGGGAAATTAGAAAGACAATCGGTGCAACTCCTGAAGAGGATATTGTTACTGTGACATTAGAGCAGGAGAGCCTGGTTGAGATGAGACTGCGTCATCTGGAAGCAGGTCAGGGTATTCAGGACGGCGCAATTCAGGATTTGGGTGATGTTGTGTCCGGAATGGCAGAAGCACAGGGCGTAAGCCTTTGACATTGAGAAAGAGAGAAAAAAATAATGGTAAAATTTTATGTCAACAGAATCAAAAACGGTGGAATGACGATTGATGAAGTGCCGAGTCTCTGGAGAAAAAAAGTAGAGGCTGAACTTGCAAAAGAAAACAACTGAATAATGTATCTTCCCCCTGCCGTCTGGTAACATGGCGGCAGGAGGTGGATGTTTATGAAAGACGAAATTGTAACAGCAATCCTGCAGGAAATGACACCTGTTTTGGATCAGGAGCAGCTTACCCGTTTAAAAAGCGTTGTCCGGGTACAGTTATGCGGATATGACATCAGCAAAAAAGAGACAGGGCTGATGTGTGCTGATCAGAATGGTCAAAATTATCTGCGGGTATTTTTGGATACGTTCCGGCAGAATGGAAAATCTGAGGGCACGATCGAGCAGTATCAACTGCATCTGGGTCGGATGCTATCCTACATCGGAAAGAATGTGGAGGATATTGAGGACGATGATCTGATCGCTTATTTGGAGAAGTACAGAACCATTCGCCATGTGTCGAATAGGTACATGAACAATATTCGCCTTGTTTTTAACAGTTTTTTCCGCTGGCTGCAGCGCAAAAAAGTGATTATGCGAAACCCTGTGGACGGACTGGAACCGATTAAGTATAAGCAGGCAGTCAAAAAGCCTCTGTCTCCGGAAGAGTTGGAAAAGGTACGTTGCGCATGTGAGCAGGAGCGTGATCTGGCAATCGTCGAATTTTTATATTCCAGCGCGGTCAGGGTGTCAGAATTGTGCCGGCTGAATCGGGACGATATATGCTGGGAGTCTGATGACGTCATGGTATTAGGGAAGGGAAATAAAGAGCGGGAGGTATACCTTAACGCTCGGGCACACCTGCATCTGCGACAGTATCTGGAAAGCAGGACAGATGACAATCCGGCCTTGTTTGTAGGGACGCGCGCACCGCACGAACGCCTGACAAAATCCGGAGTCAGAAATATCCTAAAAAAGATCGGGAGTGCAGCGGGGGTAAGCAAAGTGCATCCGCACAGGTTCCGGCGGACATCGGCAACAGATCTGCTCCGCATGGGCATGCCGATTGAGCAGGTGCAAGAGTTTTTGGGGCATGTAAAAATCGAGACAACGCGAATCTATTGTACGGTTACAAAGGAGCAGGTAAGGGCATCGCATCGGCGCTTTATGGCGGCGTGATTTGAGTGTATATGTGGGATTTTTTAAGGCCGCCGCAAGACGGTCTAAGAGAGGTTGTAGGGGTAAGTTGCACCGGTGCAACGGTGGCATAGAGCAGGCCAGAGTATTAAATAGGGATTTGGGCGGTCTGTCTTTTGGTCAGGATGCAGACGGCAGCTGGGGATACAGGATTGGAGGTGCTGATCCAGTAATCCCTTTTAAAAGTTCCAAAGTAGCGATGGGAGGTTTTAAATTTCTAGGCAATAACGGGAATCCGAATGGCGCGACCGTCGATGTTGGTTTTAAGCCAGATTTCATCATGTATGGATTTCTTGGCGGAAGCGATATAACCAAAGCTTTTTACAATGGGAATAGCGGAAACGATCGAACTCTGGTGCTGTGGTGGACTGAATTACAAAAGGAATTCATCTGGGATTCTGGGTCTTCAAACCCGCCAAAGTGCATCAGAAGATCATTTCCTACTGGCCCAAGTACAGGAAACCGGCTCGCGTTACAAGAAGTAACGGATACTGGGTTCAAAGTATACGGCGGATACGGTTCAGGTGCGGCATTCTATGTCTGTATTAAACTTGAATGATTTACTTAAAACCAAACGCCCTGACAGAAGTAATAAGATAAGTATCGAATGATTGCGCCGGTGTTACGATAAAGCATAGGTTGTTATTGTCGTGGCTTCGTAGGAATGCCCAACATTTCCGGAATGGCTGGCAGTAACAGCAAGCTTTATATGATCATACCCTTTGATATTTACAGTTACATCTGCATTAAGTGTAGTTATCTTTTGGATTTGTTTATAAGTGCTTGTACCAATAGCAGTACCATAAACAGTCACAGAATTTGCATTTCCTCCATTGGGAGGAGTTTTTACGTTTAAAACTAGTGATACGTAATCCCCAGTATTGTTAAAAATATAATTCCTTGTCATTACAGTTCGGTCTCTTACTGCAACGGTTTCTAACGTTCCGCCAATCCCGCTGCTACCCAATTTTTTTCGCACTGAATCAGCACCTACCACATAAAAATCTTCGCCGTTCTGCTCCAGAGAGCAGCCGCCCAAATCCCTACTTAATGCATCAATTTCCTGCCCATGTTCATACGCCACTCGCGCTGTCGACAAAAATTCTGAGCTGTTTGTCGTGTCATTGTCCGCGACCTTGTACCCCGCCGCGCCACCAAGGGTTGGTCGCTCGCTCAAGTCCCCGTACTTTCCTGAAAATGCAACAGTTTTCAAATCCGTGAAAAATTTCTGAATTTTTCCAAAGAGCACTCTATGTTTTTCCCCGGACTTAATATTCTCCCGCATCTTCGATTCAGTAAACGCAGTCGTCATATCACTTGACTCCATGTTTCCGGGCTTACCGCCCGGAAACACCTGAGTACCATTTTCCCCTACGATCTGTTCAATCGATGTTTCAGGATGGAATACATTTCCCTCATCATCCTGAATCTGCATGTTGTTTACAGTACTCATGACATATCTCCTTTAATTAACAATCTTGAAAAACAGCTTGGTCTGTTTTGCCGTATCGTATTCTGTCCCGACACGTACATTATCGCCCGGCTCGCCTTTTTCTCCTTTGTCGCCTTTCGCACCGGTTTCACCTTGAGGTCCTACCGGTCCCTGCTTTCCGGTCGCTCCTGTTTCCCCTTTAGGACCAGTCATACCCTGGGCGCCGGAAAGGTCTGTCAGGTATTCGTACTTCGCTGTCCCTTTATAAAACAGTTTTGCGTTGTCCTCATCTTCAACATTTCCTGTGTTGATTACTACAAAACCGCCTTGCGGCACACCATCCGCCGCATATCCACTGTTCATTTCTGCTACAGACTTGTACACTTTCGCGATTGAAAACGGATCGCCCTTTTCACCCTTCTGGCCTGCAGGTCCCTGTGCACCTTCTGCTCCCTGCGGTCCAACAGCACCAGTCTCGCCTCTGTCGCCCTTCGCGCCGGCTGCGCCAGTCTCACCTCTGTCGCCCTTCGCGCCCTTTAAGGATGCCAGATATTCCTGCTCATTCTTCCCGGCATTCCCCGGCT
>OJQM01001390.1_pt1 | contig 9904 bp, 9 predicted proteins | sample 1598751 | NCBI WGS metagenome assembly OJQM01 (sample SAMN03922455, study PRJEB24848) | human gut metagenome | isolation source: stool sample | host: Homo sapiens | place: Germany | collected 2009-11 | reverse complement strand
AAAACATGTGATGCACGTGTAAAATCGCACCTTCGGTAGCTTTACGCCCACAAACCTTACAGACATAGTTATCGCGGTAAAATACCGCTTCCCGCAAGGTTGCCAAATTGTAGCGCGGGCCTTTCTGGTAGTCCGCTCCTTCCGGAATGGCTTTTCCCTCCTGAATTGCTTTTACAAGCATCGTATCGAAAGAGCCAACCTCAACCGTTGCATGAGTAATGGGCATTACTGCACAATACATCTTGACAACGTTGACATTGAGTTCTTTCTTATGCCTCAAAGAAGGAGCAAGCCAACCCTCGCTGCGCTTGCGGTTATCGAAGCGCGGTTTACGGTAACGCAGTCTGTTTCTGCGTGTACGGCGATACTTGCGGCAATCATCGTGATGTTCCTTCTCATCCTGCAATGTATCATACTGGGCAGACACATATTCGTGAGATTCGCTTTTTACGCTGATGCCGATGTAGTTGTAGCCCACATCTTCGCAGATTTCGATGGGTTGTGTGTTTGCTTTGCTGTCATACAGTAACTGGATAGTAAATGGATGGTGCTTAATGATTTTTGCTTTTCCGTCTTTCAAGAGTCGGCGTACCTTGCCAAGACGGATGGTAGGCATTAAGCGTTCACCACTGTTGCTGAGAACACAAACGCAAGTGCTCATGCAAGGTACTCCTTTCGTTAAATAGTAATGAAACTATAAGTCAGGGCTTGCGCCCTGTGGTCCACTTCGCCAATGTTATGCACTGTTTTAGCCTTTCGGCATGGCAGCCGCACATCTCCTACCCTTAGAGATTTTTAACGTAATACATATCAACGGCTTACGCCATTGATACATACACTGCCCGCAGAGCCCGACACTTGTGGAGCATATCGGGGTGCCTATATTATGAAGATGATTGCTCATCAAATGCATAACGGAGTTCGCAGCAACCGAAGTTGCCGTTCACCGAGGCTAATCAACCGGGCTTACGGGTTGCCCCGCAAGCCCCGTCTATAACCGGCGAGCCGGTTTAGGCGGGGTTGTTGACTTCGTGCTCTGACTTTGTCATGAGTTAGACACACGTGGGTAATCTTGTTAATCGGCATTTTCGCTATTCTCCTTAGCTCTGGCTTTTACGTTATACTGGTAAATCCCATTTTGATGAAGGATAAGATAACCTAGTGAAGGGCTGATATTTACCTCCCTGCTCAACTCGATAATCGATTTTTGAGGATTTTTTGTGTAAGCATCAAGAAAAGTTTGGTTCCGCATCTTTTTCTCTTTTTTGAGAGCCGTTTCAATATGATTGTATTTTTGGCTTTCGTACTCTCCGCTCGAATGCAAGATTGCATAAATACGCTGCATGGAAATGTCGTACATCTTGCCCAATTCTCTGGCCGTCATACCGCCTTTATACTGTTTAACAATTTGCTCATTTCGAGTGGTAAGTCTCTTCCTCTTTTTTTCAAAATAACGAGGCGGCTCCTGCGTACCTTTTAGAATCTTGTAGCACATCGTTTCTGAAAGATTATATTCCCTCGCAATTTCTAAAATCGGCTTTCCATTTTTGTAATCTTCGATGATGCTTTTATTGCGGTTCATGCGTTCTTCTTTGTTTGACATAAAGCCTCCGATAAAAAGAAAGAGCAGGTTCAAAACTGAGCCCGCCCTAGCCTTTCGGTCGGATTTTGCCCGACCAACGATGTTTTTTGATGCCTTTCGTTCTATATTTTGTATTATATGCAATTCGCACAGATACACAATGTTTTTCTTTCTGGTAATTTATGGTAAGTATTGTGCAAAAAATAAGACCACTACCCTTTTTGGGGTAGTGGTCTTGATTGCTATTGCTTTCGCACAATCAATTTGTATGATTTTGATTCCAACGCTTTCTGCTGAAAGAATCCGAATCAAAGTTTCGTTCTAGGAGTATCAGCTGTTCGATTCACCCGGCAGCCACTGCTGCGGATAAGCACGAAGGCGGTTACTCGGCACGCAGTCATTCAGAGCAGAGTTCTCAGCAAGCGCCATATCAATGATGTAGTAATCATTGCCGTTGATTTTCACTTCTGCATAACTGAACGAGTCATCATCATCGGGGCTTGCGCAGCATTCGACAGCAAAAACTTCATGGGTTTTGCGGTTGGCTTTGCATGGCAGATTGAACATTGCACCGGAATCAAAGCAGGACTCAATGCAGGCATTGACCACATCGCTTACGGGAGACTCTGCAGCCTCCTGATATTCCGGCATGTGCCAGATGTCGATGCTTGCCTTGTTGGTATCCTCAATGTTGCGGACCTTCAAGACACGGACACCCTTCTTCTCCATGTGAATGACGGCACGGCACAGGTCCACACGGATTTCGTGTGAATCCATAATGGTGCCACGGTCATCCTTAGGTAGGAAGATTTCGATAACTTTGTTGATATCGGGGGTTTCGGCGACGAAATAGACTTTGTCATCGTGAATTTTGAACATTGCATTACGCTCCTTCTTGTTCATACAAAAAGGGCGGGCTCCCTAAAAACAGGAAGTCCGCCCTTTAAGCGAAATTGTGAATGTACGAAAGGCATAAAACCCTTTCGATATAGAATGTTATCTATCGTACAATTTTTATTGTAGTCGGTTCGCACAGCTTGTCGAGTAAATCAGGTGCAATTTTTATGGTTTGCAAATCCCACACGCCGAATACCCTTCCTGGATGAGCTCATCGCGGGGCCCCATATAGTCGATTCGATTCTTTTGACTCATCGATTCGACTGCAGAGCAATCGGGTTTGTGAAACTTCATAGTGCTCGTGTTCAGAACGTATGTCTCGTCTATGACAAGTGAAGCTTTGTCCTGTTCATCCTTGGAACCTGCAGCACTACCGGCTTCAATCCGATTTTCATCATGATATTCACCGGAAGTGAAACTTACCTCTTTGCCATCCGAGGTGCAGTAAATATCACCCAGCAGGTCTGTGCGATAAACCTCGACACCTTTGTTTTGCAACTTGTCGAGTGTTTCTTGATGTGGATGACCGTAACTGTTCCCTGTGCCACAAGAAATCACAGCATATGTTGGATTTACCGCATCCAGAAAAGCCTCTGAGGTAGATGTACTTGAGCCATGGTGCCCTACTTTCAGAACTGTTGACTGAATGTCTTGTCCCGATGCAAGTATCACGTTTTCCGCTTCCTGTTCCGCATCTCCGGTAAAGAGGAACGAGGTGTCTCCATAGACAATACGCAAAACAATCGAAGTATTGTTCGTGTCATCGGGAACAGAATTAACACCAACTATCGTGAATTCCGCTTCCCCCAGAGTGTAGGTTTCACCCACATCCGGTATCGTGATGCCTCCGCCTTTTTGCTCCGCGTAGCTTGCAAAGTCCCGAAATGCTTTGCTGTCGTATTCTGTCACAGGGCATAGAGTCATGTTCGCAGTGACGGCCTCAAAAGCACCGGACAAGCCGCCGATGTGGTCTTCGTGCGCGTGAGTCCCAACGACATAATCCAGGTGCCCATCGGTTTCACGCTGCATAACAGAATATAAGAGGTTAGAATCATCGACATTACCGCCATCAATAAGCATTGAGTGGCCGTCGCAGGTGATAAGGGCGGAATCCGCCTGTCCTACGTCTAAAAAGTGAATCGTAAAGCTGCCGTCCACCGAACCGCCAGCCGTCTGTTCACTGCTTGCAGTGCTTTCTGAGACGACCCCGGTGCTGGATGGACTTTCCGATATTATCGGATTCTGACCGCAGCCGGTGAAGCTGAGTGCAAGGAGCGTAGCGATGATTGCCGCCGTGCTCCGGAATAGATTGTTTTTGAGTTTCATACTTTTTCTCCTTTTTGTAATTCATTCACTTTTAATTGTCTGCGATTCGCACAGTTTCGCAACATGATATTGTCTGTGAATACCAGTTATCGGAGTCATAGTCCTTTGACAAAATTCGGGTCGTAGTGGGACAGGACTTCCTCGTTCAAGCTGTATTCGCAGTTGATAGTCGTTGCGTCATCCTGCCCGCATTTTGCTGCGAGCAGGGTTTGCTTTTGCACTCAAGACTTTTGGAAGGTCAAAAACCACACCCTTTTGCCAGGTGGTGTTTGCACGGAGTTCAAATCAAGACCTTCACACACCCCAAAAACAACACAAATCAAGGGTTTTGCCTTACCAGCTTTTGCCACCGTGTATACCGCATACCAGACCAAACGCCTCATCGATACTTCTGCAGTTCATCGACCGGAACCCGTGCGGGCCGGTCAGCGTGTTTCCCCATAAGACATAGGTTTCGCTTCCACATCGGCCGCTGACACTGATGGTGTTCCCGAACACATGAACGGCTGAGCCATCTCGACACATTGCAAACATTATACGCATCTCACTTTCTGTTTTATTTTTCTTCATTCTAAGCAAATCGTACGATACGTCAATTTTAGACGTTCTGGAATGAGCATTCCACTGAGGCGGCTCCTTCCTCTTTAGGCCGCTGCCAGCACAAAAAGAAAAAGACCCACCTGTTTGTGGCAGGTAGTTCATAAGGCCGTTCATCTTTTTCGTCTGAGCTTATTGTGTCACGGACTGCCCCACGCAAATAACGAGCGATAAATGCGTGAAAATGCACAAAAAACGCACGCACACATTTAATTTGAACGCACGCGTGCGTTTATTATGACTTTTATTTACTGCAACGAGAAAACATAGAAATTTATAGTGTTTGCTCCGATTTCTCGCTTTGAAAGGACAGTAGCTTTGCTGTTGTGCAATGCCACTTGCAAAAGCATCCCGTCGCAAAATGCAATGTTCATATATTCCCCCACTTATAGCAAAATGGAGCCTCACCCGCTACTGCAGGCAAGACTCCGGATTATTTCAGTTTAGTCTTCGAAGTTGAAGATGAAGCCGTTTTCCTTCATGGCAACAAGACCGCCACGCGACTGAGCCTTACGGTCGTCGATAGAAACATCCAGCGTCAGGCTGGTATCCTCGTTGTCCAGCCAGTTGGGGCGCAGGTCGCTGATAAGATTGTACAGTGCTGCGACAGCATGGACAATCAGCTTCTCTTCGCCCAGTGTATTTCCAATTACTTCGTCATCGTTCTCCACGGGAACGCTGATGGAAGCAGAGAGGCTTTCAAGCTTGTTGTCGTCATTCTCACGGAACGCGGTGGCTTCGAATTTCAGAGTGCAGGTGTTCATTTTGGTATTCTCCTTTGTATGTGTTATAGGGTTTCTTCTTGCACTCTTAATTGTACGCAGTTCGCAAGGGTGGTCAATCAGTTGAACAGCGTGGAATCCGGCCAGGTCGGATTTCTCAAAATAATATTTTTTAATATTTTTCTATATTGATGCGTTCCACTTCTTTTTTCAAGGTTTTAGTGATAAGCTCCGGTGCCTGTCAGTCCAAGCAGCGCCACAAGCGCTATTCAGAACGTTGTATCGTTTAACGAGAGAGCACAGTATATCAGTAGTCATCATCTTCTTCGACCCTGTAGGTACAAGTATCTTTGCTCATAGTTACATATACGTCGTAAAAATCATAGAATTCGTCATCGACGTCAATATCCAGTACCAGGCATTTTTCTTTGCCATCCAGCTTGTCAGGACGGAGGCACTTTACAAGGCTGTACAATTCGTGGACCATGTGAGAAATCAGTTTATCGTCATAGACAAACTTGTCAATAATTTCTGGATTGTAGGGAAGCGAAAAATCCGCACTAGAGCAAAGAAAATCCGGCATGATAATTCCTTTGCTCGTGGTATCAGTAGATTTCATACTCAACTTCATAGAAACAAAACAGGCTTCTCCTTTAACTACCATATAGGTTCCTCCAATTTTATCTTATTTGATTTTGTCGTCTATTTCTATCTAGTAGAATCTTTGGTCTTATTTTACTCGATTTCCACGATAGTTGGGGTTATTAGGGTTACATTGGTTTGCACGGTTGTTCATTGCAGCTGTATACGCGCTATTATTCGGATTGAGTTGGTTTGCGTGATGATTGTGTTGCTGTTGCGTGTGAGCTGCATTGCCATCCCAATCATCCAACAAAAGTAAATCATCGTTATCGATTGAAGCGTCCTTACCAATGTCCTGCCACGGCGCGAAGGTGGCGACAATGGCGATAGCGTCACCATCTCGGAGGGCAACCTGTACAGTAGCAATGTCCCCTACTGCCGGGGTTTTGACGTCCTGGCTAGGGTTGTTGGTGTGTATAGGCACATCAACTTCGATGTCAAGCGCGGGGAGAAAGACCACGATGTTCTTGGGTGTGATGGCGGTTACGGTGCCAGAGTGGGTGGCTGTTATAGTTTGAGTCATTGTTATTGTCCTTTCTTGCTTATGTACTGTTATTATTCCTGATTTTCATCTTCAATGTAATTTGGAAGCTCGGATAAGCTGCAATTTTCTGGTAAGTTCAAGATGGCATCGTTCCATTTTCGTATAACATGAGATTCAATTGTGTATTGTAATGTTCTAAAGATGTTTGATACCCGATACATTGACGTATCCGTTATAACTTTACCGTGCAAATTGGTTGGAGACAGTTTATTATTTAATAGTTGTAGTGCGTTCTTGTCAGTGTCAATCGTTATCTCTGCGTTGCCGAAGAGTAATGCATTTGTGCTTTTCCCACTTTCAACAAGTGCTTCAAAGTTTGAAAGCGCCATTTTATACGTCATGCTGATTGCATAATATGGCGTCAATGTTTCGTCAAATGGGTTGACATAAACATGGTTGTAATAGTCATAGTCTACTATACATCCATGTATTGTTCCCTCTCCGCCAATTGCTTGAATTAGTGATGAAACAGTTTCTTCGTATTGATAAAAGGAAGAAAAAGTTCGGCTTACATTGTTGTAGTATTTGCTAATATTCTTGTAGTAATATTCTTTGTTTTTCTCCGCTCTTTGAGCTTGTGCCCCATTTAGAATATAGCTTTTACCATTTGTTTCTAGTATGAAGAGATAAATTTCTTCTTTCTTTATAGCCCAGAATTTGCCTGTTCTTTTCATTTCTGGTATAGGAATCTTCCGTATATACATGAAATCCAAATATTGAAGTTTTGATATTTCGTGTATGCCATTTTCCAAATCACAAAGTGGGTCGTAGACCGCATGGTTGAGCACAAGCTTCTTGAATCGGCAAAATTTGCCGCAGTATCCGAACTGATTATTTTCCAGAACAATGGCTCCGTTTTTCTTTATAGACATTACATTCTTATGTGTATGTCCACTAATATAAATCCAGTTACCATTATACGGCTGCTTAGACCAGTCTCTCATAGGGGTATGAGTCAGCACAATGACAGGCACATCATTTGCACAACGAAGCAATTTGTTATAAACGGCTTCAAAGCGTTTAGAATTTTCGATGTCATCTTCTCTTGTCGTAGATTGCGAGTAGATTCCATTTAAGGCGTTAAATTCTTCATTGCAGCCAGAGAATCCGAGTCCACCAAGAATTATTACATTTGCTTTATAGCAATATTCTGTCAGCTCTTTCTCGTCAGCATCTAAAATGTTAGCTTCGGTAATATTCAACTCATGTCGATACCCATACACATTTTTTGAGAGTTCAATGTAAAGTCCATTCTCCAAGAATGTAACATCATGTGTATTACTGCGTAATATCCTCAACGCTTCATCAGTTTGCAAGCCCAAAAGGTTTGGTCCGTCCAAGCTCCACAAGTCATGGTTTCCAAGAACAGAAATGATGGGTCCGTCCCAATTGTTTCTTAAAGAGTTATAGAACATTATATTCAAGTACGTATAGCTCGAAATGTCACCTCCTGTAAGTATAATGCCTGGAGTGTGTGCTGTAGCCAGTATCTTTTTTACGAATTCATCTATTAGCTCATATGCCTTATCAGAAGCAATGCCGTTCAAATCAATATGATGTTCAAGGTGTAAGTCTGTAACATAGTAGATGTTTACTTCTTCTTTTTTTGCCGCATGAATTGTATTTGTAATGTCTGGCTGGGTAGTCCTATAATTTAGTGACTTATTAGTTTCCTTTACGCATTGTTTGCCAGGGATTGCGTTGATTGGTATGATGTTAGTGATTTCCGGTTCGTTATTTATTGGTACTGGATAGATGTATGAGGTCAGTGCTTTTTCCGGCAAATTTAATTCTCTACGGAGTAAGTTTCTTTTTTTGCTTGACATATAATCTAGTGGAAGATATTCAATACAGCTCGGATGGCTTTTGCATAGTTTAACTGTAATATATTTTTCTGGAATATCTTGAACACTTTGTGGGTAGGATTCTACTGCTTTTGCAATTAAGCTTTCCGTCAAGAATCGAGTTGGAATATATTTGATAGGCGTATGTCCGGAAATGTCTTGTTGTGTTCCTGTAACTGCAAGCTCTGCCAATTCTTCTGTAACGTATTTTAATGGGATGCTTTGAATTGAAGTGGGATTTTGTTCAACAGCCAGTCTATAGGCGCGCTCTCTTCCGATTATATTCAAAATTTTTGCAGGAATGAAATCAATTGCGAATTTGTAGTGGTCTTTGCTGCTGTTGTTTAACGCTTTGATACATAATTCTTTTGTTCTGAGCTCTACCGGGACATATGACAAATAGCTTCCATCATAGACAACCGCCTGCTCACTCATTTCTTTATCAATGAATTTTTTTGGAATAAGCGGAAAATTTCTTTTGTCGTTTTGAAAAGCCACTCGGCATAGCTCTTTTGTCAGTTGATTTTTTGAAAGAACGCCTAAAATCGGTCGTCTTGAATTCGCCGAATAGTTTATTATTGCGTCTTCAACCATTTCAGCGGTTTGGTCAGCTTTAGCAATGCTTCTCAGCGTATAATAGATTTTGTCAGCTTCATCGAGTGTATTAAGGTATGGCGCTGCTATCTCGTTGTATAAAGAAAATTTGTGTAGTGAGTCAGTTTCCATTATAGACACCTCTGCAATATTTGCTTTGTATCGTCCACTTCCCCAACAAAATATGCCTCATCATCCACGTAGTACAATTTCCCCTGCTCCATATTCGGGAACACATCAGCAAACGACTTGTCGGTATCAACAAAGTCCGACTCATCAGTCACATACTTTCCCCTACTGCTCGACTTCAGTTGTCGAATATACCCGCCATTTTTCTTGAATTCTTCAAAGGTATAGGTCCCGACAACATCCTTATCTACCCAACATCTCAACTGCATTTTGCCGTTGTTCATAGGCTCGAAGTGCTCGTTGGCAAAAGCAACCAGCATAGGTCCGGCCGAATCAATAGCCCAGAAGCGATAGGCAAAGTTCTCATCCTTCATAGCTTCAGCTTTTGAGTCTCGGACAAACGGCGACGGGATGCAGATGTTGTATTTGTTTCCGTCTGTGCCGGTGAACATACCGAACATGAAATAGCAATATTTTTTCATGGTCCTATTTTACTCTTTCGATAAGTTTATATTTTATTGCGTTTTTCTGAAATTCTGGATATATCAAAGAGTTTATTCGTACTGATTTTCTTTTTCCGTTGATTTTGATTTCAAATAGTTTTAATTTGCCTTTATTTGTGCGTATCTCAACGAGAGGAAGGTATTCGCCATTTCCAAACGTTGTGTAATCAAATAACTTTTCCGTTATCGTAACCCAATCATTATGCTCTACAAATTTGGCTAAAAGTGAAAGCCCATTATAGTCCTGTCCTGCAAACAACTTTTCCCATTGTGCTTCACGTTCTTTTTTATATTTTACCTGCTCTATAGCATAATCTATTGGTAATTTAAGCAGTTCAACAATATCGGTGGCCATTGTTTTGCCTCATCGTTCTATATCGGTTACTTTTGTTACAGGTTTTCTCTCACTTCTTTGTCTTTTTGTGAAGTATAATTCCAGCTCCCTGTCAATCATTTCATCTCGGCTTAGTCCATAAAATTTGTGCGCAGGGTACACCGTCTATAGTCGCTTGCAACTTAGGCGG
>OJQM01001365.1_pt1 | contig 10059 bp, 7 predicted proteins | sample 1598751 | NCBI WGS metagenome assembly OJQM01 (sample SAMN03922455, study PRJEB24848) | human gut metagenome | isolation source: stool sample | host: Homo sapiens | place: Germany | collected 2009-11 | reverse complement strand
GAGCTATACCATATCAGAGGGACTGAATCTGGCATTCTCCAGGTTCTAAAGGGACAGAAGCTGCATAGAATATAGTGTTTGCTATGGCAGAACAGGAGGTGCTGGCAGCATGAGAGTCTATGGGCAAAGATATCAGGGAAAAACGGAACTGGTCAGGAAACGAAAAAAATGGTACAGGCAGTCTGCTATTGCGCTTTTTCTGTTGTATGCATTTTTTCTTATGGTGAAAGCGGGAACCGGAAGGGAAACACTGGCAAAACGTTTTTTTTTCTATATACAAAATGAGATATCCATGTCCATGACCAGGCAGTATATTCCGACTGTTGCCTATATGGCAGAGGGCAGGCAGGAACAGACACTGAGTGATTTTTTGCTGGAAAAAGTGACAGACCAGATACCACTTATCGGATATGCAGATACCATAAGGACTTATGAAACGACAATTGAGAGCAGTCTTTCAGAAGAAGAGATTGTTGCACTGGAAGGAAAGGATGAAGCGGAAGTAGAGGCCAGGCAGATGGCGGAGGCAGCCAGCAGAGAGAATCAGGACTGCATAGTGGCAGAAATGGAGCAGGAAAATGCGCAGGCAGGAGCAGATGCGGCAGCAGAAGCGGCAGAGCAGCCGGCAGCCCCGGATAATACAGCAGTCAGCTCTCAGCCGTTGGTGGAGATTCCAAGAGAAAAATTAAATGATTTTGATTATCTGATTCAGAATTTTTATCAGGTGGACAATACAACAACCATCAATAGCAGTCAGTTAAATGCAGAAGAATTGTTAAGTATGGATTTAACCATAAAAACGCCGGCAGACCAGCCGCAGATTCTGATTTACCATACCCATTCCCAGGAAATGTTTGCAGATTCCGACCCAAATGATGTAATGACGGGCGTTATGGGAACAGGGGAATATCTTACCAGCCTGTTACAGGAAAAATATGGATTTCAGGTCATGCATCATATGGGACAGTATGATGTGGGAGACAGAGATCACGCCTATGCCAATGCGGAGGGGCCCATTGAGCAGCTGTTAGCAGAGAATCCGAGTATAGAAGTGGTAATAGATTTACATCGTGATGCAGTGGATAAGCATATGGTGCGGGAGGTAAACGGGGTGCAGATGGCACCGATTATGTTCTTTAACGGATTGAGCCGGACAAAGGCGTTAGGAGATATTTCTTATCTCAATAATCCAAACCTTACCGGGAATCTTGCTTTTTCCCTGCAGATGCAGATTGCAGCGGCAGAGTATTATCCGAATCTTACCCGCCCGATTTATTTAAAAGGATACCGGTATAATATGCATTTTAAAGAGAAATATCTTTTGATTGAAATGGGTTCCTATACTAACACGCAGGAGGAGGCACGCAATGCCATGGTTCCACTGGCAGACCTTTTGAACAGAGTGCTGCATGGAGAAAAATAGAAAAATATTTCGTAATGAAAATGTAATAACTTTTTGGGAAAAACACATTGAAATCACTTGCATTTCTTATATAATAAAAGAGATGCGTAAAATAAAACGAAAGATATGGAGTTATCATGGAATTTTCAAGCTTAGAATTTTTATTTCGGTTTTTGCCGATTTTTCTTATTATATATTATCTGGTACCGGTAAAGTATAAAAATCCGGTACTTTTCTTTGGTAGTCTGGTATTCTATGCCATGGGAAGCTGGAAGGATGCACTTCTTTTACTGTTTTCCATGAGTCTGAACTACATTCTGGTATTACTGATGGATCATATAAGAAGGAAGAGCAGCAGAAATACCATGCTTGTGATTTTACTTTGCTATAATATCGGATTATTGTGTATATTTAAGTATACAAGATTGTCGCTTCCGCTTGGAATCAGCTTTTATACTTTTACCATGCTTTCCTATGTGCTGGATGTCTATAAGAAGAAAACAGCAGCGTTGAGGGATTATCTGGAGTATGGAACTTATATCCTTTTGTTCCCAAAGCTGATATCCGGACCGATTGCCCAGTTTGCCAATATGGCAGGGCAGTTAAAGAAACATCCAATCCGTCTGGAGAAAATCGAACATGGTCTGACTCTTTTTATCATAGGATTGGGATATAAAGTAATTATTGCAAATCATCTGGCAATTCTCTGGCGTGATATTCAGGGCATTGGCTTTGAGAGTATTTCCACACCGTTAGCGTGGATGGGAGCATTCGGTTATTCTGCACAGTTATTCTTTGATTTCCAGGGATATTCCCTGATGGCAATCGGAATCGGAGAGATGCTTGGATTTGATTTGCCGAAGAACTTTGACCATCCGTATCGTTCCAGGACAGTGTCTGAGTTTTACCGCCGGTGGCACATTACACTGGGAAGATGGTTCCGTGATTATTTATATATTCCGTTGGGAGGCAACCGGAAGGGAAATGCGTGGACATTTTTCAATCTGCTGATTGTCTGGGTTGTAACCGGAATGTGGCATGGTTCTACCATTAATTTTCCATTATGGGGCTTGATTTTATTTGTATTTATTGCGTTGGAACGATTTGTAATCAGAAATTTTTTGGAGAAACATGGATGGCTGGCACACCTTTACATCTGGTTTGTAATCCCTCTGACCTGGGTCGTGTTTGCAATTACGAAGTTATCTGATTTGAAAGTATATTTTGCAAGACTGTTCCCGTTCTTTGGAACCGGAATCGCAGTCAATGCAGGCGATTATCTGAAATACGGCAGAACCTATGGAGTGTTTTTCCTATTGGCATTCGTGGTATCACTTCCTTTTATGGATAAGATATTAAAAAAATGCTGGAAGAAGTGGTGGATGAAAGCAATTTTGTTTGTTGTATTATGGATTTGTATTTACCAGATTGCAAATGGACTGAACAATCCGTTTATGTATTTTAGTTTTTAATGGGAGGCTGCCATGAAGAAATGGAAGAAATGTCCGCTTCTTATTGTTACGGCAATCAGCATGCTGCTGGTAAGCGGTGTCGCCTTAGCCGGAACAAAGGGCGCATATAAAGAATATAATAAGGACTGGCCGAAGGTTCCGGCGGTGGCTGGAATGATGCAGGCATCCAAAGAGGGCATTCTGCCATGGGATAAGGCAGAACCGGAGGAGGATTTGGAAAGCGTATATGCTGACAAAGAGGAGCCGGCAACGGAAGAAGCAACAGAAGCAGTTGCAGATACGGAGGCAGAAGCGGATAAGACTTATACTTTTACCGATGTAACCCAGGATTATTTTGATGATGCAGTATTTATCGGAGATTCCAGAACCGTTGGCTTAAGAGACTATGGCGGCTGGGATAATGCAACTTATTATGCCAGTATCGGACTTACGGTCTATGATATGTTTGATACGCCGATTGTCGAGGAAAACGGCGCGAAGATTACCATTGAAGAAGCATTAAGCAAGCATCAGTTTGGTAAAGTCTATCTGATGATTGGAATCAACGAAATGGGAACCGGTACAGTAGACAGCTTTATGAAAAAATATGAAGAAGCTGTCAATCATATCCGGGAATTACAGCCGGATGCACTGATTTTCTTACAGGGCATTATGTATGTAAAACAGGAAAAGTCAGAAACCGACCCGATTTTTAACAATCCGGCAATCAAAGAACGGAATGACAGAATTGCAATGCTTGCAAATAATCACGATATATTTTATATTGATGTAAACGAAGTAGTGACTGACGAAACAGGAAATCTGAATCCGGAATATACTTATGATGAGATTCACCTGCTGGGAAAATATTATTCCCTGTGGACGGATTTCCTTTTGAAACATGGAATAAAGAAGGAGTAAATATATGTCAATCGACCAGAGTAAGATTCGTAATTTTTGTATCATTGCCCATATTGACCACGGTAAATCAACCCTTGCAGACCGTATTATCGAAATGACAGGGCTTCTGACCAGCCGCGAAATGCAGGCGCAGGTTTTAGATAATATGGATTTGGAGCGGGAACGTGGAATTACCATTAAGTCCCAGGCAGTCCGTATTATATATCATGCCAAAGACGGAGAAGAATATATTTTCAATCTGATTGATACACCGGGACATGTGGACTTTACCTATGAAGTATCAAGAAGTCTTGCTGCCTGTGACGGTGCAGTGCTGGTAGTAGATGCAGCACAGGGGATTGAGGCACAGACCCTTGCCAATGTATATCTGGCATTAGACCATGATCTGGAAGTGATTCCAGTCATTAATAAAATTGATCTGCCGAGTGCAAGGCCGGAAGAAGTAGTAGAAGAAATTGAAGATGTGATTGGAATTGAGGCACAGGATGCACCACGGATTTCTGCCAAAACAGGGTTGAATGTGGAAGAAGTATTAGAGCAGATTGTGCATAAATTACCGGCACCCAAAGGGGATGCCAAAGCGCCTCTTCAGGCGTTGATTTTTGATTCTGTGTATGATGCTTATAAAGGTGTTATTGTATTCTGCAGAATCCGGGAAGGTTCCGTAAAACCGGGGACAACCATCCGCATGATGGCAACCGGAGCAGAGGCAGATGTAGTAGAAGTAGGATATTTCGGAGCCGGACAGTTCATTCCATGTGATGAGTTAGAAGCCGGAATGGTAGGTTATATTACTGCCAGCCTTAAGAATGTGAAAGAAACCCGTGTGGGTGATACCATAACAGAAGCAAAGCGTCCTTGTGATGCACCATTGCCGGGATATAAGAAAGTTAATCCGATGGTGTACTGTGGATTATATCCAACAGATGGAGCCAAATATCCGGATCTTCGTGATGCTTTGGAAAAATTACAGTTAAATGATGCAGCATTACAGTTTGAACCGGAGACTTCCATTGCATTGGGCTTTGGTTTCCGCTGTGGTTTCTTGGGACTGCTTCATTTGGAGGTAATTCAGGAGCGGTTAGAGAGAGAATTTAATCTTGATTTAGTAACGACAGCACCAGGCGTTGTATACCGGGTACATAAGACTGATGGTACCATGATAGAATTGACAAACCCATCCAATCTTCCGGATCCATCCGAAATCGAATATATGGAAGAGCCGATGGTTGCAGCAGAAATTATGGTGACATCCGAATATGTAGGTGCCATTATGGATTTGTGCCAGGAACGCCGTGGTATCTATAAGAGTATGGAATATATTGAGCAGACCCGTGCAGTTATTAAATATGACCTTCCGTTAAATGAAATTATTTATGATTTCTTTGATGCATTGAAATCCCGTTCCAAAGGATATGCGTCCTTTGATTATGAGATGAATGGTTATGAGCAGTCAGAGCTTGTGAAACTGGATATTCTTATTAATAAAGAAGAAGTGGATGCTCTTTCCTTTATTGTATTTAAGGATACCGCCTATGAGCGTGGAAGAAAGATGTGTGAGAAGTTAAAGGAAGAGATTCCGAGACATTTATTTGAAATCCCGATTCAGGCAGCCGTTGGAAGCAAGGTAATTGCCCGTGAGACAGTAAAAGCAATGCGAAAAGATGTGCTGGCAAAATGTTACGGCGGTGACATCAGCCGTAAGCGTAAACTGTTAGAGAAACAGAAGGAAGGTAAGAAACGTATGCGTCAGGTGGGAAATGTAGAGATTCCACAGGAAGCATTTATGAGTGTACTGAAGTTAGATGAGAAATAGATGACAGGAGAACATAGATGGAACTTTATGTGCATATTCCTTTTTGTGTAAGAAAATGTGAATATTGTGATTTCTTATCAGCACCTGCGGACGAGCGGTTACAAAACCGCTACGTGGGTGCTCTTTTGCATGAAATCAGATATTACGGACAGACAATGGGACGTCCGGTTCTTTCTACTATATATATAGGGGGCGGAACACCGTCTCTTTTAGCACCGGAATATATCGCACTTCTTTTAAAACAGATTCAGGTAAGCTTTGAGGTGGAAGCAGATGCAGAGATTACCATAGAATGTAATCCCGGAACTTTAAATGAGGAAAAACTTCTTACCTATAAAGAAGTAGGCATTAACCGTCTCAGCATAGGGTTACAGTCTGCCTTTGATGATGAATTAAAGATATTAGGAAGAATCCATACTTACCGGCAGTTCTTGGAGAATTATGAATGTGCCAGAAGATGTGGCTTTGAAAATATCAACGTTGATTTGATGAGTGCCCTGCCTTATCAGAGTACGGAGAAATTTGTCACCAGCTTAAAGCGTGTCATAGCATTAAAACCGGAGCATATTTCGGCCTATTCCCTGATTATCGAAAAGGGAACACCATTTTATGAAAAATACAAATTCGAGGCAGTGCTCCGGGAAGCCGGAAAGCCGACAGAGCATCTGCCATCTGAAGAGACGGAGTATGAAATTTATAAAAAGACTCAGGAGATTCTTGCAGAGGCAGGTTATGAGCATTATGAAGTATCCAATTATGCAAAGCAGGGGAAAGAGGCAAGGCATAATATCGGATACTGGAAGCGGGTACCGTATCTTGGGGTAGGACTTGGGGCAGCTTCCCTGATTGGAGAAGTACGCTACAGTAATATAAGAGAGATTGAAGCGTATATCAAAGCATGCGGTAATATTTCGGCGAAGGAAATAGATGGAGTACCGGCATTGAATCTCCATGAGAGTGCAGATGCAATCAGCCGCCATGCTCAGATGGAAGAATTCATGTTTTTAGGCCTGCGTATGTTAAAGGGAGTTACAAGAACAGAATTCAAAGAGACTTTTGGCGTGGAAATAGAAGCAGTATATGGCGAAGTCTTAAACCAGCTTCAGGAAGAGGACTTAATCGAGAAAAAAGCCGGTGTAATAAAGCTCAGCGACCACGGTATGGACATCAGTAACTATGTACTCGCCCAGTTTTTACTGGATTAAGTAGTGCGGTGTTGAACAGCATTAAATCAGAACAAATCTAAAGAAATTATAAAATTATAAAATGCTGTTGACAAAAAAAACGAATGGTGCTATCTTAAGTACATAGAAATTAGCACTCTTTCAAGTTGAGTGCTAACAACAAAGAAAAAGTAGTACAAAAAGCTTTTTCAAATACCTATAAAGGTTTCATTTTCAGGAGAACGTGAATGAACGAGAACGAATTAGATGAAAGAAAAACAAAAATCTTAAATGCAATCATTCGCAACTATCTGGAAACGGGTGAGCCGGTTGGTTCAAGAACCATTTCCAAGTATACGGATTTGAACTTAAGTTCCGCAACAATCCGGAATGAGATGTCGGACTTGGAAGAGATGGGATATATTTTGCAGCCACATACATCGGCAGGAAGAATTCCATCCGATAAGGGATATCGCTTCTATGTAGATAATCTGATTGCAGAGAAGGACAAAGAAGTATCCGATATGAAAGAGTTCGTAATTGAACATACGGAGAAGATGGAACAGGTATTGCAGCAGGTGGCAAAGCTGTTGGCGAACAACACGAATTACACCACCATGATAACAGCACCGCAGTATCACCACAACAGCCTGAAGTTCATCCAGTTATCCAATGTGGATGATGAACATATTCTGGCGGTTGTCGTATTGGAAGGCAATCTTGTGAAAAATAAGATGATTCCGATAGAAGAGCCGATAGACAATGAGCATATGTTAAAACTTAACATGCTTTTGAATACACATTTAAATGGATTGTCATTAGATCAGATTAATCTGGGCACCATAGCAGTGTTGAAAGAGAAAGCCGGTATCCATTCCAAAGTCATCAGTGATGTACTGGATGCAGTAGCAGAAGCAATCAGCGAAGACGAGGATTTGGAGATATATACCAGCGGTGCAACGAATATCTTAAAATATCCGGAGTTATCGGATTCGCAGAAAGCAGGAGAGCTTTTAAATGCGTTAGAAGAGAAGAAACAGTTAGTAAGTCTGGTGACGGATAACCTCAGCAATGAGGAGAACGGCATACAGGTTTATATAGGAGATGAATCTCCAATTCAGACCATGAAGGACTGCAGTGTGGTAACAGCTACCTATGAACTTGGTAAAGGCGTGAAGGGAACGATAGGTATTATCGGACCGAAGCGTATGGATTATGAGAACGTCATGGATAATCTGAAAAATTTGAAATCACAACTAGAAGGCATATTTGATAAGCCGAAGAAAGAATAGCATAGAAAGGTGGTAAGGAAGTGGCAGAAGAAAAGAAAGAAGAAGTGCTTGAGGAAGTATTAGAAGACTTAGAAGCAGAGGATGCAAAAAAACAGGAAGAAGCACAGAATACCGCCTCAGAAGAAAAAGAAGTTGAGGCAGAAGAAAAAACGGAAGATACCGAATCTGAACCGGAAGAAATAGAGAAAGAAGATGAGGAGAAAAAGAAAGGTATCTTTAAAAAGAAAGACAAGAAAGATAAGAAGGACGAACAGATTGAAGATTTAACCGACCGGCTGAAACGTCAGATGGCAGAATTTGAAAACTTCCGTAAGAGAACGGAAAAGGAAAAGAGCCAGATGTATGACATGGGAGCCAGTGCAATCTTAGAGAAAATCCTTCCAGTTATCGACAATTTTGAAAGAGGGCTTGCAGCTGTACCGGAAGAAGACAAAAACAATGGCTTCGTAGAAGGTATGGATAAGATTTATAAGCAGATGATGACAGTGCTGACAGAAGTTGGTGTAACACCGATTGAAGCAGCCGGTCAGGAGTTTGACCCGAATCTCCATAATGCAGTAATGCATGTGGAAGATGAAGAACTCGGTGAGAATGTAGTAGCCGAGGAGTTACAGAAAGGTTACAAGTACAAAGAAAATGTAATCAGACATAGCATGGTAAAAGTAGCGAATTAAGCATAGGAGGATAAGAACATGAGTAAAATTATTGGTATTGATTTAGGAACAACAAACAGTTGTGTGGCAGTTATGGAAGGTGGAAAACCTACCGTTATAGCAAACCAGGAAGGTGCAAGAACAACACCATCTATCGTAGCATTTACAAAAACAGGTGAGCGTCTGATTGGTGAACCAGCAAAACGTCAGGCAGTAACCAACGCAGAGAAAACAATCTCTTCCATTAAGAGACATATGGGAACCGATTACAAAGTAAGCATTGATGACAAACAGTATTCTCCACAGCAGATTTCTGCAATGATTTTACAGAAATTAAAAGCTGATGCAGAAGGATATTTAGGAGAAAAAGTATCAGAAGCAGTTATTACTGTACCGGCATACTTCAATGACGCACAGCGTCAGGCAACCAAGGATGCAGGTAAGATTGCAGGACTTGATGTAAAACGTATCATCAACGAGCCGACAGCAGCAGCACTTGCTTATGGACTGGACAACGAAAAAGAACAGAAAATTATGGTATACGACTTAGGTGGTGGTACATTTGATGTATCTATCATTGAAATCGGTGACGGAGTCATCGAAGTATTATCTACAAATGGTGATACCAGATTAGGTGGAGATGATTTCGATAACAAGATTACACAGTGGATGATTGACGAATTCAAGAAAGCAGAAGGCGTTGACTTATCTACCGATAAGATGGCTCTTCAGAGATTAAAAGAAGCTGCAGAGAAAGCTAAGAAAGAGTTGTCTTCTGCAACAACAACCAATATCAACCTGCCTTTCATTACTGCAACAGCAGAAGGACCAAAGCACTTTGATATGAACTTGACAAGAGCAAAATTCGATGAGTTGACACATGACTTAGTAGAAAAAACAGCAATCCCGGTACAGAACGCTATGAAGGATGCAGGCGTAACCAATGCAGACTTAGGCCAGGTATTATTGGTTGGTGGTTCTACACGTATCCCGGCTGTTCAGGATAAAGTAAGACAGTTAACAGGCAAAGAGCCAAGTAAATCCTTAAACCCGGATGAGTGTGTAGCACTTGGTGCTTGTATCCAGGGTGGTAAATTAGCAGGAGATGCCGGCGCAGGTGATATCCTTCTTCTGGATGTTACTCCATTGTCACTGTCTATCGAGACCATGGGTGGAGTTGCAACAAGACTGATTGAGAGAAATACAACAATTCCTACAAGAAAGAGCCAGATTTTCTCAACAGCAGCAGATAATCAGACAGCAGTAGATATCAACGTAGTACAGGGTGAGCGTCAGTTCGCAAGAGATAACAAATCCCTTGGACAGTTCCGTCTGGATGGTATCCCACCAGCACGTCGTGG
>OJQM01001363.1_pt1 | contig 10069 bp, 4 predicted proteins | sample 1598751 | NCBI WGS metagenome assembly OJQM01 (sample SAMN03922455, study PRJEB24848) | human gut metagenome | isolation source: stool sample | host: Homo sapiens | place: Germany | collected 2009-11 | reverse complement strand
ATAATGCTTTTCTACTTTTCTTTATTGCGTCTTATTATAGAATTTCAATTAAAGAATTAAATTATGAGGAAAATCAGTTATCGTTTCGTTTACAATCGAAAAAAAAGTTTAAATGACAGAGGAACTGCTTTAGTTCAAGTTGAAGCTTACTTGAATAAAAAGAAAGTGTATTTTTCTACGCATGTTTATTTACGGCCAGAACAATGGGATGTAAAAAGAAAGATTATTAAAGAGCATCCTAATCAAGATGCACTGAATGGCATGCTTAATGAATTTATTATAGAATTAGAAAAGAAAGAATTAAGTTTGTGGAGGCAAGGAAAGACAATAACCTTAAGCCTCATAAAAGAAGAGTTCAAATCGAACACAGATGCTTCATTTTTAGGGTTTGCACGTAAAGAAATAATGTCTTCTCAGCTAAAAGATAGCACTAAGCGCAACCATTTAACAACAATATCCCTTTTACAATCGTTCAAACCGACAATTGAGTTTGAAGACTTAACCTATAATTTCGTTACGGATTTTGAAAAATTTCTTTATGAATCTGGATATCAAACAAATACAGTAGCCAAGCATATGAAACATTTGAAATCTTTTGTTAATGCTGCAATTAATAAAGGATACATCGATCCTAATAACTATGCTTTCAGAAGATATAAAATTAAAATGAAAGAAGGAAAGCATGTTTTTTTATTACCGGAAGAAATGAAAAAATTAGAAGAAGTGTCTTTGATAGGAAGAAATAGTTGTTTGGAACATACTCTTGATGCATTTTTATTTTGCTGCTATACGGGATTGCGTTATTCTGATTTTGTAAGCTTAAATGAGAAAAATATCGTAAAAATGGATGGAAAATTATGGCTAATCTTTGACTCTGTCAAAACTGGTGCAGAAGTGAAATTGCCTTTAAGTTTATTGTTTGAAGGTAAAGCTTTAACTTTGTTACAAAAATACCAAGGAAAATGGAGTTCTTTTTTTTCAATAAAAAATAATTCAAGCGTAAATAAAGAATTGATACGAATTGGTAAATTGGCTAGAATAAACAAACACTTTTCATTCCACTCTGCAAGGCATACCAATGCTACTTTATTGATATATAAAGGTGCTAATATAACAACTGTACAAAAATTGTTAGGACATAAAAATCTTGCTACAACACAAATTTATGGAGAAGTAATGGGAAGTACAATCGTACGAGATCTAAAAAAATGTCAAAAAAGGTAGTAAACTCTATTGTCTATACAATATTTCTTATAAAGACGAGGAAGGGTCATTTTCATAAGTGAATGTAGTCTTATCTTCTTAATAAAGTTTATCGTTTTGTGAACATGATAAATTTTTGTTGTGGTTGCAATACGATAAACTAAAAGAAATAAAATGTGACAATATTCATATCTTGGCATAACTGGGTAGAAAATAGGTACCAAAGTTTTTGAATTTCTGCAAGAATCATATATGTATACCATATAATATTCATATATAAAATTTTGCATCGGAAAATGATGATAATAGTTTGCCACTTTACTTTATGCCCCCTGTTTTCTTCTGTAATTCGAAGAGCAAACAATCTTTTGGAAGCCTTAAAATATAAAAAGACCAAGAAATATCAACTTTGGCAATACATTCAATACATAAATGAAAGATATAGGCTATCCATCCAAAAACTTTACTTAAAGCTCAATGCTTAGAAATTGTAGGACATTCTTAAGATCTATATAATATATATACGAATTACAGAATTAATAATTTTGTAATAATTATAGAATCAAATTGTAACTTAAGTAATATACAAGTATAGCTTAAAACAAATAGACCTAAAATGGATAAATTAGAATTCAAGAATAAAACTAATCAAAGCCATTTTGACTAATAATATTTGTCTTCATTTGATTTAATATAAAGTTATGTGGATTATGCTCTCGTTTACCTCACTTTTTGTAGAGAAACGGGAAAAGAGAAGGATACTAAAACAGATATTTATACACCTGTATACATATTGTTCTGTAAAACAAAGATTTAGAATATTATGTAAAAAACAAAAAGTGAGAACATGGATATAATGATACAACTTAATATTAATTGTTATTCATAGATTAGTATTGTATAAACTCATATATTAGAAAAACATGTAACCTTATAATATCATTTTGTATATTTAGGAATGTGTAACTCTGTACGATATAAAATCTTCCTATTAGCTTGAAAAGAATATTTCTATTAATAGTGAAAATTTTCGTAGCACTCTTTTTGCACATATTTTCTATTTATACAGGATGAACCTTATTAAAAAGCCAAGATTGTTTTAAAGCAAAGATAAGGGGCTCTTTTAAGAACAAATTTATGTTATTTAGGGGCTATCGATATCTTTTCAGTGAAGATAATAAATTTAGTTTCATTTTATGAACAGGGCAGCGGTGAGTGTTACAAAATGTTATACGTCTATTATTTCTTTCAGTAGAAGAAAGGTAGAAAACAATTATTTTCATACTCTTAGAATGGCTTAAATAAAGAAAAACAGATAAGACTTTAGTGTATTAAATACTGATTATCAATAAATTAAATAACTAATTAGTTCTGCAAAGACTTTGGTGGTTTCCTTTATCGGGATGGCTAGTCAAGAGGTTTCTATCAAACAGAATGTTAGCATCATTTTAAAATCTGATACTAAAGTGCTTGGAGAAGTGATGGTTGTTGCATATGGTACTGCAAAAAAGGAATCTTTTACAGGATCAGCATCCGTTATTAATAATAAGAAACTGGAATTACGTCCTATAAGTAATGTTACTAAAGGATTGGAAGGACAGACTACAGGTCTGTTAACAACTTCAGGCTCAGGTCAACCTGGCGAAGCTGCCAAGATCGTGATTCGCGGTTACGGTTCCATCAATGCCTCACAAGATCCTTTGTATGTAGTTGATGGAATACCTTTTAGTGGAGATATGAGTTCTATCAATCCTGCCGATATTGAAAGCATGACAGTTTTAAAAGATGCTTCAGCCGGAGCCCTTTATGGAGCCCGTGGTGCAAATGGTGTAATTATGATTACTACCAAACAAGGAAAAGAAGGCAAGACTAAGGTATCTTGGCGTTCTACGGCAGGTTGGTCTTCACGTTCCTTGAAAGCCTATGACATGGTTGACCAAAAAGAATTTGTACAGTTAACGTATGAAGGTTTACGCAACGGATATATCTTTGACAATGGATATAACTGGGAAGCTGCCGGTAGACAAGCATCAGCAGATTTAGGTGGCGTTTTAGGTGGAGAACAATATAATCCATTTAAAAATTACACATGGGGAACAATTATAGATCCTGCAACAGGTAGAGTGCAGGGTGATGCTACATCCGCATGGAATGAATCTTGGATGGATGCAATACAAAGAGACAATGCATTTCGTCATGAACACCAGTTGTCTGTTAATGGAGGTACAGAAAAGACCAAATATATGTTCTCTTTGGGATATTTAAATGAAGATGGCATCTTGATTAATACCGGTTTCCAACGTTATAATGCCCGTGCAAACATAAACACAGAAGTGAATAAATGGATGAAGACTGGATTGAATGTGTCACTTTCCAATTCTACACAAAATTTCAGTGATTACGAAGGTTCATCTAATTCAAATGTGTGGTACTCTGCACAATTTATGGCTCCGATTTACCCGGTGTATATAAAGGGAGAAGATGGTAAAGATGTATTAGATGCCGATGGAAATCGCCAACTGGACTACGGTGACGGTAGTGTACAACGCCCACAGTATAGTGATTTCAATCCCGTAGGCGGTTTGGTAGATGACAAGGCTGATATAAAAACAGATGTAGCCGGTTTGCGCACATTTTTGGCATTCGGCTCAGATTCGGAAGATGCCGGATGGGCTAAAGGTATTAAGCTGACTTTAAACTTTGGTCTGGACTACCGGAACAAATCTCAAAAATCATATATGAATATGCACCATGGTAATCAGGCTGCTGCCGGCGGTTTGTTGATGAAATATAACAGAAGAACCCAATCTTATACTTTTAACCAGTTACTGACATGGGGGCGTTCTTTTAACTTTCATAACATCGATCTTTTGGTTGGTCATGAATTTTATGCATACAAATATGAATTTCTGTCTGCCGGAAAAACCAATTTAGTAGATGGTATTCTTGAATTGCGTCCGGGTACAAATCTATACAATGCAGACTCGTATTCGGAAGATTATCGTGTGGAATCCTTCTTTGGGAGATTCAATTATAACTTTAATGAAAAATATTATTTTTCAGCCTCTATCCGTACGGACGGTTCTTCACGCTTCCAAAAAGATAACCGTTGGGGTACTTTCTGGTCTGTCGGTGCCAACTGGAGAATTTCACAAGAAAAGTTTATGCAGAATTTGACTTGGATTTCTAATTTATCAGCTAAAATCAGTTATGGTGAACAAGGTAATGATAATCTGTTAAGATATGATAGTCTTGAAGGAGGATATGTACCGGATTATTATCCTTGGCAAGGACTCTATCCATTGGAATATCCGAATGCCAATCAAGTAGGAGGTCTGATCGGTGCTTTGGAAAACAAAAAACTTTCATGGGAAAAAAGCGGTAATTTAAATGTCGGTATTGAGGCAAGTATGTTTGACAGACGCTTGAATGTTAGTGCTGAATATTATAACCGCAAAACAACGGATATGTTGCTGGGATACCCTAAGGCTACTTCTAGTGGATTCTCTGAATACAATGCGAATATCGGTTCTATGCGTAATACCGGGTTTGAATTTAGTTTAGGTGGTTCCCTTATCAAAACCACTGATTTTATATGGAACTTAACTTGGATGGGCTCTACTGTAACCAATAAAGTGCTGAAACTAACTGGGGAATCTCCTGAAATTATCAAGGGAGTTTTCAGTATTAAAGAGGGAATGCCTATTAATACATATTATATGGCTAAATCTGCCGGTGTGGATCCTGCAACAGGAGCGCAGCTCTATTGGGTATATGATAAGGATGATAATGGCAACATCACTAACGAATATATCAGCAGTGACTATCAAAAAGCTGCGAACAGCAAATATTATTCCGGCAGCCGTATACCTGATTTATATGGTAGTATCAATACCGATTTCTCTTACAAGAATTTCGATTTGTCAATATTGGGTACATATTCTATAGGAGGTAAAGTTTATGATTCATTATACGCTGGTTCTATGGAAGTTATGTATGCAGGCAATACATGGAACAAACATGCTTTGAGACGTTGGCAACAACCTGGTGACATCACAGATGTACCTCGTATTCAAATTGGAGGTTCCTACACAGCTTCAGACCGTTTTTTAGTTGATGCTTCATACTTTGCTATCAAAAATATCACTTTGGGCTACACTATTCCCAAACAATGGCTAAAGAAGGCCGGGCTAGAGTCTGTCCGCATATTCGGATCGGTAGATAATCTCGCTTTATTTTCTCATTTGGACGGTATGGACCCACAGTATAACTTCAAGGGCGAAACAGACTATTCTTATGCTCCCAACAAGACTTATTCAGTAGGTTTTGAAATTAATTTCTAACAATTTAAAAGAATACAGGAAAGTATGAAAAAAATATTTAAATACATATTTGCCGGGATGGCTGCAATGTCTGTGGTAGCTTGCAGTGAGGATGCTTTGGAAACCAGTCCTTCATCTTCTGTTTCTGGCAACGAATTATTAGGAACAGCAACTAATGCATTAGTATCATTGAATGGTGTATATCGAGCAATGTATACAGCAGGGGTTTCAAACAGCTCTAACACTCATCAATGTTTCGGTATCACAGCTTATAATCTGGTGGCAGATGTTATGGGTGAAGATTGCATTATGAACGGACAAGGTAGCGGCTGGTTTTGGTATGATTGCGTTTACAACGTAAAATCAAGATATACCTCTACCGGATGGCGTTCTTATGATATGTGGAATGGCTATTACACTTGGATTTCTAATGTCAATTACATTTTGGCAGAAGAGGAAACCATGTCTGGAAGTGAAACCGAAAAGAATTATGTGCTTGGACAAGCCTACGCTGTACGTGCTTACAGTTATTTTATGCTGGCACAAATGTTTTCTCGCACTTATAAAGGACATGAAAGCGAACCTTGTGTACCACTCTATACAGAACCGACTGATATTGCAACAGAAGGTAAAGGGCGCGCAACGGTTGAAGAAGTATATCAACAAATCACTTCGGATCTTGACAAAGCAATTACCATGCTGGGCAACTCAGGTAAAAGAAAACATATCAGCCATATCAATGAGGCTGTTGCCTCAGGTATAAAGGCTCGTGTCGCTTTAGTGATGGAAGACTGGCAGACCGCTTTGGATGCCTCGAATGCCGCAATAAGCAAAAGTGGGTGTAGTATCGGCACTGGAACTGCGGTAACCGGTGGAATGAATGATGCTACTGCCAATAATGTGATGTGGGCGGCCGAAATCATAGCCGACCAGTCCGGAATGTATGCAGGTTTCTTTACACACATGGATGCGGATCAAGGGAAATATGGAGCTAGTGCTCGAAAACAGATAAACAAACTGCTTTATGCAAAGCTAGGCACAAATGATGTCCGCAAAAAATGGTGGAATCCACAAGACGAGAATAATGAAAAGAATGGTTACCAACAAGAAAAATTCAAGTTTAAAGATTATGCGAAATGGACGGGTGACTATATTTTTATGCGTATTGAGGAAATGTTTTTAACCGCAGCAGAAGCATCTTGTCGTTTAAATGATGACAAAGGCGCACAACTGATGTTGAACAGTTTAATGCAAAAACGTGATGAGGATTACACTTGCAAAAAAACAGGAACGGCATTAGGTAAGCTCACCTCAGATGAAACTGGTTCTTTACTTGAAGAAATTATAATTCAACGCCGTATTGAACTTTGGGGAGAATTTGGACGTATCTATGATATACGCCGTCTGAAACAAGGGTTCAGACGTACTGCAGACATGGGCTGGCCATCCAGTGCTTTAATTGCTGGTACAGATACGGAAGATCCTGAGTCGTATGCATGGGTATTAACTATTCCTCAAACGGAATTTGATGGTAATCCGAACATGGATCCTAGCAAAGATCAGAATCCGATAGGTGATCATAAATAGTATTAATCTGTAAGCAAGTAAATTATGAAAGTAAATAAATATATAATCGGCATGTTTGTTGCCACTGCAACTTTTTTTGTATCGTGCAACACCGACAATGAAGGAGATATATACAATAGCACAACAATGGGGGTGACATTCGCCACAGGCACACAATCGGTTTCCTTTCCTTCCACAGGATATGAGGGTTTTGATGTAGAAGTCTTACGCGCGAAATCTTCGGAAGCTACTACAATTAATTTATCAGCAACATTAGTTGTCGGTGATAAAGAGCAGGAACTCCCTGCCTCCATTACCGTACCTTCCTCGGTTTCATTCGCAGCAGGGGAATTTAAGACCAATATTCATGTTACAGTTGGAGATATAACTCCTGGACAGAATTATAAAGTCAAGATATCTTTGCCGGAGGAAATGGTTACGATAGACCAGACTTCGGATAAAGTCATAACTGTTTATAGGGATTATACTTTTTCTTCATTAGGAACTGGAACATTTAAATCTGCGGCTATGGCAGAGGAAGGAGAAGATTTTGCAACTTGGGAAGTGGAAGTTCAAAAAGCAGACCAGATATCATGGTATAAAGCTATGAACTTATATGAAAAAGGATATAACATTGTCTTCAAAGTTAATGAAGCCAATGAGGTCACTGTAGAATCTCAGCCGGCATGGAAGCACGCATCCTATGGAGAAGTTTTTGTTTCAGGCAAAGGTGCTTTGGAAGACGGGGTTATTACTGTGAAGCTGTCGCATGATGTACCCAATGTTGGTGGTTTTGGTGAATTTAAAGAAATACTTTACCTACCTGCTAAATAATTTAGATTTAAGATATGAGGAAAAGATGAAACTTTCTCCTTAATTATCCAATAAATTATTACCCAAGTATACAAAATTAATGTATACTTGGGTAAATCTATATAGTAAATCGGTCTTTAGAAATTATTGATAAACATCTGTTAACTCGAATTCGATTACTATATAAATGTGCTTGTAAAGACATATATGTTAAATATTTAGTTACATATTTGGAAGGAACACAACAAACCACCATCAATCCTTATGAACTGATTGTAACTCCTGACGGGAAGTCAAATTTTGATTACACACGGAATCTTCCATCAGTTTTTTTAATGTTCTTCTCAGCCAAAACTCAAAAAAACGATCATAGACCGGATGTAGCATATTATGCCGTCAAACAGTTGATATATTTCAGATATAACATTTTTATTAATGTACTTCCCGTTTTTCTGGAAATGGTGTGTAACAAATTTTGTATATTCTTTCAGTCTGATAGATTGTAAATCCAAAATCATAGTACTTTGATAAAAAAGCCGGAAGACTTATAAAAATTTCTCCCGTCATATGACATTGTGAACATAAATATATAAATGGACATTGTACAATGTTATATATAGATGCTCAAAATGGCTTTAACGTTCTTTCCCGGATATTGAGCGATAACTTGAAATTAGTCAATCGCTACTAGGCAGATTTTGTCTGCTTTTCCTAGATAGCTAAGTATTTCGTCCAAAGTAACAGACGTTTTTTGCTCTCTCCCATTTCTAAATTCCAATTTGGATTTCCTCTTTCATTATTTCATGCATTTTTTTTGCAAAAAAATTATAATCTTATTATAATACAATCATTATAATGAGATTTATCACAATTAGACTTTTTTATCGTATAAAGTAATTTTGAGGTAGAACAAAAGTAGAAAAAAAGGTTATCATAACTTTGTTTAAAGTAATTCCCGCAGAGTAAATAAAGAGAATCGATAAATTTTAATCTTTTGATTATAAGCACTTTCTGTGTCTTGTTAGTTCTGCAAAGACTTTGGTGGTTTCCTTTATCGGAATGGCTACACAAGAAGTGGCTATAAGACAGACTGTTAATATCACTTTGAAATCTGATACAGAGATGCTTGACGATGTGGTGGTCGTAGCTTATGGTACTGCGAAAAAGTCGTCTTTTACAGGTTCTGCGACTGCTGTTAGTGGAGAAAAAATAGCAAAAATGCAGGTTTCTTCAGTTTCTAAAGCCTTGGAAGGTGCAGCAGCAGGTGTACAAGTAATCAACACCAGTGGGCAGCCTGGAGAAAATGCTAAAATAAGAATCCGTGGTATTGGCTCTTTTAGTGCATCGTCGGCTCCTTTATACGTAGTTGATGGTATGCCTTATGATGAAGAGTCTGTTAATGCATTGAATCCTGCCGACATTGAAAGCATGTCTATATTAAAAGATGCTGCATCTGCATCTCTTTATGGTTCACGTGCGGCAAATGGTGTTGTGATGATCACTACCAAAAAAGGTATGGTAGATAAATCCAAAGTAACTCTTGATGCACGCTGGGGAGTAAATACTCGTGGTGTTCCAGAATATGATATCATGAAAGATCAAAGAGAATACGTACTAACAGCTTGGAATACTTTGAAAAATCAATCTACAGGTGCAGAAGCTTCCGAAGGATTAATAGGTAGCATTGGGTACAATCCATTCATCGGTGTAGCTAATAATGCCATGGTTTCAGCAGATGGTGTAGTTAGTTCTGCGGCTCTCCGCCATAATGACGATTGGGCTGATGCCGCATTACATAATGGTATGCGTCAGGAATATAATTTGAGCCTGCAAGGTGGTAACGCTAAGACAACTCATTTTTTATCATTGGGATATTTGAAAGATGAAGGAATTTTAAGGCATACTGACTTCGAACGTATTTCAGCACGTGCCAATATTAATCATACTGTAAATAAGTTTATTGACATCAATGGTAATTTGGCTTACGCAAGAGCGGAAAAAAATGCAGGCCAGTCACAAAATGCTAGTTTGTCTAATTACTCTAATGCTTTTATGTTCACTCAGCAAATCGCTCCTATTTATCCTGTATATGCGTATGACGAAAACGGAAATCGCATATATGACGAAGAAGGCAACACTGTTTATGATTTTGGTGATGGTACATA
>OJQM01001344.1_pt1 | contig 10159 bp, 8 predicted proteins | sample 1598751 | NCBI WGS metagenome assembly OJQM01 (sample SAMN03922455, study PRJEB24848) | human gut metagenome | isolation source: stool sample | host: Homo sapiens | place: Germany | collected 2009-11 | reverse complement strand
CAGCCGCCGGAGCGGTGCTTAAGCCGTAAGGCGGGAATTGTGCGGTATTGCCTTATATCTGAAACCAAAGAGAACAATGCTTTCCGCAGGCATGCGGGAATTCTCAGTTGCTGTGCAGGGCTTTGTGGGTGCGGCGCTGCGGGTTCATCCGGCGGGCAAGTTCTTCATGCGAGCGCTTGCTGCGCGCAGCGTTTTGCGCGTTGCCCGCCCGCGATATGCTTAGTATAATGCCCATCTCACACAATAGAATCAGCAAGCTGGTACCACCGGAGGAAAAAAACGGCAGGCTGATGCCGGTATTTGGGGCCACATTGGTGACCACCGCAATGTGGATCATGGCCTGCCAGGCAATTTGCGACATAATGCCAATACCCAGCATCGTACCAAAATAATCCGGCGAGTTCAGGGCGATGATAACGCCCTGAATGATCAGTGCGGCAAAAAGGCCCATACAGATCACCGCGCCGATAAAGCCCAGCTCTTCGCACAGAACGGAAAAGATAAAGTCGTTGCTGGCTTCCGGCAGCCAGAGGTGCTTTTGGCGGCTGTTGCCAATGCCCAGGCCGGTCAGCCCGCCGGACGCAATGGAATACAGGCTCTGCTGGGTCTGGTACAAAATATCGCCCTCGTCACCGTTCCATGCGCCGAGGCGCTGCTGAACATAGTTATTCTGTCCGGTCAGCATTTTGTAAATCACAAACGCAGCCGCGCCTGCCGCCGGGATGCACCAGAACCGGCCCACACCGCCACACAAAATCATACTGCCCGCAATCAGCAGGATCAGCATGATAGCAGAGTTATGGGGTTCTTTGTACAGCAGAACCACCACCGGCAGCAGCGGCAGCACGGGCAGCACAATGCCGTAAAGCAGTGTTCCCCGTTTTTCATAATACCGGTCTGCAAAGCAGGCAAGACCCAATATAGCCGAAAACTTTGCCAGCTCCGAAGGCTGCAGGGTTGTGCCAAACATATACACCCAGCGGTAACAGCCGTTGTACGGCTCACTGAACAGGGCCCACACCAAAAGCAGCAGCGTTAAAATGTATAAGTACCAGTTCATGTGGCGCAGGCTGCGGTAGTTGATGTTGGAAATCAGATACATCAGCACCAGTCCCACCACCGCCAGAATTACCTGCGGGCGGATAAAGTGGTAAATATCCCCCTTGAAGCGGTAATACCCGGTGGAGTAACTGGCGGAGAACAGCATGATCAGCCCGTAAGTCAACACAAGGATCAGCGTGCCGACAAGTCCATAGGAAAGTTTGCCGCGTTCCTCTTTTTTGAACGCGATTTCCTTAAAAAACCTGCCAATGTTGCCAAAGGCCAAATCGAAAAGCTGGGCAAGCGTCATTTGCGGCACAGCCCCCTTTCTGATATTTTATGCCATGTAAACGTACATCAGGCCCAGCACCACGCCGATAATGGCGATCAGGCTGAAGAAAAAGTCGATCTTGACTTCTTTCCAGGCGCGCATCTCGAATGCGTGGTGGATCGGTGTCATGCGGAAAATGCGCTTGCCGTGGGTCAGCTTGAAGTAAACGCGCTGGATCACAACGGTCATGGCGTCCCAGATATACACAATGCCAAAGAAGAACACCAGCTCCGGCCGGCCCATGATAAAGGCAAGGGCCGTTACCATACCGCCCAGGAACATGCTGCCGGTATCGCCCATGAACACTTTGGCCGGGTAGAAGTTCCACACCAGGAAGCCCGCTGCCGCAGCAGCCGTTGCCGCCGCCAGAACGGCCACATGATAAAAGCTGAGCATGCTGGCAGCCAGCAGGTAGCCCAGCATGGAAACAAAGGTCACACAGGAGCACAGGCCGTCCAGACCATCCGTCAGGTTGACGGCATTGACCAAAAAGATGATGCCGAAGAACGCAATGGGGTAATACACCCAGCCCAGATCTACCGCACCGATAAAGGGCAGCATAATGATGGTGGTCAGCAGGCCCTGCATGTGCAGCCCCACCAGGAAGCCGCCGGTAACAATGAACTGCATGATAAGCTTTTGCCAGGCAAGCAGGCCCAGGTTGCGGTGCTTGACGACCTTGATATAGTCATCCAGAAAACCGATAAAGCCGGAACCAAACGCCAGGAACAGCGCCAGCAAGGCGGCGCGCACCTGCACAATGCCCAAAAGGTCCTGTGCATAGCGGTAGAACCCGGCATACACCAGACCGCAGGCCACCAGAATGCCAAAGATGAAGCACAGGCCACCCATGGTGGGCGTGCCCTGTTTTTTGTTATGCCAGGTCGGGCCGGATTCCCGGATGGTCTGGCCGAAGTGCAGCTTGTGCAGTGCCGGAATTACAAAACAGCCTGAAAGTGCCGTAACGGCAAACGCACCGATTGCCGCGGCAACCAGCATCCAAGAAACGATCATTCCCATGTGATATTCCCCCAAAATATGCAATTATGCGTTTGGCAGCGCCGCGTAAAGCTGCTTTAATACATCATCCAGCTTCATGGCGTGGCTGGCTTTTGCCAGCACAACATCGCCGGGGCGGACGTTCTGCCGTAGATATTCTACTACTTCCTCCGCCGCTTGGCAATGGATGGTTTGCAGTCCTTTCTGCCGGGCTGCTTCGGCCATGGCTGCGCTCAACGGGCCGTAAGCCACCAGCAGGTCGGCGGCATCGGCAGCCCATTTGCCGGTCTGGCGGTGGCCGGGTTCACTGGCAGCGCCAAGTTCCAGCATATCGCCCAGCACGGCAATGCGGCGGCCGCCGGGGCCGGGCTGGCGGTCATGCAGAATCTGCAAGGCTGCTTTCATGCTGTCCGGGCTGGCGTTATAGCAATCCTCAATAAAGGTCACACCGCCGTGCTGCACAATGTTCTGGCGCATACCGGTGGTCTGATAGCTGGCCAGCGCACGGGCGGCGCGGGCACGCTCCAGCCCCAAGCGGGTGGCTGCAGTGTAAGCAGCAAGGGCATCATACACGGTATGAACGCCTGCCGTGGGGATGGTTACACTGAACTCATAGGTTTCACCGTCCACGTTATCCACCAGGGTAAAGCCTGTGCCCTCCCCTACGGTATGAATATTGATGGCGCGCACATCGGCGGAGCTGGAGCGGATGCCGAACCACACCGGGCGCAGGCGGCCGGGGATCTGTGCGGTGGGCAGCAGGTCATCGTCCGCGTTCAGCACCAGCGGGGCGCCGTCCGGCAGGCCCTGGCAGATTTCCATCTTTGCCTTCAATATATTCTCCCGTGTGCCCAGATTTTCCAGGTGGGAAACGCCGATCATCGTAATGATACCGGCAGACGGCCGCGCTGCGCGCACCAGGCGGGCAATCTCGCCCAGGTGGCTCATGCCCATTTCCACCACAGCATACTGGGTGGTATCTTCCAGGCGGAACAGCGTGTTGGGCAGGCCGATCTCATTGTTCTGGTTGCCCTCTGTTTTTAAGGTATTGCCAAAAGCCGAAAGAACCGCATAGCAGAACTCTTTGGTGGTGGTTTTGCCCACGCTGCCGGTCACACCGATCATCAGCGGGCTGAACAGCGTGCGGTAGTTGGATGCCATACGGATCATGGCAAGGTAGCTGGATTCACAAATGACAAGGTGATCCTCCGGCACGCCCTCCACGGGATGGTTGGCGATCACATACTCGGCCCCGGCCTGGTACGCCTTGGCGGCATAGTCGTGGCCGTCCACACGCTCGCCGGGGAAGCAGACAAAAATGCAGCCCGGCTGCACCTTGCGGGAGTCCGTTACGACGGCGGTGATGGGCACCGGGCGGGCCAGTGCCAGCCCGGCCAGAAGTTCGTTCGCGTTCATGGGTTTCATGGGAACACGCTCCTTTTGGTTGGTTTAGTTGCGGCATGTTTCAGTTTGCTGTGGGGTCCCCCTGCCGTGGCCGGGGTTATTGCTGCTCGGCATCGCTGCCGGTATCATCCTGGGTCGTGCTATCCTGATCGTTTTCACCAGCGGCGTCCTGGGGCGTATCGTCCTGGGCGGCATCGTCCTGCGGGGTATCTGCATCCTGCTGGGCATCGCTGCTGCCGTCGGGTTCCGTGGTCAGGGTAACGACTGTGCCGTAGGGCACCACACTCCCAACCTCAATATCCTGGCTGACAACACGGTCCGATGCACTGCCCGAAATTGCCACATTGACGCCGGAAACCTTGAGCATCTGTGCGGCAAAGGTTCCGGTTTTTCCGGTGGCATCCGGCACGGTGGTGGTGGCGTCGGTGGTGGACTGGGTATACAGGTAAACCGTGGAGCCTGCGGGCACCACGGTGCCGCCTGCGGGGTACTGATACACAACATCGCCGTCGCTGGTATCCACAAACCGGTGGGAAAGCCCGGCGGCGTTCATCTTGACCTGGGCGGAAGTCCAGCGGGTTCCAATGGCATTTGGCACTTCCACACTGCCGTTGCTATCATAAGAAGCATCCCGTTCAATGCCAAGATACGGCGCGATCTGGCTGATGATGTTGCCGGTAACGGGGGCCACAATCTGGGAAGCGTAGTCAGAGATCCAGCGCGGGTCATCCATCATGACCAGCACCAGAATTTCCGGGTCGTCCGCCGGAAAGATGGCGGCAAAGCTGATGGCCTTACGATAGTCGCCGTCCGGGCGGTACTTGTAAGCGCCTTTCCAGTCCAGCTGTTCTCCCGTACCGGATTTGCCGCCGATGCGGTAGCCCGCCACATAAGCGCTGGCACAACCGTGATAGTCCAGGTCATTGCTGGTACCGGTGTGACCCACGTTGTTTTCCATCATGGCGCGGATCTGCTCACTGACTTCCTCGCTGACGACCTGGCGCTTAATATCGGTTTCAGCCTGCCATACCACGTTGCCGGTGTCGTCCGTCATATTATCCACCACATAGGGGGTCATCAGGTAGCCGCCGTTCACGGTGGAAGCCACGGCGGCTGCCATCTGGATCAGGGTCAGCTTTTGGGACTGACCGAACGCGGTGGAGTACAGGTCCGTTTCCACCTGCTCCATCTCCTGCTGGGTTTTGGAGATGCCCTTTGCCTCATACGGCAGGTCAATGCCAGTGGTCTGGGTCAGGCCAAACGCCTGGTAGTAGTTATAAAAGAATTCGGCGCTCATTTTTTCCGCCACCTGGATAAAGTACAGGTTGCAGCTGTGGTTCAGCGCCCCGGCCATATCCAGCCAGCCGTGAGTGTTGCCCTCGGCGCAGCGATAGCTGTGTTCCCACTCGGTATTGGGGAATACTGTCAGGTCGCCGCCGCAGTAAAACTGCTGGTCCGCCCCCATCAGGCCGGAATCCAGCGCCGCAGCGGCCGTCATGAGCTTAAAGACTGAGCCGGGGTAATACAATTCCGTCACGGCTTTGTTCTTCCACTCGGCCTCACGGATCATGCCCTGCAGCTGGCTTTTTTCGCTGGGAACGTCGATTTCGTTGCCTTCTTCGTCGATGCTTTTTGTTCCGTTGGGGTCCACAACGCCGTCCGCAATGATATCAGCTACGGCGTCCTGCCCCAAACGGCTTTGCAGGACGGAAATATCGTCCTCCGTCAGCGCCGTTCCGGCATTATCCAGGATAGCCTGCAATTTGGGTTCGGTGATATTATACGGATCGTTGGGGTCAAACTGCGGCGCCGTTGCCATACCCAGCACCGCGCCGGTGTTCACATTCATCACAATGGCACTGGCACGGTTCTGCACATCATAGTCATCAATCGCGTTGGAAAGCTCGGTTTCCAGCACGGTCTGGATGGTATCGTCAATGGTCAGGTTCAGGTTATAGCCGTTGATAGCCGCGTGGGTATCGCTTTCCTCGTTAGCCAGTTCATAGCCCCATGCGTTCTCGCTGCTGATGCTGCGCCCCGGTGTACCGACCAGTTTCTCATCATACGATTTTTCCAGGCCGTACATGCCGTTGCCGCTGTCATCACAAAAGCCCAAGACCGAGGAAAGGTACATTCCGTTAGGGTATTCCCGCGTGGAGGAGGATTCCTTGTACATGGAAAGCACCGTTTCGTACTTGGCATCCGGATCCCCCTCCGCCTTGCCGTTGGTAATGCGTTTGGTGTTGGCATAGTCAATAATGGATTGCGCCGTTACCATATCAATGCCCTTGGCAATCACGCGGTACTGGCTGTTCGTTTTGCTCAGCTGCTCCTGAATTTTTTCCGCGCTGACGCTCCCGTTCAGCAATTCGCTGATTTTCTGGCTGGCTTCCGCCACATAATCCTGGTTGCACTTGGACGGGTTGGCAATAATGTTCCACACCACACTGCTTTTGGCCAGCAATTTGCCGTTAGCGGAATAAATAGAACCGCGCGTGGCGGGGATCTGGGTATCGGAAAGCTGCTGTTCCGCCGCCTGAACACGGTACTGCTCAGCATCCCGGATTTGCAGGGTATACAGCTTATAAATCAGAACGCCGCACCCCGCAGCGATAAAGCCGATCACCAGCAGCAAAACCATGATGCGTCCGTTCAGCGTAAGCGCATGATTCTGCCCCGGCTCCGGGCTGCGGCGGTTGTGATGACGCGTGGATTGATTCTTGTTGTCGGGTTGCTTTGGCATAGGTTCATTCCTTTACAGAAAAGACTGTTTGCACGAATACGCGCCCGCCCATGATGGCAAAAAAAGCGTGCTCCTGTTGGGATGCACGCTTTGGCGCAATGTAAGGGCAGCACCGCATGATTCCCACCTGACGGCTTGGGCACCCAAAGTTATGCGGTATTGCCTTGACCGGATCGGTTACGGGTCAAAACTGCCAAGCAGACTGAGCGCTGCGGTTTTGATACCGGCAAAAAACTTGTCTGCTGTGCCGGCTGCGCGTTCGATCACGCTTTCATCCTCCAGCCGGACATACGTCACCTGGCTGGGGTCCATTTTAACCAGCCCCAGCCGATCCTCCGCTTCCTGCTGGACGCTGGTGCTGTTGGTGATCTGATCCATGGTGGTGGACAGATAGTCGTTATAGCTCTGGGCATTGGTCAGTTCCGACTTGGCGTCATCAATTTCGCCGGAAAGCTGTGTGATGCGTGCCTGGCTGGCGACAATGCTGGCAAACAAACCAAAAAAGATGGCAATGACCAGCACCGTGCCCGCCGTGCGGGCAAACTGGCGTGCCTTGCTCAGGCCGTAGCGTCCGCCCTTGACAACGCGCACCCGCGGTGTGCGGGAGGAACCGGAATGATTGTTGGTTGAAATTTCTGCTGCTGTGGAAGCCATGGGCGCCGCCCCCTTTCTCGTATCGTAAAATTTCGGCTTTCCTTAAGCTGTGCGGCATGGTCACAAGCGCCATGCCGCGCTGCCAATGTTCCCTCCTGGCACGCTTATAATTTTTCCAGTACGCGCAGCTTGGCGGAACGGCTGCGGCGGTTTTCTTCCAACTCACCAGCGTCCGCTTCAATCGGCTTGCGGGTAATCAGTTTAGCTTTGGGCATCCCGCCGCAGGTGCAAATAGGCTGCTCCGGCGGGCAGGTGCAGCGCTGGGCCCAGCGGCGGAACTTCTGTTTTACCAGCCGGTCCTCCAGGCTGTGAAACGTGATGATGCAGAACCGCCCGCCGGGGGCCAGGCGGCTGAAAATCGCCTCCATCCCCTCGTTCAGGGCATCCAGTTCCCCATTGACGGCAATCCGCACTGCCTGGAAGCTGCGGCGGGCGGGGTTCTTGTTCTTACGGCGCTCGGCAGGCGGCATAGCGGATGCAATCAGGTCCGCAAACTGCAGGGTCGTCAAAATCGGGGCTTCCTCCCGTGCTTTCACAATTTTCCCCGCAATCTGCCAGGCATACGGTTCCTCACCATAATCGCGCAGGATGCGGGTCAGTTCCTCACGGTCCAGGGTGTTCACCAAGTCTGCCGCGGTGGGCCCCTGCTGGCTCATGCGCATATCCAGCGGGGCATCCGCGTGATAGGAGAAGCCACGCTCGGCATCGTCCAGCTGGTGGCTGGAAACGCCAAGGTCCAGCAGTGCGCCGTTGATGAAGGGGATCTCCAGTTCATCCAGCACGCGGGCGGTTTCGCGGAAGTTGGCCTGAACCACCTGGGCGGGTAAGCCCTTTAGCCTTGCGGCAGCGGTTGCCACCGCATCCGGGTCCTGATCCAGCGAGATCAGCCGCCCGGTGGTCAGGCGTTTTGCTATTTCCTTTGAGTGGCCTGCCCCGCCGGCCGTTCCGTCCAGATAAATCCCGGCAGGGTCAATGGCCAGCCCATCAAGGCATTGGCTGAGCAAAACGGGGATATGACTAAATTCCACGGTGTTCTCCTCTTTCCCCGTTTCACACGGTTTAACATGCAGGGGTACACCCCCGCTCAAAGTGTATCTTAAAAATCAAGGTCTTCCATTGCGGCGGTAAAATCTTCATCGCTTTCCGCCTGGCGGGCTTCCCAATCCTGGGTGTTCCAGATCTCCGCAAAGTTGCGGTTGCCGATCACGCTCACATCGTGGTCCAGGTTGGCGTATTCCCGCAGTTTTGCGGGCAGCTGAATGCGGCCCTGCTTATCCGGTGTTACTTCCACCGCAGAGGAATACAGCATACGGCTGACATTGCGGCCCTTTACCATACCTTTTTCGGCAATGCGCTGGGCCACTTTTTCAAACTCCTCCGGCGGGAACGCGGCAAGGCAATGGTCCAGCCAGCGGGTCACGATAAAGGTTTCGCCCATTCCATCCCGGAACTTTGCGGGGAAATTCAGACGGCCCTTTGCGTCCACTGCGTAGTCATACTGACCCATGAACATTGTCGAACCCGCCCCCTTCCCGGTTGGAACTGTCGCTTTTTTAGCGTTTCAGCGGAATTTCGCGGTTAACAACCCTGTGGAATGTGTGGATAACTCACCACTTCAACCCTAAACTGCCCACTTTTACCCACTGGAACACTTATATAGTACCAAATCGCGGAACAAAAAGCAAGCCCACAGCGCCAAAAAGCGCTGCGGGCCATAAAGTTTTCACAAATGCTGTCTTATTTGTTGTTTGCGGGGCAGGAACCATGCAGATCTCTTTCACAAAGCCCGCACAGGGGGCCGATTTTACAGATTCGGTTTCTGTGGGCCATGGGGGCCGCGGCTGGCCAGGTTGCGCAGGTTCATGCGGGTATTTTTGATATCCGCCACACTGCGGGCCAGAACTTCCTCCGAGTTTTTGAGGATATTCTCACAATAAGCCGCGGAGGCATTGTTGATCTTTTTCGCCTGTGCCTGTGCGGCGTTCACCAGCTCCACGGCCATCTTCTGTGCGCGCTTGGTGATCTCTTTGTCCGATACCAGTACCCGTGCGCGTTCCTCTGCCTGCTTGATGATGTTATCCGCATCGGTCTGGGCGTTCTTTAAAATCTGCTCGCGGTCTGCCACAATCTTTTTGCTGTCGCGCAGTTCATCGGGCAGGTTATTGCGCACCTCATCCACGATATCGCGGCAGCGGTCCACATCTACCACACGCTTGGCGGCAGCAAACGGCACAGCGGTACCCTCCTCCAGCGTTTCCTCCAGCATATCCAGCAGTTCCTCAACATTCATAGCTGTTCCTCTTTCTCATAGCGGCTTACCAAAATCTTGCCGTACTTATATTGTTTTGCCAAAACAAGCCCCTCAACCTGTTCCGGCAGCTCGGCGTCCAGTTCTGTTTCACACAGCACCACACCGCCAGGGGCCATGTGCGCTGCCAGCTGCGGCAGTGCTTTGGCTACCGTGCCGTGGTGGTACGGCGGGTCCAGCAGGGCAAGATCAAACTCTTCCTGCGTGGTGGCCAAAAAGTGGAACGCATCATCCGGGATGACCCGGCTCTGCGCAAACACGCCCGCCGTTTTGCAGTTGGCCAGCACGATCTGGATCGCCTCGCGGGAAGCATCCAGGAAAACACAGCGCTTGGCCCCGCGGGATAATGCCTCAATGCCAAGCTGGCCGCTGCCTGCAAACAAGTCCAGCACGCGCGCGCCGGGCACAGAGAACTGTACGCTGGAGAACATTGCCTCCTTTACGCGGTTAATGGTGGGGCGGGTAACATCCTCCCCCGGTAGCGCAGCAAGGTTTTTGCCGCGGGCTGTACCTGCAATCACACGCATCATGTTAGGCCGCCTGCCTTTCATTTGTTATATGGCAGCCACTCATCCCGCTGGGAAGCTCAAGCCAGAGCACTCCTATTCGGGATAAACAGTTGCACTTATGGCAATACCGCATAATTCTAAGTGCCGATACGGCGAGCGAGGTGCGGCAG
>OJQM01001337.1_pt1 | contig 10210 bp, 10 predicted proteins | sample 1598751 | NCBI WGS metagenome assembly OJQM01 (sample SAMN03922455, study PRJEB24848) | human gut metagenome | isolation source: stool sample | host: Homo sapiens | place: Germany | collected 2009-11 | reverse complement strand
CATTCCTCGCCGCCTAAGTCGCAAGCGACTATAGACGGTGTACCCTGCGCACAAATTTTATGGACTACAAGGCTTTGCAGAAACGCAGCAAGGAGACGAAAATCAACGCTAAAACCGGCAGGGCACATACGAAAAAGCGTTTCGGTAAATCTTTAAGTCGCTGTGCTCCCGCGAAGTTTATCACGATTCTTACAAACAAAGCTGTCCGCAACGGCGGCAATGTTATCAAGGTAGATACTTTTGAGACGAAAGCCTCTCAGTTTGACCATACGGATGAAAGCTATACCAAGAAGAAACTATCTGAACGGATGGCACATCTCAGCAGCGGAGAAGTGGTTCAGCGTGACCTGTATTCCGCTTTTCTGCTTGAACATATAGATACAGAAACCCTGAAATACAATATCGAAGCTCTTAAAGCTGCTTTTCCTGCATTTTTGAAGATGCATGAAAATACAAAAAAGCGCCTGCAGGAAGCTGAAAGCTATCTTCCTGCAAGCGTTGGATTCTAAAAATAATAGTTTTCCGGGGGTCTCGACACGTCCCTCGTAAGAGAGCTGCCCCGTAAGGGGTGAAACTTCACAGGAGGATGCACTCAAAAAGCTGGGAACGCAGACAAGTGTGTTGGTCAACCTGCAAAGGCTGGATACTCATGGAAAGCCACACCCGTGGCTTTTTGTGGGAAACCGCATAACTCGCTACCTGGCATGCTGCATGGTGATGAGCCTTGCAGCTGCCGCCCAGGAATCCCACGATTTCAATCGTGGGAGGTGTCAAAAGCTGTACGGGCGGCCGATACAGGATGTCAGCCGGTATGAGACAGTCATCAATGGCTTAGACTAGAGAGGACGACAATGGCAAAGACACTGGTTATCGCTGAGAAGCCTTCGCTTGGACGCAGCATTGCGTCGGGACTCACCTGGTGGAGGAACGAACAGTTCACACGGCAGGGAAAAGACCGGAATACATGGCTGGAAAGCCAGAATTATATCGTGGCTTCCTCCGTTGGACATCTGTACGAACTCATTGACCTGGATGCGTATTTTCCGGATTATGAGCCGGGGAAAAAACATTCCTGGACGATGGAACGGCTTCCGTTCTTTCCCGACAACTGGAATTTTAAGTTCGAGGGGAAGGACAATGTCAAGGGCCTGATTCGAACTATCAATAGCCTGATGAACCGCACAGACGTTGATAAGATTTACAATGCCGGAGACCCTGACCGGGAAGGTCAGCGGTTGGTTGATGAAATCATCCATTACGGCCTCAAAAAGCCGAAACCTATCTATCGACTTTGGCTGCCTGATACGACCAGTAAGACCGTCAAGCAGGCGTTTGAGACGGCAAAGCCCAATGACGGGTATGCGGATTTTTCCTCCTCTGCCGAGACTCGCAGTGAGATGGACTGGCTCTTGGGAATTGAGCTGACTCGGTATGTGTCCGTCAAGGCAGGCACTTTTATCCGCATCGGACGCTGCGTCTGCCCGATTGTTGCCCATGTCATTGAACGCGAGAAGGCAATTCGGGATTTTGTTCCGAAACCGTACTCCGCCGTTTCCAGCAAGGAGAAGACGAACGGTGAGGACATTGAACTGACCAGTAAACGGACGTTCGAGGAAGGCCATGAAGCTGAAGCTCAGGCCCTGGCGGACGCATTCAACCAGGCTGGCGCGACCGTCACGAGCGTCAAGACCGAACGCAAGACTGTCAATCCAGGTAAGCTCTTCTCAATGAGCGACTTGCAGAGCTTCGCCTGTAAGGCCGATAAGACCCTGTCTCCGGCAGATGTTCTCGCCGCAACGCAGGCACTCTATGAAGGCGGATTCGTCACCTATCCGCGTACTAACAGCAGCTACCTTGCCACGAATGAAACCGTCAAGGTGGACGCAGCCATCAAAGGTTTAGCGCAGAACGGAATTACGGGCCTTGTCAATAAGCCGGGCCTTAAATCGATTTATGACGACAGTAAAATCGAGGCTCACTCTGCTATCACCCCGACCGGTAAATGGCCTGGAGCATTGGCAGGAGCACAGAAAACGGTTTTTGAATGTATCTTGAATCGATTCTGTGCCGTTTTCTGTGCGGAGGATTGCACCGTGGACCGAACCACGATTGTCATTCATTGCTACGATGAAGATTTTACGCTGAAAGGCGATGTGCAAGTCACTCCCGGATGGCGGAGATTTGAGAAACCGTCAAATGGCGACAAGATGCTCCCGAAGCTCAACAAGGGTGATGCGGTAAACATCAATTTCCAGCTGGTCGGGAAGATGACAACACCTCCGAAACGGTATACGGTCGAGGCTCTCAATAACTGGATGGTCGCCCCGATGCGCGGTGCAGAGAAAGAAGATACCGAGTACACGGACGCTGAATGGAAAGAGATTCTTTCTGACGCTACCATCTGCACCGAAGCAACTCGCGCCGACACGGTAGACCGGTGTGTCAAGAGCCAGTACATTTCCCTCAAAAAGGGCGTGTATTACGGTGAACCTGCCGGGTTCCAGCTGGTCGATATCATGGATAAGCTCGGCATCGTTTTGGATGTTCCCGTGACCGTTAACCTTTCCAAGCAGCTGCACTCCATCAAGGACGGAAACCTGACCCGCGTTCAGGTTTTGGAGTACACCAAACAGACCCTTGAGAGCATCATGTCAAAGGATGTGACGATTGCAGCTGCACAGGGAGCCAGCAGCAAGTATCCAGTTCTCTGCCAGTGCCCAAAATGCGGCAAGGATGTTGTGGAAACAAAGCTTGCCTATGCATGTACCGGGAAAGACTCTGATGGGAAACGATGCCCGGTCACAATCTGGAAGAAGAACAAGTTCCTTGAAGCGCTCGGCAAAGAAATGACCAAAACAACAGCAAAGGCTCTGCTCACAAAAGGCAAAGCTCCGCTCAAAGGGTGCATAAGCGCCAAGACCGGCAAAAAATACGACTCCATACTAACTTGCGACTTTTCAGGAGACCGCCTTACTTATCATATTGAATTTGATAAGTCAAGCATGTCATTTGGCAGCAAAGTCGGAAAATGCCCGTTCTGCGGAAAGCCTGTGGCAGAGACGGCAAAAGCCTTCACCTGCACGAACAAGTCTTGCGGCGCGGCGCTCTGGAAGGAATCGAAGCTGTATGGCAATGAGCTTGATGTTGATGCCGATATTGCCAAGACTCTTCTCTCCGGGAAAACCGTCGAAGCCACGATTCAGAACAAAGAGAGAACCGGCACACAGGATGTTGAGGTTGGGATTGAACCGTATACGGCACCCAATGGCAGAAAATATATCGGCCTTTGCATCGCCAACAACCCCGCCTAAACCGGCTCGCCGGTTATAGACGGGGCTTGCGGGGCAACCCGTAAGCCCGGTTGATTAGCCTCAGTGAACGGTAACTTCGGTTGCTGCGAACTCCGTTATGCATTTGATGAGCAATCATCTTCATAATATAGGCACCCCGATATGCTCCACAAGTGTCGGGCTCTGCGGGCAGTGTACGTGTCAATGGCGCAAGCCGTTGATACATATTACGTTAAACATCTCTAAGGGTAGGAGATGTTGACGCGAACCGCATCAATCGTAGTCTTTCAGAGCTGCAGCAAACGGTGAATTATGAAGAGCGGCTGGAACCTTTGCTGTTCTATGGCGCAACCGCTGAAACTGCCGAGACGGCTGCAACAGCCGAAACCGCAAAGACTCTGGAGCCGGAGCTGAACTTCACCGTGACGAAAAGCGGCATTGTTCCAGATGACGGCTCCTATGCTCCGGTCACGCTGGGCGACGTGACTGTCTGCATTCCTGTCGCCGCTGCCGGGCAGGGCGGATGCACGGTGACCTATTGCTCCGGTAATTCCACTGCCGCAATCGGGGATTACAAAATTGCGTTGGTGGAAGGGAATACGGAAGACTCCGTTGTGACTTTCCAAAACGACGACAAGGAAATCCTGTCGGGGACAAGGACGATGGGAGAAGGATTGACTTTGACCGTTGCTGCTGAAGCCGAGGAAGGGCAGGAGACGGAACAAGAGGCAGTGATTGAAAAGCTGCTTGCTGATGCAGTAATCACCGATACAGCTCCTGCGACAACCGTGTTTGGAGAAACCGTAAAAGACGATGTTGTAATCGAAGCGGACGATGGCTATTTGCAGCTGCAGCTGAATGACAACACCGTTTTGGTATCGACTTTCTCTTTCAATTATGACAAAAACGTATTCTCTAAAACTCTGAATCTTCCCGGTGGACTCACCGTTCGATACGGGAACGTGCAGGACAAAGAGACCGGGTATATCCCGTTTGTCTCTACGGTAAATAACCGCAATATCAAAATTCTTGCAACCAGTGTAGAAGCGCTGCAGGGATTCTTCCAGGGTTAATACGTTCTGAACCAATCTTTCACTGAGCCATCTGCCCGTTTCGGGGGGTGGCTTTTGTGTTGGCACTTTGCTTGCCAGTTCTTGCGATGTTCGTATCATTAGAAACTGAATCAGTATTTTTTGCGGGGAATCGGGTGAGGAGAACCATGAAAAACAACGGAGAAAAGCTTGAAGGGCTGATGATTGCGGCGATGCTGCTGATTTTTGTCACAAGCATCTGGGCGTTCAGGGACGCTCAAAGAATGCACGAAAAGTTGGCGGAGAAGGTACAGCAGACGCCGGAAACGGCTGAATTTGCAGAGTTTGTATCTCATTTATTGCCAGCAACGCCGGAAACGGCAGAACTCACTCCATTTGATGCAAGTGACCCGCACATGAATTTTGTTGCAAGCAAAGAAAGACTCAAATTGACTCTCAATTCCTGTGTGCCGCTCTCTTTGGATGATACAACGGTCTGCATTCCGATACAGAGCATCGGTGAAAGGAGCCTGGTATCGTATCAGACGCAAGACCATACGGCCTGCGTTGGGGCCTATCATATGACTCTTGTGAATGGGCACAAGGAAGAAGGCGTCAACTTTCTTCTGATAAATGATTCCGCCTTGATATCCGGAACAAGGAACATCAATGAGGATACCAGCCTTGTCGTCACGGCACTTGTCAAGGTGAATGAAGAACAGCAGCAAACCAAAGTGATACAACAGCTTTTGGATGGAGCGGTTCTTTGCGATGTCGCACCGACCATCACAATCTTTGGCGTTCCAGTTAAGAACAATTCGATGATTGAAGTGGATAACGCTCTTGGCAAAATCGAAACGAATCAGGGCAGGGTATTTATCACAAGCTCGGCCACTATCAAGGAATCCAAGCCTCTCGATGAATCTGTGGTTCTGCCATCCGGCATTGAAGCCAAATACAACAGCACTGCCCGAACCGGGTCTGGGGATATTGTTTTCGTGATTGAGCAGGATGGCTGCAGATATTATCTGTTGGCTCCGAGCGTGGAGCAGCTGCTCGGCGTGTTTGACGATTCCGAATCTAATTAGGGCTTTTCTTGTTGCAGCGCCTTGCGGAACAAGTACAATAATAGTTGTACGATAGATAACAGCCTTTTGGCCCAATGCGTACAATTCATATTCTGCAGCTAAATTAGCAGACTCACCAATTCGGTGGGCCTGCTTTTTTATTTGCAAGAAAGGAGTGCCGACAGCTTTCTGTCAACCATTTCCGAAAAAACAAATATCAATCAAGAGAAAGGAAAAATTGTATGTTTAACGCAACCTGCCTAATCAAGACCGACATCGATACCGTGAACAAGTGTATGGGGCAAAATCCCTACAATCCTGAGACTTTTCTTCAGAACTTTGCGTCTCGTCTGACATCTTTCGACGACCCTCTCCTCAATATTTACCCAACATCCGAGATTGCAGGAAACATCGAAGACGAGGATGTTATCCTGGGCCTTCGCGAACCGCAAAAACTCATTGAATGGGCGAAAACCATGAAGGAACGCACGCAGTGCATGGCAATGGCTGAGTTCAGTGCAGCATTGCAGAAGCATAAAGCAGAAGGCATCGATATCACAAAGCCGATGTATACCTGCCTGCGCTCCATTGAAATGGATTCCAACGAATCTTATCTTCTTCGCTACGCCGCTGAACTGTTCGACAACCATCCAAACCCGGAATGCGGTGAGCTGTTTTATGACGGCGACTCCTGGAAGTGTTTCCCAAACGGTTTTCAGCTGAAAGACATCGAAGCTCATGCTGAGGACTACATCATCATTCCGGGGCTGTTCTATGACGACTGATTGAAAACGAAAGGAATTTTATGGACTGGAAATTTATCATGTGTCTGCTCGTTATGTGCTCCACCACCATCTGGAAGCTTCTGGAAATCCTCACCTACGGTGAGATTCAGGTCCGGCAGGTGGATGATGTCATGACGTTGTATATGGCTTTCACCATCTATGCTGCCTATAAGGCTGGCATGGCAGTACAGGCTAAAAGGCAGAAGCAAACCGAAGAAAAAATCGCAACCACCTCTGATAAGCAAAAAGGAGAATGACTCTATGTATCAGCTGCAAAACATCGATTATCTGTACCGTATCTCGACTATGACCGGCCTGTCTAAGCTCGTCACCATTCAGGCAGACAGAAACCTCCATGACCTGAACGATAAGCATTTTGTGATGCTGAATCTGTGCCAGGCAATCGTGAATTTTGCCAATGAAGGGCATGTGATTTCGGCTGTGTATGAGCTGGAACCTGACGGGACCTCCAAGCGGGTTGCCTATCGCGGATTGCCGGAATACCAGGAAGCACTCAAAGACCCTGAGCCGGATGTGATTGTTGCGAAATTTGCAATGAACTTTTCGTCCGGCGCTTCGTTCGCTTCACAATGCCGCGTGAATCAAAAGAGCCGTGAAGTGTTCGACATTGAGGCTTCCGGGACTCCTCCTGATAATGATGATATTTCTGAACGCCTTGTTTCGCTGGATGACGGCGAACACTGGCATCAGGTTTACTGCATTGATGATATCCTCGATGAATACGACGATGATATTGACAATGCTTTGGATGCTCTGTATTCCATCGAAGCTCACGGTGATATTGACGGGGACTACTGGTGTACTACCACCGATAAAGACCTGAACCGGACCATTCGTGAATGCCGCACCGAAATTCTCGCTGATGCGCTGCTTGCTCGCGGCTCTGAGGCGGTAGAAGAATTTCTCGGCTATCCCGTGAATATGTCGGAAGCCGAATGCGTGCTCGAAGAATACCTGAATAACCTGTCCGATGAGGATTTGGCAAACGCCTTCTTCGAAACTCTTTGAGTTACCGCACTTGCGCAGATGTGCGAACAGGATATTATAAAAATTGTACGATAGATACCATCTACTAGGCGCGTTTTGCGTTCGTACAATTCATAATTTCGCTTGAAGGCGGACTTCCCATACCGGGAGGCCCGCCTTTTTGTATCAAAAATTACAGGAGGTAAATACCATGTTCAACATTATGAAACTCAACAACATCAAAAACATTTTCTACTGGACCGACAATAACGGTGCTGTTTCTCTTCCCGGAGATACTGCCCTAACGTATCGGACCAAATCGGACCTTCCTCGGTTCGTGGCTGCCGTTTACAGTGCGCTGAACACCGACAGTGGTGTTTCAGAACGTGTTGTCACCCTGAACGGCCACTGCGGTTTGCTGTTGGATGTACTCTACGATAAGGACTGGGTATCGGAGACTTTCTCTAATCTCAACTGTGAGATTCCAGACGAAATCATCATGAACCTGTTCGGCGCTGCCTTGCCGTGTCTGGCACAGATAATGTGGAATGATATCCATGCCTCACTTAACAAGACGGAACATTGTTCGAACTGCCCCGACCTCAGAATTTTGGTTGGCCAAAATACAGATAAGGATGGTCATGAGCTTTGCTTCTTCATTCCCTTTGGCGGCACAGAGTTTGACCATGATGAACGAATCAGGTGCGCACATGCGGCTCGCGTTGTAGAGAATTATCTAGACAATGTGGCTTATGGCAAAAAGGTAGAAACATACATTCGTGAACTCGTTGAAGCTGCCAGTATTGACGGCGCTATTTCTGAAAGCAACACGGAGGTGTGAGCTATGCTTATCAAGAATATCAAGTGGGATACGGACGGCGACATGGAGGCTCTTGCCTCCTTACCAATAAAAAGGGTGCCGTAAATGTAGAGTTCAAAGTACCTGCAAAAAATGGTCAAAAATCTGCAAGCCTTAAAAAGCTTAAAATCGTAAATACGACAGATTCCATGCATTCTGCATGGGAAAAAATATCTTAATCATTTAAAGAAAGGAGTAGCAGGGTATTTGTGCTAACTGAGTACACTTCAAATTGCCTCTTGGTTAGCGCATTCCTCACCGCCTAAGTCGCAAGCGACTATGGACGGTGTACCCTGCGCACATAATTTGATGAAATGGAATGTATTTTGTAACGAAAACGCTCCTTATCGTATTTATTATCGTCAAATTGAGATTGATGGATATGAGATGTATGTCATGTTTCCATTGCCAATGACTGGCATGGAATGTGGCTGGGCAGTATCGCATGGCGCAACTACGGCAGCTACCATTCAGGAAGCGGTTCAAAAGTTTTATCCCTTTATGATAGAGTATATCTGCGATAAAGAGGATTCCGACAACGATACGCAACAATACATTCTCAAAAACCTCAATTCTCTTGGCAACTCTGTGGATTTTTGGGGCAGGAAAAATGACCGTCAACATGTTATTGACGGCATGAGCACAACGCAGAAATCGCAGCTTTTATGCTATATTCTGCGAAATCATGAAGCCTTTGGCAAGATGACTTGCCGTGACTGGAAGAATTGGCTGCTGGATGACGCTGAACCTCAGTTTGGTATCTGGTTTTGATGGCATTAAAAACGGCAGGCAACATCCCGGCCCTGAACAACAAGAAGGACAAGAGTGCTTCGTTTCCGGTCGTCGTGCATCGGGAAGTTTTACCCTCAAAAAGCTAGACGGCACGCGTATTTCCAAAGGTGTAACATTTAAAAATTTGCGGCTATTAGAGCCTGCAACAAATTATCTAATAGAAAGGATGTGAACGGGCAATTCCTCCCACGACTAAAGTCGCGGGTCTCCTTGCCCTGATTTATGAAAGCTGAAATTAAATTTGCAAACACAAGCAATGGACCCAAAGCCTTTGTCAAGACTTTTGACGATGATTGGACTCCTATGAGCACGCCGCTCAAGGCATACAAAAAAGACATGCGCAGTATCAAGCCTGCAGGTAACTACGAAGAAGGAAAGGACTACATGGTAGCCGTCAGCCCTTGGGTTCTTGAAGCATTTCTGAAAGCCAATCAGATTGATTATGTTCAGCTGATTCGCGGCCAGGACCTCAAGAATCCGCCCGTTGGCAGCATTCGGTATGCGAACGAGAAGGAAGTCGTCTGGTACGAGTATTCTTCCGCAACCACCACACGCCGCTGCACGGACTTGTCCCGCGCAAAAAGCTTTGTTCAGGAATGGGTCAATCTTGATTGTCCTACACTCAAACGCTTTAGCACAAATCAGAAAGTGCTTTCCGTGAACGGCTTTGGCGCTGCGGTTCCGCTGTTTGAAAGCCCGCTGGTCGATACCTCCTATGTCGATACTGTCATCGCAGACGATATTGAAGACAAGGAAATCGAAGGGCTACGCAAGCATCTGAACCCGGATGGCGTAATCTCGCAGCTGCTGAACAATGTTCAGAAAGCGAGAGCCGAGAAGGAAATCGATGAAGTGGAAAGCCGCGTCAAGCAGGTCGAAACCCAGATTCGCCTTTTCCTGCGCACTCCGGAAATCGAAAACGAAATCAAAGACATCGAAACTGCTCATCTCAATGAGGAGGGCAGCTTTGACTGTGGTTTCATTTTCTGGTATCCGAAAGCTGATTCTCAGCTCGAAAAGGACATGAGCCTGCTGGTCGGTGCCAACAGGCGCAAGCTGAGCTGGCTCGATATTGCGGTTCCGACTTTCAGCCAGAGCATCAATGTTCAGAGATATGGTGCAGAACTTATCAAGAAACTCGTAAAAGAGCGTCTTGGCATTGAACTCTATTATCGTTCGGAGCTCGACTAATATGCCTGACATGAGAATTTCATTGATGAAAGGGGAGACAATCCCCAGAGATATCAAGGGCCGCAGAATCATTTGCTGCTTTTGCAATGACAAGGGGACTTGGGATACCAAGACTCTTGAGAAATTTGCAAAGAGATTCCCGGAAGCAAAAGAGTGGTACTTACATAAGCTGCCAGAACAGCTTCGGTATCCCGGTCAGGTTCTATTC
>OJQM01001335.1_pt1 | contig 10215 bp, 8 predicted proteins | sample 1598751 | NCBI WGS metagenome assembly OJQM01 (sample SAMN03922455, study PRJEB24848) | human gut metagenome | isolation source: stool sample | host: Homo sapiens | place: Germany | collected 2009-11 | reverse complement strand
TGCCCCGCAAGCCCCGTCTATAACCGGCGAACCGGTTTAGGCGGGGTTGTTGACAGAACTTTATGGTGCGAACGTGCTGATATTAGATTTACTGGAACGCTATTTTTGTCTGAGTATTCTTTCGCTATTTCAGGATAAAATGTCTGCAAATCGTTCTTTCCTGTGGCAACTTTCTGACCAGAACAGTATGGGCACTTGTGCCCTTTGATATGGGCGTTAATTGGACTTTGATACGACATCCTGCACTTATTGCATACCCACCATGCCTTATAGCCACTTCCGTAACGATAGTCAGACGGACCTTTCTCGTTCTTGGAGTAATCCCATTCTTTTGCGATTTCTGGATAGACTGTCTGTAAGTCGTTGTATCCGGTCAGTAGGGCTTGTCCAGAACAATACGGACACCTATAGTTCTTGGATACTTTATTATTTGGAGACTGCAGGTACGAATGTCCTTTTGGACAGCGAAAATAGTATTTTTTATTTGTTTTTGGGAATATATCCGATGGAGATACGTTGTTTTTAGAATAGTCCCACTCGGATGCCACCTCTGGGTATAAAGTGGCAAAGTCATTGACCCCGGTTATAAGTTTTCTGCCCGCGCAATAAGGGCATCCACATCGTATTTTCGGGTTAATGTGATTGCCAGCAATTTGGAAGAATGAGCCATGCTTCGGACATACAATCTCCACCTTTACCGTAGATTTTGTATAGTTCACCTTTGAATAATCATAAGTGTTGCCGTGAATTTGTTTTGCTTTAGCGATAAAATCTTCTGTTGTCATTGCTTTTCAAATCCCAAATAATAAAACCGCCATTGCGTTTGTTACAATGACGGCTGCTGCACTATTGCTTTAGTATTTGCGATGGTCTCATCTTTATACTTCACTACATCTGCGATGGCTACTTTTTCGATAGCGTGAATGTATTTGTCCATAAAGTCCCAATCTGGTTGCCCGTTACTTGTAACCGGTAGCGATACGCTTAACGTGGTTTTCAAATATCGATTGATTTCATTTGCAAAAGCGGTAAATTGTGCTTTACATTCCTTTTGCAGAACTCCAACAAAATAAACCTTTGCCTTGTCTGTTACAAAAGTTGGAAGTTCAATTACTCCCACATTTTGTCCTGTATAATATGGCTTTTCTTGGATGAAGCACGAACCAATAGAACCACCTAAAGCAAGCGTAATCGTACCCGCCATAAATGGCTCTACTCCGCATTCATCTACACAATCAGAAACACCGTTGTTGATGGCTGTTCTTGAAACAAAATTGATTTTAGGAGATACATGAGACATCTTGTTTTTATCAAACTTTGTGCCGTAGCTTACATTTGCAATGTCAACAAGTTTGAACTTTCTTGCTTCTTTCCAGCAACCACCTCCAGATTCCGAGCTTTGTGATGCCCTCCCGTCGGTCAGCTTGGTAGCCAGAATCTGTTTATCTTCTTCGGTCAACTCATAGTCGTTCAAGCCAGTGGCAATCAGATAATGCTCCAACTCGGCAATGCGCTCCTGCTCCAACTCGGCAATGCGCTCCTGCATATAGTTCCAGTCCGGCTCATTGATTTCAGTAGCAGGGAGTTTAATTTCAATATCATCCAAAATTGAGCCAATAAGACAGTTCGTATACCCGAATGCATTACCGATAGCTCTTTTTAGAACTGCGCAGATGAATAGGGAAACTTTTTCATCATATTTGCTCATATCAAGATAATAGATTCCCTGACCAGTTACACAAGGTTCATCATGATATGTAAACATCGGACACTGCTTGCCCCAAGAGATGATTTTGCTTGGTGTAATTGAGAGATTTTCACCATTAACTCGCGGCATTTGCTTGTTAACACCGTTGTTTTGAGCAGAAGCACAAATATATAAATATCCATTAGCATCCTCATGAAGTGTTTCTGGATTATGATATTTTCCAAGTTTAGCGTTTCCCAACACATCTTTTACTTTGAATTCTCTCCACATAGAGGTGTCGATATCATTCATCTCGCCACCCCCCCCGATTTGCGCCATCATTGCCCAATCAGGGACAATGTGGGTAAGAGATGGAAGCGTGATGATGCTGTCTTCGATGTTGCTCCATCCAGCTTTGTTTACCCAGTCGTGGGTGTCGTAGATGGCTTTGCGAATAGTAGCCGCGAGGTACAAACCGATTGCTTCTGTCATTTTGCGTACTTTGAGCTGGATAGCATATGCGTCCTGCAGGACGGCAAAAGGCTCAGCTTGATAAAATGTGGCACCCGCGTCGCCGTTCGATGCAATAGAGATGACGTTATGGAGAATTGTCGGGCAATTCTCTTCTGCTGCATATCTTGAAAAGCCTTGATTGGTTCCGGTGGACGTGAGCAGTGGAATGGTATGGATGCTATCTTTCTTTGTCGGGAAATCATTGGCTTTCCCTTGGATTTTCTGCACCTCTACTTTTTCAAAGAGGTCAGAAATTCTATATTCTTTCATCTGCATATATGTACCTCTAAAATCACTTGTTTTCCATCAGGCATTTGACACGGTAAGAAAGATACGCAGCGACAACGGCTTTGAAATCTTCCTCGGTCGGAGTGGTATCAATCTTTTTGTGGCTTGCAAAGGTCCAGTCATCGCCATTCAGCGAGATAGTATCACGAATGACTTCCTGTCCTTCACGGTAGTAATCGGTCTTCTTACGTTTATCGAGGATAATATCGACGATTTCGTTGTAGCGTTCTACTGCGTGGTCTTTATTCTGGAGGTTCTTATCGGATGAGGCTTTCTTTCGATTCTGACGTGCGTAGCCGTCATTGCTCATATCAATGAAGACAACTTCCTTATCGACATCGTGAGGCTTGCCAACTTCAAACAGATAAATTGCCGTCTGAACGCCTGCCTTGCCACAGAAGATATCGGCACAGTGGATGCTGGCGAGCAGCGTGTTACTTTCGAGAATTTCTTTTGTAAAAGGCAGACCCTGACCACTTCCGGCATTTTCCTGAATCAGCACAGCGGCTTTTCCGGTAGTCATGTTGGAAAGCGCCTTTTTGACAAAGTTAAAGCCTTTACCGGGAGCGCTATAAGGCGGATTGAGCAAGAACTTGTTTGCCGGGAATTTCTTTCCTTTCATATTGCCCTGCTGATAGGTTCCGTCGTATTTAAGGGAATCTCCCATGATAATGTTTGTGCTTCCATCGCCCATCAAAATCATGTTCAGTACAGCCAACAGGTAAATGTCATCGCGAAGCTCAATGCCAAGAAGTTGCTTGCAGCGGATGTCACGTTTCTTGATTTCGCGCTCTTGGAGGTCCGCAATATGCGCGTCCGCATCTTCAATCATCAGGCGCATAGAAGAAACAAGGAATCCAGCCGTGCCGGTAGCATAGTCCCAAACATAGCTATCGCGGTCCACTTCACACAGACGAGCCATCAGATTTGTGATGTAGCGTGGTGTAAGGACAACGTCATTTTTATCTCCGTCCGGGATAGTGACCCAGTCGGTAAGAACATTGAAAAGCCGCCCGGTAAAGTCAAGATACTGGCTGCCTTTTGTTCTTGCATACGGCAAAATTGTACGCTGTACTTCTGCATACAAAGTTTTCAGACGGCTTACTCCGTTTTCCGGCATCCACAATCCTTGTGCGTTGACGAAAACAGTACTGAGCTTGTTCAGAACGATTTCGCGTTTTTCTTCCGGTAAGCCGCGCTCCCGCAAGAAGTCTGTAATGCGGTTCATAAACACTTTACCGTCGTGACCGGACGGAGTAGTATAGCCATGCAGGTCAGACAATTCCAGAGCGGCAACTTTGCCTTCTACACCAAGTCCTGCCATAATCATGCCAGCCATTAGATGAACGCGAGAGTTTGCTTCGATATGAAGCCCATCGTGCATCATCTGATTGAGCTTTTTCAGATTGTCGTCAATTTGAGTCTCTGCGCTTTTAGTTAGCCGCTCTTTTTCTGCATCTGTGAGGGTAGCATTGTTTACAGCTTCCATCAGAGCGGAAACATTCTCTTTGAATAGCAACTGGATGTCATCGCCCAACTTTTTCGGAATGAAAGCATTTTCTTTGGAGACATAGTAAATTTCGCACTGATATTTTCGTTCCGTTGTGTCATCGTAGCCGTTGATACCAACCGCAATGGCAGCGTCGTAGCTATTTGAATATTTGATGATGTTCTGCGCATAAAAGACAGCACCATTTACCGCATAGTTTTGAATAGTGGTGTAGCAAAGGTCCCCTGCCTTGTGTGGATTGGTAGCACCCTCCTTAGAGTTTTTCGGATATACCGTTGTAAGCTCTACTTCCCCAAGCTTGGTGAGTTTCAGTAGCTTTCCTTTTGTACCCTTAGCTTCCACCATGACAGGTATATTTTTCAGTGTAGTTGGGTCTTTTACCATTAACTGAAAATCCGGTCTGCCGTAACCGTTTCCACCGTTCTTAGACGGTGCGGCTTTGAGGGCGTTTTCAATCTCGACATTGAGCGTTCCCTGCTCAATGCAATATTTAGTTTTGTGCTGGCTCAGTGCCTGCGCAAACCAGTCCTTAACTTCGGGTTCAATACTCTTTGCCATTAGATTCTCCTATAATAAAAAATCCGATGCTGTATTTTGCATCGGAGTCAAAAATTCTGCTTTTCTTTGTGCCAATGGTAGCCGCCACAGTAACCTTGCTTTTTTCCAAAACATTTTCGTAGCGATGTATAGCTTACGTTGTACGCTTTTGCTGCTTCCATCATTGTAAGAAACGTTTCACCCGTTTCGTCACAAACTATAATTGGAAGTGTTTTTTCTAAATCAAAGCCGTTTTGTTTGAGTTTTGTTCTTAGGTGAGCATCTGATATGCCCATCAAATCAGCTATCGCTTGTATCTTGTAACCTTCTCTTAAAAAATCAACAGCCATTTCAAAATTGAAGTTTCCGTTTTGGCTTCTTTTTTTGTTTCGCTCCTTTCTTTTATCTGCTGCTTTTTCATCTGCAATCAATGATATAGAATACCCAGACTTTCGAAGAAGCCTCTCTACTGTGTAATCCGGCAGTCCCATAGCATCGCCTATCTCGCTGGCAGAATATCCGTCTTTACACATTGCAATAGCTTTATCTTTGTCGAAAAGAGCAGATGCCGTTCCGTAATTTGGCTGAGCAATTGCTCTGGCGCTCAACCCGTTTTCTTTTAACCGGCGATAAAAAGCAGGTAGGTTCATACCATAGTGCTCTGCTATTTCTTTTGATGCCATGCCATCTTGATACATTTTTAGTACGTCAGCTACATTGATTTCTTTTCCATGAGCACTTTTGCGGCGCAGATATTTATGTTTGGCTGCCGAGCAGCGAATTTCCGACAAATTTGTGTCTCGCCTTTTCAATTCTCTCCTTGCAGAAGCAATAGATGTATTTATAACGTCACACGCAGTCTTTAATGTCATTCCTTGCTGAAGCATTTCTACAAGTATAGAGTAGTTTTCATCTGAAAAGCTCTTTTGACCACCCTTAAACGTATTGAAACCTTTTTGCTCATTGCAAGAATCGGACTTTTCTATCCAATATCGCTCTCTGCTATCAGCGTCATCAGCAGCACACAACTCCAAAATCTCATATTGGAATGCGTCTGCACCTTTTTCTTGAATAGCTCTATCAATTGCGCTATGCTGGTTGCACTTGCAGGTTCTATGTGAACGCATACGAGCGTGAAAATTACTGGTTTGTCCTATATACATTTTTCCTGTTTCTATTTCAGTAATAACGTATATATATTTTTCTCCCGTCGGAGCTTTCCCGGGTTCGTTATTGTATTGCTTATACAAGTATTCCATAATAATCTAAAAAATCCCCACGCAGACATTTTCATCCGCATGGGGACCACAAAAGAAAGAGCCGCAGAAACATAATCTCTGCGGCTTACACTTATTTATCTTATATTTCCCATCATATTCAATTCGCACGGATGTACAAGGCAAAATTATGGCAAAGCCGTGACAAAGACAAGGCACATGGGACTTGTTCCGTTGCTGAACAGGAAATGCCAAAAAATAACCGCTTCGCCCAAATATGTCATCTCATGTATTATCTTGTCATTTATTGTAAATTCCAAGTATAATCTCAAGAAAGAGGACGTTCTGGAAGTCATCAAGGCATACGCGCAGGAGCTCGGTCTGGAGTACGGCCCCGTCAACTATTTCATGATGTGTGACCCGAAATACGCAAATGACCTTGGCGAAGTTGTTCAGTGAGTTGTTCTGAATGCGGCAAGGTGATTCGCTGCCATAATGGATGAGGTGTTTCCTATGACACAAACCGATACCAATACCCGTATTACCGGCCTTGGCTTTTACTTGGATGAAATCGAAAAGCCGATATTTTGCATTTTTCTTGAGAATCATCGTCAGACTATAGATGCCATGAGCGCATCTGCTTCTGTTCGTGCATTTCTTGACCGTATATGTCTCGATAACGGCCGCATTAACTACGATGAGGCGGATAGGCTTTTGGCGAAAGATGAGGATTGTGCTTTGCTCGGTAAATGTCTTGCCTCCGCCCTTAATCACGAATTTGGAGAAGAGTTGCTCTCCTGCCACTATAGCAGCTCAACTGATATTAACCGTCCGTGCCTTATCCTTTTACCTGAAAAAGTCAAGGATGAACCGGCCATAGCATGTGTGCAAAAGGCAGCAAATGAGCTGCTCGTCGATTTCGAGCATGTGTGCCACGACACCCACTAAACAAAAAAAGAAGGCTGCTACCCGTGATGGGCGGCAGCCTTTTGTCTTAAAAAAGGAAATGACTCGCAAATATTATTTACTCGTTTGTTTTTTTAGCTTGTCCCTCGTTTCCATCAGAATAATCCCAAGCCGGTTCTGACCCGGGATGTTCCGGCATTTCGGGCAATGGCAGTTTCCCCAGTAGTTATCGTGCCAACTGGTGGTATCTTCCTCGATTGGCTGCGTTCCCGTTTCGAGGAGACGCTGCTTGAGGTCTTTATTCTGTTCGAATTTAGCCATCACCACGCGGCGCATTACATCGTCCCGGGTTTCGTCCCAGTTGGCAGGGAAAGCCACATGACGGCCAAAATGCTTAGCCGTTGCCGGAGGCATGTCTGAAAATTGTTTGCGCTCTTCCAGCGGAACCTTGTGACTCTGGAATGCTGCCTCGGCGTTCTTGTAACGAATCCCATTCATCACAAATTCGCAAGAATAATAGTTACTCATAAACCAGTAGCGAGGGGTATCTTTTCTGAATCGAATCATACGAATCTCCTATTCTCTATCTCATGCGGCGGTTTTATTGCCGCTGTTCTTTTTCTCTACTGCTGTACTCAAAAGACCATCAAACAACTCAACTGCCGTAGACACAAACAGCTGGCTCTGAACCGAGATTTTTCCCGGCTCCGGAGTCCGCTCTTTCATGTGCGCAGCAGCATTATAAATTGCCGCCAAAACCCCATGCTTCATCAAAACCACTTCTCTGATATCGGGACTTTCAGCGGCAAGGAAGCTGGCGAGGTTGTAGGCCCGCCCAAGCATCGGCTCATCGTACAAAGGAGCATTGCGCTGAACCATGGTAGTATAAACAGCGGGTTGTTTCCCGGAATCGCTGAACCGAATGCCTCGAAAGCCAGAACTGACCTCATACAAAAGCGTGAGGCGTTCGGTCAGAAACACCGCCGTCTCGGCAATTCTCTTTGCCGTTTCATCAGGAAACGGAACGGCATTGTCCTGCTGTGCCGCGTGCAGAATCTTTTTAGCCAAAAGCCGTTTCGCATATTCCTGCACATCATGGTCGAGTTCGTAGTAAATATGGCTTACTGTCTTATTGGTACGCATATGATTACCTCCTGGTTCTCGCTGCCTTTTGCCGTTCGACCCACGCTTCGGCTTCCTCTACCGTGGCATACACTGCCGTCTCACCGCGCCGGGCAATCTGCTTTCGGGCATTCTGAGCTGCCTGCTCACTCTTGTAAGTTTCATAGCCGATATAAGACCCGTCCCAGCGTGCAAGGCAGCAATAATATTCGTGGCTCTTGGCGGGAGCTGCCGGGACAAAGGGAGGTGGTGCCGTTGGCACTGTCTTTGTCGCCTGCGTGGCAGGAATCGGTGTTCCGGTCTTTCTGGCAATTAGATTCTGCTTTTCTGCCATCCAGGCATCAGCTTCCTTCGTATAATAGAAGTACTTTGCTTCGCAATTGTTGAAAAGCGAATAATACAGATTCAACATCTCTTTTTCACTGCTGCAGACTTTCTTGCGTGCTAAATTGTAGCTTGCATCGTAGTAGCAGCAGATGAAAGAATCCCCACGCGGAGTTTTCTTCGTCTCATCCTCCTTGTAATCCGGGTACAGCTTGGCGAGGTCGTCCACTGTGTTCTTTTCCGGGTCCAGCGTAGATGCGTCGAACCCATTTGGAAGCTCCCAGTCATGAGAGCTGATGACGTTCAGGAAACTGCTTGCATACTGCATTGTCCAGCGCCCTACATGAACAAATCCGAAACTCTCAAGGCACCGAATCTGTTTCGGGGTAGCCATTCCGCTGGCCCTGCGAGCGATGAGTCGTTTGAGAATCGCAGCGGCAAGGCCCTGAGATTTGATGGCATCCCCTTTTACGCCGTAGCACGAAATACTATCGATGATGTCATCGGAAGGCTCCTGCCTCTCACTCTCAAACATCGGCTGATAGTCGTTGAGTTCCGGCGCTTCGATGCTGAAGATATACTGCAGAGGGTCAACCAATCCTCTCGGCTTTTGACGTTGCGCCTGGAGTTTGCGCTGAATCGTATCCTGCTTTTCGAGCTCACACAGCGCTTTTCGCTTTTCTTCGTCCAGCTCAGTCTGTGCTTCCTCGATTGCCTCAATCAGCCCCAATTCAGGACTCCCGAAATTTTCCTGGCTATTCGAACCGGTGAGTGCCGCATCCGCCAGCATATCGGTGGTTTTTTGTGCCACTTCCTGGTCTTCACAGAAAATATCAGCAGGATGGCAAAGACTATGTTTCTTTGTCAGCCACAGGAAATCCAGGACAAGAAGGTTCTTTTTCCCTTCACACAGACGTGTTCCGCGTCCCACAATCTGCGCATACAGGCTACGACTCTTGGTAGGACGCAAGCAGATGATACAGTCAACGGTCGGGCAATCCCAGCCTTCCGTCAGAAGCATCGCGTTCGTGAGCGCCTTGTACTCGCCGTTGTCGAATCCTTTCAGAACGTCCTCGCGGTCCGCAGACGCGCCATTGACTTCTGCAGTCTTGAAGTTCCGCTTATTGAGGATATTGCATAGTCTTTTACTGATTCGTACCAGCGGCGTAAAGATGACAGTCTTTCGGTTCTGGCATTCTCGTACAATGGCATCCGCAATCGTGTCCAGATACAGGTCAAGGACATTGCCCAGGTCCTGCGCACTGAAATCACCGGCATTGATATGGACCTTGCTGATGTCTACCTCGACCGGAATTGTCTTCGTGTTGATTTTGCAGAGATAACCTTCCCGAATTGCATCCGGAAGCTTATATTCAAATGCAAGACTATCAAAGATATCAGATAGGGATTTCATGTCGCTTCGGTCGGGTGTTGCGGTCACGCCCAACACTTTGGCATCGATGAAATGCTCGAGAATCCCCTTGTAAGTTTTGGCTGCCGTGTGATGCGCTTCATCAATGATGATAGTCCCGAAATAATCACGCGGATACTTCATTAACCGATTCTGCTTAGAGAGAGTCTGAACACTGGCAACCACGACCATCTTGTCAGAATCGAGCGCCGAGTTTTGAGCCTTCTCCAATGCAGTCTCAAGTCCCGTCACCATCTTGAGCTTATCGCTTGCCTGCTGTAAAAGTTCTTCCCGGTGCGCAAGAATCAAAACATGTTCGCCCTCTGCCACCTGGTCGTTCACGATGCTTGCAAACACGATAGTCTTGCCGGTTCCGGTCGGCATCACAACCAGTGTTTTCTTATTCCCGGCATCCCACTCTCTGTGAATCGCAGCAGCAGCTTTCTGCTGATATGGCCGTGGGTCAATCTTCTTTGTTGTAATCATATTTCACCTAAAAAACAAGCAGGCCCGAAATGAGCCTGCCTTACATTTTCCCAATTTAGTTCATTGCCCGCTGCATCACAAATATGATGCCGGTTGCCAAAACCATAACGCCAATGTCTCTGACAACGGTTCCGACCCGTTTATCATTGGTAATGTCCTGATTCCATAAAATTTGTGCGCAGGGTACACCGTCTATAGTCGCTTGCAACTTAGG
>OJQM01001327.1_pt1 | contig 10241 bp, 9 predicted proteins | sample 1598751 | NCBI WGS metagenome assembly OJQM01 (sample SAMN03922455, study PRJEB24848) | human gut metagenome | isolation source: stool sample | host: Homo sapiens | place: Germany | collected 2009-11 | reverse complement strand
ATTTTACCATCTTATAAAATGAAATCCAACGAATTTCTGTCAGATTTGTCTATTTTGTATAATATTAGTAATAATTATCATTATTATTTCTATAGGTAACATGAGCCTTTTCTCTTTTAAAATCTGCCAGACAGGTATATACTAAAGCCATCAGCAGAGGTGCTGAATTTCAACGAAACGGAGGATACACATATGTCAAAATTATATACCATTACCTTAAACGGAGTAACAGAGGAAGTTTATAACAAAGCGACGGATTACATCGAGAAGCACGCGCTTCGCTTAAACTACAGACCGGAGGTGTCCACCATCGACGCCGAATTCCCGGACGATATCGATCCTGCAAAGAGCCCGGAGCTGCAGGAGGCGTACATCCGCAACGTACAGCAGAGACTGTAAGGTTCGGATTCTGACCCAGGGCGCTGCAGCCTACAGGCATGAAAACATACTAAAGCTCTCGAAAAAGAAAACCTCTCCCGTCGTTTTCCCGACTACGGAGAGGTTTTTTCTGCTATACAATAGAATGCTCGCTCTGGGAATGTTCTGTTGTCAGGAACAATCCGTCCTGACATCCAAATTTATCAAGACAGCTCCACCTTCTCCGTTGGCCAGGATTTTCTGAGTGCCCCATAGGAAACCAGGAAGTTTGCAAGCCAGCCTGCCGGAACGGCAAGCCAAACGAAATCAATGCCAAAACGCGGTGCACAGATCAAAGCCACGGACAGACGAATCGCAAGGTTTACCATGTTGGCAATGAGGAATGGCCGCATGATCCCGAGTCCGCGAAGAACTCCATCGGTCGCCATTTTGATTCCCATAAAGAGAAAGAAGTAACCAAGCCATCTCATATAATCCCCGGACACCTGATAGGCTAGGGCGGTTCCGTCTTTTCCAAGGAACAGCGAGGAAATCTGTGTGTGCAGCGTTTCAATAATAAGGAAAGCAAGCGCCGCAAAGCACACATCCAATATCAATGCTGCATGGTAGCCTTTTTTGATGCGCTGGGTTTTGTTTGCGCCAAGGTTCTGGGAAACATACGGCGAAACCGCATTCCCGATGGACACGAAAATCAGGGAAAAGACATTTTCCACCCGCATTGTTGCCGCATATCCTGCCAGTGCCTGCGTGCCGAAGGGATTTACCACCGCCTGTACAATCATCATACCGATAGACACGGTAGACTGCTGGAGAACCGATGGAACAGCAATTTGAAGCATGGAACACAGCTCCCGCCCGTCAAACCAGGAAAAGGTACTCTTATACCGCCGCATCCGATGAAAAAAAATCAAAAAGGAAAGCACAGCCGAAATGCCCTGTGCGATCAAAGTTGCAAGGGCGGCACCGAACACGCCGAGCCCCAGACCGGCTACCATCCAAAGATCCATCCCAATATTCAGGATGGAGGAAAAGATCAGCAGCCCCAGCGGAATTTTTGATTCACCGATGGAGGTGAACATGGTAGAGAGAATATTGTACATGAACAAAAACGGAAAGCCCACAAAATAGACCCGCAGGTACAGCACTGCTTCCTTCAGAATATCGGCAGGAGTCTGTAAGCCGCTCATCATCCCATGGGAAAACCAAAAGCCAAAGACACCCAGGAGGATACTCAGAACCAAAAAGCTGATCAGAGATGTGGACACAATGGTTTTCATTTTGCCATACTCCCTGGCACCGAAATAGCGGCTCACAAGCACACCTGCACCAACCCCGGCCCCCAGTGCCACGCAAATGAAAACATTGGTCAGAGCTGCACAGGCACCAACCGCCGCCAGCGCAGAGGAACCCACAAACTGACCGACGATAATGGAGTCAGCCATATTGTATACCTGCTGAAAAAAGCTGCCAAGAATCATCGGCATTGCAAAAACCGTCAGCGCTTTCAGCGGCGTATCGGTAATCAAATACTCCTCTTTTGACATGATCCTATATCCTCCACAATTTCCTGATTTTTATCTGACTGGATACTCTGTGTCAGAAACTGACCGTCCCGAAACAAAGCGTAGGTCGTGTCCGGTTTTGACCGGGGTCTGACCCCTGATTTCTGCGGTCCTCGCCACCGGGATTTTGCCATCGTTTTGAAGCTATTTTACCATCTTATAAAATGAAATCCAACGAATTTCTGTCAGATTTGTCTATTTCGTACGATATCAGCAATAATTATCATTATTATTTCTAAAGGGAATCTGCGCCTTTTCTCTTTTAAAATCTGCCCGACAGGTATATACGGAAGCCATCAGCAGAGACTGTAAGGTTCGGATTCTGACGCGGGACGCTGCATGCGCCTGCAATGTGTGAAAACATACCATAAATTTCGAAAAAGAAAACCTCTCCCGTCGGTTTCCCGACTGCGGAGAGGTTTTTTCTGGTATCCAACAGAATGCGCGCTCTGCCATCTTTATCCAACCTTAATGCGACGTCCCCGTCCCTTATCCGATCTTAAAATCTCTGGCCGTATAAAATATAATTATCACAGAAATAAGGAGCTGCCTTTATGCCAAAGAAAATCATCCGTCGAAAGCACCGTCTTTCGTCTTTTCAAACTATCACATTAGGGTTTGCCGGGGTCATTTTGCTCGGAGCACTGCTGCTGATGCTTCCGATCTCCACAACAGCCGGATGTGCAACGCCATTCAATGAAACGCTGTTTACCGCGACCTCTGCCGTCTGCGTCACAGGACTTGTTGTTCAAGATACCGGAAGCTATTGGTCCGGCTTCGGACAGACGATCATTCTGATACTGATCCAGATCGGAGGACTTGGCGTCATAACCGTAGCAGCATCGTTTGCGCTGTTGTCCGGGCGAAAAATCTCCCTGATGCAGCGCAGCACCATGCAAGATGCAATTTCTGCGCCAAAGGTCGGCGGAATCGTCCGTCTGACACGGTTCATCTTGCGAGGAACATTTTTGATCGAACTGCTGGGCGCACTGGCCATGCTGCCGGTGTTTTGCCATGACTATGGATGGCGCGGCATCTGGATGGCAGTGTTTCATTCCATATCCGCATTCTGCAACGCCGGATTTGACATTCTTGGAACAGAAAGTAATCTCTATCCATCCCTTACCGGCTATGCCGGCAGTCCGACAATCAATATCACAATCATGCTGCTGATCGTAGTTGGCGGCATTGGTTTTTTGACATGGGACGATGTCTGCGAAAACAAGTGGCGGCTTCATCGCTACCGGATGCAGAGTAAGGTGATCCTTGTCACGACAGGTCTTTTAATTCTTTTGCCCGCCGCGTTTTTCTTTTTCACCGACTTTTCCGCGCTTTCTACCGGAAAGCGGCTGCTGGCATCTTTTTTTCAGTCCGTTACGCCGAGGACCGCGGGCTATAACACAGTAACGCTATCTGCAATGTCCGGTGCGTCGCAGGGCATAATGATCCTTCTGATGCTCATTGGCGGTTCTCCAGGTTCTACGGCAGGCGGAATAAAAACAACGACGCTGGCGGTCTTGCTTGCCAATGCTGCCGCAACCTTTCGTCAGCGGGAGAATGCTCAGTTTTTCGGACGTAGGATTGATTGCAGCGCTGTCAAGACCGCCGCAACCATTCTGACAATGTACCTTACACTGTTCTTTGGCGGCGCTGTTTTTATCAGCGTTTATGAAGATTTGACGCTTTCCGCATGCCTGTATGAAACTGCTTCGGCAGTCGGAACAGTGGGATTGACCCTGGGTATCACGCCGCAGCTGCATCTCCCTTCCCAAATAGTGCTGATCGTGCTCATGTATCTGGGCAGAGTCGGCGGTCTTACGCTCATTTATGCAGCGTTTTCCGGCAAAAAAATAAACGGCGCAAAGCTGCCGCAGGAAAAAATAATGATTGGATAAGGAGTCTTTACACATGAAAAACATTTTATTAATTGGCGCAGGCCGCTTCGGACGGCATATCGCTATGCAGTTATCTCAGCTGGAGCATCAGATCATGGCAGTCGATACAAACGAAGAACGGATCAATGATATACTTCCCTTCGTCACCAACGCGCAAATTGGAGACAGTACAAACGCGGAGTTTCTTCGCTCCCTTGGCATCGGAAATTTCGATGTCTGCATCGTGACCATTGGCGGCAGCTTTCAGAATTCTCTGGAAACGACGTCGCTTCTGAAGGAGCTGGGCGCGAAGTGTGTAGTGTCACGTGCCGAGCGGGATGTACATGCAAAGTTTCTGCTTCGCAACGGAGCCGACCATGTGATCTACCCGGAAAAGCAGGTAGCAGAATGGGCAGCAATTCGATATACTGCCGATCATATTTTCGACTACATGGAGATTGACGAGCAGCACGCCATTTTTGAAGTAGAAGTTCCACAAGGGTGGATTGGCAAAAGCGTTGGTGAACTGAATATTCGCAGGAAGTATGGCATTAACATTCTTGGCATCAAACATTCCGGAAAAACCGACGTTTCAATTACGCCTGATACGGTGCTGTCAGGAGAAATAACCATTTTAGCGCTGGGTGAATATAAGGCGCTGCAAAAGTGTTTCCGGATATGAACGGACGGTGAAACAATATGAAAGATGTCATTTTGATCGTTGGGATGGCTCTAACGTTCCTGTTCGGATGGTTTCTGATGGAGCAGCTGGATCGCTTTCTGTACGAAAATCAGAAACGAATCCGATTGGACACAATGGAATTCGCCACATTTTGGTGCTATAATACCATCAAGAGGGGTGGTGAAACTGTGCAGAACAATGAAAACAATCTATCAAAAGAGCATATTCTGGTGTGCCTGTCCTCGTCCCCATCCAATGAACGTATTGTACGAATGGCAGGGAAAATGGCGCAGGCATTTTGCGGAAGCCTTACCGCGCTCTATGTGCAGACCCCCGGATACTCTGGCATGAACGCAGAAGATATCGCTCGACTGCAGGCGAATATACGTCTTGCACAGCAGCTTGGTGCAGAGATCATCACAACACATGGAGAAGATGTACCAACGCAGATTGCGGAATATGCGCGACTCTCCGATGTGACCAAAATCGTAATTGGGCGCAGCGGCGTGCAGCGACGGCATTTCTGGAGCGAACCGACGTTGACAGAACAGCTCATTACGCTTGCGCCGGAAATGGACATTCACATCATTCCGGATGCGGAGGTCTATAAAAGCGATCCCAGGAAACCATTTTCCGCCGTTCGCCCGGCGCTTCCAACCGCCCGGGAACTGCTTCTGACTGTCGGGATTCTGACAGCTGCTACGATCATCGGGTGGTTGTTTCTGCGGCTTGGCTTTGCGGATGCCAATATCATCATGGTTTATCTGCTGGGTGTGCTTCTGACCTCCGCTTTTACCAGCGGATATACCTGCGGCGTGCTGTCCGCCTTTTTGAGTGTCATCTTGTTCAATTATTTTCTGACAGAACCCAGGCTGTCTTTGGTCGCCTATGGAAGCAAATATCCCATAACCTTTGCCGTCATGTTCATGGCTGCGCTTTTGACAGGTACACTTGCAGCCAAGCTCAAAGCCCACGCGCAGCTATCCGCACGGGACGCTTATCGCACAAAGCTGCTTTTTGATATGAACAGGCAGCTTCAAAAAGCGGAAACGTCTGAGGAAGTTTACCGGATGACCGCAACGCAGATACAAAAGCTCATGCAGCAGAACATCCTGATTTATCCGGCACAGGAAGGCGCGCTGTCCAAAGGGATCCTTTACCCGGCTGACGCAAGCAGCCCATATAGTGCCCCGGACACAGACCAGGAACAGGATGTGATCGACTGGGTCTGGCAAAACCGGAAACGTGCCGGAGCAACGACACAAAACTTTCCCAACGCAAAACGACTGTATCTTGCCATTCGTACCGGGCAGCAAATTTACGGCATTGTCGGGATTCCGATGGAGAAGCAAACGCAGCCTGACGCATTTACATCCAGCGTTCTGTTCTCCATCCTCGGCGAGTGCTCTCTGGCGCTGGATAACCTGCGAAATGCCAGAGAAAAGGAAGAAGCTGCCGTTCTTGCAAAGAACGAACAGCTTCGCGCTAATCTTCTGCGTTCAATTTCTCATGATCTCAGGACACCGCTGACCTCTATTTCCGGCAACGCCGACACACTGCTGCACAGCTATGACATGCTGGATGAGCAAACACGGAAACAGATTTTTACGGACATTCATGACGATGCACAGTGGCTGACCGAGCTGGTTGAGAATTTGCTCTCCATTACGAAAATCGCTGACGGCAGCGTCAAGCTGCGTCTTTCCGATCAGGTTGTGGACGATATTGTGTCGGAAGCGCTACGGCATATCGACCGAAGATCGACAGAACATCACATCACGGTGAATTGCGGAGACGTGCCGCTGCTGATACGGGTGGATGCAGGACTCATCGTGCAGGTGCTTATCAATCTGGTGAACAATGCAGTCAAATATACTACGGCTGGCTCTGACATCTGCATCACGGCAACCCAGCAAAAAAAAGCGGTTGAGATCTGTGTCAGCGATAACGGCCCCGGTATCCCGGACGAACTAAAGGAGCGTGTTTTTGAAATGTTCTTTGCCGGTGGAAATCCGATTGGCGACAGCCGCCGAAGCCTCGGACTTGGGCTCACGCTCTGTCAAGCCATCATTCATGCACATCATGGCGAAATAACGCTGAAAAACAATTCGCCGCATGGCTGCATCTTTTCCTTTACATTACCGCTTAGTGAGGTGAACTTAAATGAATAAGCCACTTGTCCTTGTTGTAGAAGATGATACCCCTGTGCGCAATCTGATCACGACGACGCTGAAAACTCACGAATACAGGTATCTTTCGGCGCAAAACGGCGCAAGCGCCGTGATGGAGGCGCTGTCTCACAATCCAGATATTGTGCTGCTTGATCTGGGACTTCCAGATATGGATGGCGTGGAGATCATCCAAAAGATCCGTTCGTGGTCGAATATGCCGATCATTGTAATCAGCGCCAGGACAGAGGATTCCGATAAAATCGGGGCGCTGGATGCCGGGGCGGACGATTACCTGACAAAGCCTTTTTCCGTAGATGAACTGTTGGCACGACTGCGGGTGACGCAGCGAAGGTTAGCGTTGATAAAAGCAGATACGGCACAGGAAACCCCAATTTTTACGAACGGTGCGCTGAAAATCGACTATGCGGCAGGCTGCGCATATCTTGATGGTGCAGAACTGCACCTAACACCCATCGAATACAAACTGTTGTGCCTGCTCTCCAAAAATGTTGGTAAGGTTCTGACACACACCTACATTACGCAACAGATTTGGGGCAGCAGTTGGGAAAATGATATTGCTTCTCTGCGAGTATTCATGGCAACCCTGCGCAAAAAGCTGGAAAACGGGAAAGATGGGCAGCAATACATACAAACGCACATCGGCATCGGTTATCGGATGCTGCGGGTCGAGTAAGCGATCCCTGTGTCCGCCCCTTGCGGACTGCCTTTGCCACCAGCATGGGATATATTTTTGCAAATGGCATATACTTTTTCAGTTTCCATTTTCGGCTGTCCTCCTTCCCGTGATGTATAAAGGCAAGGGCCATGCTCTGCCCATCAAGTTCGCCGTCCTATCAAAGCGGCATTCGTTGCATACATACAATGACGATCGTGTAATCGGCTGCGTAGGTAAATTCACCTATTTTTTCCTATGTATTTCGCCATATCATTGTATTTTCTGATATTTATTCTGTTTTACAAAAATTCACTTAGACTATGATAGATTTCACCATCGCGTCCTGGCATCGCTTTTGCACACGTCAATGAATTTAAAATAGATTCTTCCACAGCCTCTGCCACCAGCCGGAATACCTTATCAAGTTGATTTTCCGGGAAGTACTTCATCATATGAAACTGCTCTTCTTTCGTATCCGGTATCCCATTCGCATTGGTAAACCCAATAAATACATCCCCACTGCCATGTCCCATAAAAGAACCAGTTCGTATCAACCCAACTGCTGCTCTTTTTAAAACTCTCTTTAACTGTCTCTCTCCAAGCGGCAGATCGGTCCCCACAATGACCATGATGGAACCCTTATCCTCTTTTGCACTATTTTGTATTTTTGTGCATATCTGTCTGCCAACCGGTACGCCGGCAACGGTAAGATCTTGCGTTTTTCCAAAATTAGACTGCACCAAAACACCGATTGTATACTCTTTACCGCCAAACGTTAAAATTCTTGATGCGGAACCAATCCCACCCTTTAATCCAAAACAGACTGTTCCTCTTCCGGCACCGACTGCCCCCTGCTTAAAGTTTTTTTCTGCGTGTTCGATTGCAAAAAGTACATCTTCTGCCTCTATTACCCGTTCTGTGATCTGATTAATTCTAGAGTCATTCGTCTCTCCTACTACTGGATTAACGCTTACTAACTCTTTACCGTTCTTCCTGCATTCCTTTTCCGTAAATGTGACAAGCCCATCTGCTGCCTTTCCTACATTTAGTGTATTCGTCAGTGCGATCGGCGTCTCTAATACACCGAGTTCTTCAATCTGAACCGTTCCCTGCGTCTTCCCAAAACCATTTAATGCATAAACCGCTGCAAGTGGCTTCCTTTCATAGACAAAACCATCACATGGTATGATCACTGTAACACCAGTCTGGTTTTTTCCCTTTCTCACCGTATAATGCCCAACCTTTACTCCCGGCACATCCGTGATCGTATTGCGAATGCCACACTTGCCATTTCCTATCGTATATCCATATGCACGGATTCCCTTTCCCGTAATTTCTTTCACAAAATATAAGGTATCAATTCCCTCACCTCTGTCATTTTTCAGACGTGTTTCACAGTGAAAATCCATTTTTTCCATCAGGTGCAGCTGTGCTTTGTTCGTACTCCAGGTCCTAAGTGCCATTACCGTATATCTGCTGCTTTCTTCCACATATTCTTTCGCTTTCTGATATAATACCAGTGCTAGCCCCTGGCCTCTGTACTCTTTTCTGATGCAGAGTGTGGTAAAATAACAGATATCTCTGTAATCTTTTAAAGCCTCACATTCTTCCATCGAACGAAATGACAGAAAAGCAATGATTTTCTTCTCTCTTTTTAATAAAAGTGTATGCTGTTTTGCCACCTCATTAAAGTAATTTCTGACACCGTCACCAGATTTTTTCTCCCATGTCTTTTGAACAGTGCTTCCCCGCTCCGATAACGGCGGTTCAAAATCCTTATCACACTCTGATAAAATAGCATACACCTCGTTTGCTTCCCATTCATCCTCTAACTTATCTCTGAAAAAAATTTCATCCTTCATTTGTACTGCTCCTATCTCATCTGCCACATAGCATCCAGTTTTCGAGTGAAAAGTTCAGATTTCCATGTTCCAATACCATGAGTATACAATAATTTCTGATTTTTAGCTACCTTACCCCACCGTCTAAAGCCAGTGGGATTGCGGTAGCCTTATTTCAAGGGAAGGATAAGGAGCTATTCCGTGACAGAAAGGAATTTAAGGGCTCCATTTTGAAGCAACTTGAAGATGTCTATCAATTTATAGATTTGGTCAATAAAACAAAAGCAACCTTTGCCGGTCTGGATCGAACCGACAGAAGAGATTATCCAGAGGATGCAATCAGAGAATCTTTATTGAACAGCATGGTTCACCGTGATTACTCCTTCAGCGGAAGCAATCTGGTCAATGTCTATGAGGATAGAATCGAATTTGTCTCTCTTGGAGGTCTTGTATCCGGTCTGGAACTGGAATCCATTTTCTTAGGTGTTTCACAATCGAGAAATCCGAACCTTGCGGCTGTTTTCTACCGAATGAGATTGGTTGAAAGTTATGGCACAGGAATTGGAAAAATTGAACGTGCATATAAGACTTGCCCATCCCAGCCAAAGTTTGAAACGGCAAAAGGTGTTTTCCGCGTAACACTTCCCAATAGGAATGAGCAGCCGGAAATGGATGTCCGGGTATCTGATAAAACGGACAAAGATGTATCACTAAATGAACAGAAGTCACTCATTCTTCAATACGCACGGGAAAACGGCAGTGTTACAAGAAAAGAAGTCGAGGATTTGATTAGCGCAGGAACAACAAAGGCTTTCCGGTTGCTTAAAGAACTTTGCGAAGATGGCAAACTTGAGCAAAAAGGAAGCGGCAAGTTGAGCACCTATGTTGCCAAATAGGCAATATTCCATCGCAAAACAGGCGGCAGAACCGCCTGCTCTTGGCATGCGTTTTAGTACCTGTTATATATAAACAAAGGGCGAAAAGCTGATTTTTCAAGCCTTTGAGTCTGTGATACTTTTTCTGTAAAATAATCCAGGCAAGGTCCTTCTATGATAAA
>OJQM01001325.1_pt1 | contig 10258 bp, 7 predicted proteins | sample 1598751 | NCBI WGS metagenome assembly OJQM01 (sample SAMN03922455, study PRJEB24848) | human gut metagenome | isolation source: stool sample | host: Homo sapiens | place: Germany | collected 2009-11 | reverse complement strand
CCGACGCGCCGCACCTTGACGGTCAGTATGCGGCGTTTGGTAAGATCACCGAGAATGCGCAGGCCGCTGTGGATATCTCCCGCGTGAACCGCAACATGTACAACGACATGCCGAAAAAGCCACAGGTCATCAAGACCATCCGCGTGGATACGCAGGGCGTTGACTATCCCGAGCCGGAGAAGATGTAATTTCATTTCCTTTTGCTTTCGCATACCTGACGGGTTTCCCGTATTCGCGGCGCACTTGTCGTGCGCCGCTCACACGGGGGCGTACCGGTTTCGACGGGGGTGTGGAGGCAGGATAAGCGGGCAGAGGCACCTGGCCTCTATAAAACGGGTAACTTATAAATTAAAGAACAACAACGAAGTTGCTCTCGCTGCCTAAGTAGGCGGCCGTCTGAACCGGAGAGGCCACGGACCGGGGAAGGCGTCGTAAACGTGGCGTCCGTGAGGCGGGAAAGAGTTGACCTGCCCACGCATCATGACTCTACCAAAGCGTAAGGTCCGTCAGGTGTCCTTGCGCGGAGGGAATGTTTAAATCCTGACTGCGCCCGGAGAAAGTCCTGTTAAAGTGCTTTCGGACGCGGGTTCAACTCCCGCCGCCTCCACCAATAAAAAAACCTCGCAGTTTCAACGGCTGCGGGGTTTTTCTTGTATTTGCAAGGGTTTTCTGGCTTACCTGTTTGCGCATTACTTGCGATATTTGCAAGTTATCTTCCGTTAAAACACGGCTTTTGCAGATGAAATTACAGATGAAATTCGGATTCAAAAAAGCCGTCGACGGCATCTGCCACTGCTACGGCTTTATCATCCATGGTGTGCTGATATACGTTTTTTAGCATGTTGTTTGTGGAGTGCCCCATGCGCTCCATTGCGTATTTATCGGGGACATTGAGCCTGAGCATGACCGATGCGTTTACATGGCGGAGGTCGTGGAAGCGGAACGGCTGAACTCCGCAGCGGGCGCACGCGCGTTGCAGATGCTTATACAGGACATTTCTGGTTGCATGGACAATATACTCATCTGTGTGCGGTGTTTCGTCAAGCAGCCCCATAATATACGGCGGCACTTTCAGTTTTCTGTTTCCGCTGTACGTTTTAGGCTGCTTGAGCTGCGGACCGTCCTCACCGTCTACCATTGCCTGCTTGATTGTCAGGATATCACCGTCAAGACAATCCCATGTCAGACCTCTGATCTCCGATGTACGGAGGCCGAGCCAGACAGCCAGAAGGAAAGGCAATTCAAAGTCTGTGCCCTTGCAGAGTGTTACCGCGTCATTGACCAGAACATCCGTCTGCTCCCTGCCAAGCTTCTTTCTCAGCTCACCTAAGAGATAAGCGAAGCCGCCAAGCTTTTCATAATATCTTTTATCGATCATAAATTTATGCTCCTCAGCATCGCAGATTCCGGCTGGTTTGCTTCATCATAACGCATTATTAAGAAATGTGTAAAGCTATCTATGCGGAGAGAGCTGTTTAGGTCATCTACAGTAATAAATTATCTTGAGCCCTGCGCAGGAAAATAGTATAATAAAATCGATAATAGCTACGGAGGAAAAAGCAGATGCATATTTCGAATGATATTCGCTATATTGGCGTAAACGATCATCAGATCGATCTGTTTGAAGGACAGTATATTGTTCCAAACGGAATGGCATACAACTCGTATGTGATCATGGATGAGAAAATTGCGGTCCTGGACACCGTTGACCAGCATTTTGGCGCGGATTGGTTCGCAAATCTTGAGAAAGAATTAGATGGCCGCCAGCCGGACTATCTCGTGGTCCATCACATGGAGCCGGACCATTCCGCGAATATCGGGAGCTTTGCAGCGAAGTATCCGAATGCGAAGATCGTCGCGTCTCTGCCCGCCTTCAACATGATGAAGAATTACTACGAGACCGATTTTCCCGCGCAGAAGATGGTGGTCAAGGAAGGCAGCACGCTGGAGTTGGGAAAGCATACCCTGACTTTTATCGGGGCGGCCATGGTTCATTGGCCGGAGGTGCTGATGAGCTATGAGAGCACGGAGAAGGTGCTTTTTACCGCGGACGCCTTTGGAAAGTTCGGCGCGCTGGACGTGGAGGAGGACTGGGCCTGTGAAGCCCGCCGCTACTACATCGGGATCGTGGGCAAGTTCGGCGCACAGGTGCAGACGGTCCTCAAGAAGGCGGCGGCCCTGGATATTCAGACGATCTGTCCCCTTCACGGACCGGTCCTTACGGAAAATCTGGGATACTATATCAACCTGTACAATATCTGGTCCAGCTACGCTGTGGAGAGCGAAGGTGTAATGATCGCATATTCCTCTGTGTACGGCAACACGAAGAAGGCGGTGGAGTATCTCGCGGAAGAGCTGAAGGCCAAGGGCTGTCCGAAGGTCGTTGTGTGCGACCTGGCTCGTGAGGATATGGCGGAAGCCGTGGAGGACGCGTTCCGCTATGGCAAGCTCGTGTTGGCGACCACGACCTATAATGGCGACATCTTCCCGTTCATGCGCACATTTATCGATCATCTCACGGAGCGAAACTTCCAGAACAGAAAGATCGCATTGGTAGAGAACGGCTCCTGGGCGCCCGTTGCAGCCAAGGTGATGGCAAAAGCGCTGGAAGGCAGCAAGAATATTGAATTGGCAGGTACCGTCACGATCAGGGGCGCACTTAAAGAAGAGAATAAGCGCCAGCTGGCAGAGTTGGCCGCCGGATTGATGCAGTGATCACGGGGCTTCCGCTCTGATGAAAAATATTGAGATTGCCACATCTTTCCACTGTGCCCGAATTTCACCTATTTTCCATTGAATATTTTTGGGAGTCGATACGGACACTTGAAATTGAAAGCGGCGGCAGAATGGCAGGGCCATTCTGCCGCCGCTGCTCGTACGAAATGAGAATCTTATGTATATGCATGACACGAAAAGGATTTAAAATCAAAGGCGGAGGCCTGCTGGATAGCAGGCCTCCGCCTTTTCCCAAATGGTTGTGTTTATTTCCCGCTGTGGCGAGCGATGATCTCGTCGGCCTCGCTCTGCGTCATGTTGCCGAGCCGGACCTGCTTTTCACAGAACGGCTTGACGGCGGCGAGAAGCGCTTCGTCCGTCTCATACGGGCCGAACGTGTATTCTTTGCCGTTGTCTAACTTGATGTACAGCCCCTTTTCATCCGTCGACGTGCTGATGTCGGCGGGGGTGTAGCTCATTATCAGCTGATCGTCTCCGTCGACGGATTTGGAGTACATGATGCCGTTTTTGATGTCCGCCAGAGTCTCCTCGTACATGGCGATGGTCTTGTCGATCTCCTCCTGCGTCCAGGTGAATTTCTGACCGCCGATCGTGTCGGTCTCGCCAAGAAGACTCTGGAGCTGCACCTTTTCGTTGTCGAGCCACGCCTTGTACTCGTCATACGTCCACCACTCGACGTTCGGCGTGGGGAAGCGGGCCTCAAACTCCTCGTCCGTCATCGGCTCGAAGGTCTTGCCGTCGTCGAAGCTGTAATACGTTTTGCCGTCCGTCGGGTCGACGTAAGACATCAGCGAGCTTTCGCCCACCTCGGTCTCGACGTCGTTCGGGTGACGGTCGACGAGCTCAGTAAACTGCTTTTTAGTGATCGGAGCGAGCTCGGTGACCTTGCCGTCGCTGCCGCGCTTGATGGCGAGGTAGATGTCGCCTGCCGCGGCGTCGTTGGTATAGGTGCCGCCTTTGTCGTCGTACATGCCGGCAACGGCCTTGCCCTGATAGAACCAGATGGAGTCCTGATACGTGAGCCCTGTGGCGAGGAGCTCCGCGTCCGGCTGGATATTTGTGCCATAGGCGGCGGTTGCTCTGTCGCCGTTGTCTGCCTCCGCTTGGGCGGAGGTCGCAAAGGCGGCTGCCGTTCCGGTGATCAGGACAGCCGCCAGAACGAACGAGATGATGGTTGTTTTCTTCGTTTTCATAATTGCTGTGATCCTTTCTTCAATGGCATTTTTACTGAAGCCGTTGCAAAGGGGCGCGACGCCGCTGCGCGTTTCCATCATGCGGATGAGGGTGCGCGCATAGTCCGCCCGCGCGCTGCCGAAACGGTGCACGACTGTTTCGTCGCACGAGAGCTCGAGGTCACGGTTCGCGAGCACGTACATGACCCACACGAGCGGATCGAACCAGTGGACGCAGACGGCGGCGATGAGCGCGAGCTTGGAGAGCGCGTCGAAGCGCTGGACGTGGACAAACTCGTGCTCCAGAACGAAGCGCAGAGTGCCCTCGTCCGACCAGTCGGTCGACTTCGGCATCAGAATGACGGGGCGCAGGACGCCGAACGTCAGCGGGGACGAGACGCGGTCCGACTGGCGGATGACGAGCTTGCGGCGCAGAGGATGCGCTGCAAGCCAGCGGCGGGCATAGTCGTGTTCGACCGGCAGCGAGGTTTGGAATTCGCGATAGCACCTGACGTAGAGCACCGCAAATGTCAGCGCACAGACCTCAATGCCCACAAGCCAGACGACTGCCCACGGCAAGACCGTCGACGCGGAAGGCGCAGTGACCTGCGGCGTGATGGTGACGGGTGCCGCCGGCAGGACCGGCGGAGGAGAGACGGCGGTGGCATCCGATACCGCAGGTGCCTGACGCGCAAGCAGCGTGTAGACGCTCAGGCGCGAGGGGAGCGAGAACGGCACAAGCAGCCGCACGAGCGCGAGCGCCCAGAGCACCAGAAACGTCTTTTTCGGCACTTGGTTGAGCGTCAGCGCGCGGAGAATGGTGATGACCGCGATCATCACCGCGCCGTGCAGGCTCATCTGCAAAAAGCTCATCCCTTCACCCTCATTCCAGCTCGCCGACGATCTTCTTGAGCTGCGCGATCTGCTCGGCGGAGAGCTTTTTGCGCCCCAGCAGCGCGGCGAAGAGCTTGTCGGCCGAGCCGTCGTAGATCTTGTTGATGAGCTCGTCGGTCTCCGCCTCCTGCACGGCGGACTTGGGGATGAGCGCATGGCAGAGGAAGCCCGGCTCGCTGCGCTCAATCGCGCCCTTTTTCATGCAGCGTTTGATAAGCGTGTAGGTCGTGTTCACGTTCCAGCCGAGATCGTCTGTGAGCGTGCGCGCGATCTCCTTGGCGGGTGTATCGCCGCGCTTCCACAAAACGTCCATCACCTTTAATTCCGAGTCGAACAGTTTGATATCCATGAGAAGGCCTCCTTCATAAGACTTTAGTAGTAGCTACAAGCACATAATACTCCAGTCTTATCACAATGTCAATACTACCGGAGTCTTAAAAAAGGCTTAAGACAGGATACCTTCCTTTTTGCGCAATTTTGCAAATCGTTTGCTTTACCGTGCGGAAATAAAAACGCAGGCCGCTCAATGGAGACGCTCTCGCACATTCTGACATAAAAGAAAGGATCCCGAAAGTTCAACTTTCGGGATCCTTTTTGTCAGCTGCTGAGTTCGCGGATTTCATCCTGAATGAGCCGACCCGCCGTGGCGGCGAGCTGGTCAATGCGGCGAATGCGCGCAAGGTCGCGGCCATAGATGGCGTTCGCGGCGGGAACGCTCGCGTTTTCACCCATGAAGACGGCGGCGACGCGGATGCCCTGCGCGCGTAGGGCGCGCACCTCCTCCGCCGTGTCGTCGACGCCGATCTGCCCGTCGTAGTCGCGGCTGAGCGGGACTTTGCCGCTCGGCAGGATTTTGTGGCTGTCGTCGGGTGAGGCGTCGGTCAGCAGGATGAGCAGATGCTTTTCCGCGGGTGCGGACTTGATGAGCTCGCCCGCGCCGCGCAGCGCGAGCCCATCGCGGTTCCAGCCCGCGGCGAAGTAATTGAAAACGTTTCGTTCGCCATTTTTGTCGCCAAAATCCTTCAAAATGCGCAGCACCGTGTAGCCGCGCAGGCTGCAAAAGCTCGTCACGCGCACGGGGATGCCGCAGGAGGCGAGGCTTTTGGCTAAGATATATCCCTGAATGGCGATAGCCTCCTGACAGTGCAGGCGCGAGGCCGAGGCGTCGAGCATCAGATCGACGGCAAAGCCGGGACGGCTCTCCTCGTCGCTGCGCAGAAACACACGGTCATCATGCAGCACTGGTTCGCGCCAGACCTTCGTTCCGTCCAGCCAGCCCTGACGGGCGGGGATGCGCTCGGGCTGCTGGTGGACGAGCAGGCAGTTTCGAATTTGCTCGCTCAGGCGCGCGAGCGCGCTCTGATGCAGGTCGAGGTCGTGTGCGAAGGCGGCGCGGTTCAGCTTGGCCTGTTCCTCGGCCTGCTCGTAAAGACGCTGCGTGTCCGCGTTGATGAGCTGGTCCGACGCGCTCGCGCCCTTTGTGAACCACAGGTGGCAGCCCAGGTGGTTGCCGGTGCAGAGCTGCTGCTCGATGCGCGTGAGCTTGTCGGGCGAATAGATGCTGCGGCCGAAGCAGCGCTCGATGTAGCCGCGGTCCTCCGTTTCGTGCTCGTTGGAGCGCAGACGCGCGCGCAGCGCGTTCGAGACCTTGACCATGCCGTTTTCGCCCGGCATGGCGGAGCGGCCGATGGTCAGATCGTCCGTGCGGACGATCTCCGTCGGCAGGAGCTTGGTGAGAAGCGGTGCCCACTTGTCGTCAAAGTGCAGCTGGAACCCGCCTTTTTTATGCACTGTACCGTCGAATTGCAGGTATTTTTCAAATGCCGCGCGCACGGCGATCTCAAGCTCCGCGGCGTTCATCGTGCCGGGGCAGGCGAGCGCCTGCGCGAGCCCCTTTTCCCACGGGGCGAGAATGGGCGGCTTTTGCCCGAGGATCGTCTTCCAGCGGTCGGACTGCACGGCGTAGACGAGCTGATTTTTCTCCATCCACTCCTGTCGCGAAAGCTGGTATTCCGACGCGAAGAATTCCTCCGCGTGCTTGCGGCGGAGATCGGTAAGCACAGGGCGCTCGGGCAGCTCCTTTTCATACGCCGCGTTCTCGAGCGCCAGCCAGCACAGCTCGTCGAAAACGTTCTGCCGCGCGTCGCCCGCCCAGTAGGCAAAGAGACGCTTTGGCATCTTGTCGCCGAACCACTTGTGCACAAGGCCGATGACGCAGTTCATGTAAAAGTCCGGCTCACCGTTTGATTTGAGCGCTAAAAACTGCGGCTCGAACTGATAGTCCCCGCTCGCCGTCCAGACGAGGTTGATGGCGCGGCGCTGCTGGGCGGAATAGCTTGACGTCTCCATGTCAGTCGGTGAACAGGCGGCTGCGGTCGAGCTTTGCGGGGATGCGCGCAGCGATCACGTCGCGGATCAGGCTTTGCTCGTAGGCGTCAAACGCCTTATTTGTGATGCCCATATCGAGCGCGCGGCCCGCGCCGATGCCGCGGCGGATCAGACGCAGCGCGTCGAGAAGACCGCGCAGGTCGAGCGCCTTTTCGGAGATCTCCGCGTTTTCGCACTTTTTCTGCAGGTCGAGGAACAGCTGGGCGAACTGCTCTTTGTACTTCTTTTCAAGCGTCGGGAACTCATCGCTAAGCAACCGCACAAGGCCGTCCTGGTCGATGGACGGCATCTGGATGACGACAAAACGCGACGTGAGCGCTTCGTTCAGCTCGCGTGTGCCGGCATAGCCGTAGTTCATCGTGCCGATGAAGCGCGCGGCGGGATCGACCTCCACGCGCTCGTAGCCGGGAACGTCGATGGCGCGGCGGAAGTCGAGCGTCGCGTGCAGTACAGCAAGCGCCTCATTTTTTGCCATGTTGATCTCGTCGAGCACGCCGAAGCCACCATGCTTTGCGCAAAGGTACACGGGGCCGGGGCGGAAGCGGACCTCGCCGCCCTCGAACGTGTCCATGCCGATGAGGCTCGCGGCGTCCATGTTCACGTGGAACGACACGTCCCATGCGGGACGGGCGAAGACCTGGGCGAGGTTTTCCGCCAGCACGTTTTTGCCCGTGGCCTTGCTGCCCGCGAGCAGCAGGTTCTCCCCGCACAAAATGGCGGCGACCGCCGCCTCCCACACGTCTTTGCCATAATAATGATACCGCGGCTGCGGGATGCGGTTTTGCAGCTCCGGCGGCGTCGGATACTGCGCGTTAAATTCACGAATGCCATCCAAAAGGTCGGGACTCAGCCCCTCCTGTTTCAAAAAATCCAACAAATCGATCACTCTTTCTTGCCATGTGCACTGCACGTTCTTTTTTTCGGTCATCATCATAACACGGAAAAGTGAGTTTGCAAGCAAAAGTTTTGCATTTTTACAGAAAACATATAGCGGTTTTCTGCTTTTCGCACAGGTGCGAAGGGATATGCCGCCTGTGGACGGCAGGGGCAAAGGGGATATTCTCTTTCGCGAAAGAGAATATCCCCTTTGGAACCCCAAGAGAAAGGCTTTTGATTGGCAGTCCCGGGCTTGAATGACCTTTATGCCTCCGGAATGGAAATGCCTGCGCGCGGCGTTGCCGCGTTTAGAGCTGCAAGACGACTTGACTCTGCTTCTACTATCCGCTGCCGCTTTGCCTGTCTCGTAGTAGTGCAACCTAATTCCCGTCTACCGCCAGTCCCTACAATGCGGCGAGCGCAGCAATGCCGCATTCGGCAGGCAGTCTGCCGCCGAGGTAGCGTCACTCGCGCCTCACGATAGTAAGGCGCGGTTGCAATCGGTAACGACTCGCAGAAGATTCATGGCGAAGCCATGTACACTGCACCCGATTGCGCAGCGTGTGCAGTTCTTCAAGATCGAGACTGCCAATGTCGGGGGTTGAGGGACTCCCCTCGCGTTCTCTTGGGGGATTGAAAGGGGGCCATTCTCTCACGTGAGAGAATGGCCCCCTTTGTCCGCACCCTGCGGGTACGCAGGGAATAGGAAGCGGCGCTTGCGCCGCAATGACTGTAAAATCCTTATTGACAAAATATGACATTCTCCATATAATGTCATAAGTTGAAAAAAGGGAGGCCACCTGCTATGCTGCTGAAAAAACGCAACAAATGTCATTTCGCTTCCCTTTTTGTTTTTCATATTTAGTATATGGACCATCTGTCGATTCTTCGACAGGTGGTCTTTTTTTAGGAGGAGAGAGCGATGATCGAAAATTGGAAGGACGTTCAGATCGTGCCGGAGTTCTGTGATCAGGGCGTGGACTGCTACCGGCTGGAGGGGGGACACTTCCTCAATGAGTATTACATTGTCTCAGAAGCGGAGACGCGAAAGCTGATGAACCATCCGGAGGTGGTGGGCTACGAGGTGTACGCCTCGCTCGTGACGGCGACCTCGCAGATGATGTACTACCTGAAGGAGAAAAAGAAGATCACGTCGGCGAATATCCTCTCGATCCTGCGGGGCGCTTTGAATTACCCGCTGGAGGAGAGCTGCTACAAAGAGCACATCCGCGTCCACGACATCAGCTTTATGTCGAGCGAGCGCGTTTTTGAAAACGGCGAGATGACGGGCCTTGAAATCAAATACTGCAAGCTCGCCACCGTACCGAACAGCACGCTGCTGATCGGCGACATCATCGCCTCCGGCGAGACGCTTGTGAACTGCCTGCGCTATGTGATCGACTATTACCGCAAGCAGGGGGCCAAGCTACGCAACATCGTGCTCTTCACGATCGGCGGCACGCAGGGCGTCGAGATCCTGGAAAAGCTGACGCAGGAGATCCGCGTGTACTGGCCGGGCTTTGAGGGATTTGTCACGGTGTATTACGAGGGCATTTTCAGCTGCTATGAAGAGGGAAACAGGGGCGTTTCCGGTATCAACCGCGCGCTGATCGACTTTTACTGGAAGGGCGGCATCATTGCCCCCGCCTTCCGCCGCGAAACGCTCTCGATGCAGAATCCCCTTTTTGAAAAGTGCACGATCTACGACGGCGGCGCCCGCCGCTACGAGATCCACGAGCATATTGAAGAGGTGCTCGAATTCTGGAACGGCATCTTAGAGCGCGCCGACAGCATCGACAAGCAAGCGCTGCTCGAGGAAAAGCTCGGGCATCCGCTGCCGATCTCCTACGAGGACTGGCTGAAGGACTGCCACTACGAAAAACTGGACAAAAAGACGACGCGCTGGCTCTATCAGCAGGAGCGCGGCTTTGTGGAGGGCATGCGCGATGTCTCGCTGAAGGAGATCGCGCGCCAGCGGATCGACGAGTTCACCACGACCCTGAGAAAGTATATCCTTTAAAAAATTTATAGATCAGAGAGGACAGAACACATGAAGAATGAAAAGACGGTAGTGGATATTGACTACGCAGAGGCGATCGTGCCGAAAAGCGCCCGACGCGGCATCGTGACCATGTTTATGATCATGCTGGGCTTCACCTTTTTCCTGTCTCTTATACACATCTGACGCTGCC
>OJQM01001312.1_pt1 | contig 10354 bp, 8 predicted proteins | sample 1598751 | NCBI WGS metagenome assembly OJQM01 (sample SAMN03922455, study PRJEB24848) | human gut metagenome | isolation source: stool sample | host: Homo sapiens | place: Germany | collected 2009-11 | reverse complement strand
ATGATAAAGAAAGTTTCTTTCAAGTAAAATATATAAGTATCATTCAATCCGGCAGGAATAGTGCAACACCAGAAAAAAAAGGTCATGTCATTATGCTAAAGAATATCACGGAATTTAAAGAACTTGATTCTGCAAAAACGACTTTTATTTCAACCATTTCGCATGAACTCAAAACACCTATATCGGCCATCATGATGAGTCTACAGCTGTTGGAAGATAAACGTGTAGGAACACTGAATAATGAACAGGAAGATTTGACAAATAGTATAAAAGAAAACAGTGAACGTCTGCTGAATATCACCGGGGAACTACTTAATATGACTCAGGTAGAATCCGGAAAATTACAACTTAAACCTAAAATAACTAAACCTATTGAATTAATAGAATATGCCATCAAAGCCAATCGCGTGCAAGCAGAAAAATTCAATATTCAGATAGAAGTAGAATACCCGGAAGATAAAATAGGAAAATTATTTATTGACAGTGAAAAGATTGCATGGGTGCTGACCAACTTGCTTTCCAATGCTATCCGCTACTCGCCGGAAAATGGGCATGTAGTAATCGGTGCCCATCAAACCGATGACAATTATATTGAAATGTATGTACAGGATTTTGGGAAAGGAATAGACCCACGTTATCATAAAAGCATCTTTGACCATTATTTTCGTGTCCCCGGAACAAAAGTACAAGGAAGCGGTTTAGGACTTTCTATTTCTCGTGATTTTGTAGAAGCACATAATGGAACATTGACCGTGCAGAGTGAGCTAGGTAGGGGTAGCAAATTTATCATGCGCCTAAAAGCTTAATATAGATATCTTCTAATCTGCTATGGAGAATTCTACTCTAAACAAGAAAACCCTCCATAGCAGATTATTTACCAATCACCTTTTATCATGTTTATGATTACTATTGATGACTACTCAATCCTGTGTACTGTTATGTCATGAAAATCTTGTAATAAAGTCAGCAACATGCCTTCGTCATTGTATTTTTTAGACTTTATTACCATCGTGACATAATAGGTAGTCATTTCCCCCACTGTTTTTTCTTCCAACTGATAAGATACGATATTATAATCTTTTGAATTAAATTTTTTCGCCATTTTATTCAATGTTTCTTTATTGTCAGTCGAAAACTCAACCATAGAGCTCTTCATACCGATACTCTTAAAAAGATAACTCAATGCCTCCAAACCTATTAAAGTAAGAATAGTAGCCGAAATCCCCAGCCAATACATTCCGGCTCCTACTGCGAGTCCGATACCTGAGGTAGCCCATATACCGGCAGCCGTTGTTAATCCACGCACTATTTGCTTCTGAAAAATGATAGTGCCGGCACCTATAAAACCGATACCGCTCACTACCTGCGCTGCAACACGACTTGGATCTAAATCTATCCCCTCTATCTTTATAATTTCCATAAAGCCATATTGCGAAACAATCATTATAAGTGCACTGCCCAGTGACACAAGAAAATGAGTGCGATAACCTGCTTCTTTGGCACGATATTCCCGATCCAAGCCTATTACTGCACCAAGTGCCCCGGCTACAAACAACCTTAAAATAAAGTCCCATGTCATACTCATATTTTTATCCTCCGCTTTTTATATATTAATCATCTTCATCTTCCATTAGATCGGGCAAATTCAGCATTTTCTGACTTTCCTCTGTCGGAAGAGCTTCCACTTGCCTTAGCTTACGTTCAATGGCCCGAGTGCGTTTACCCATTACCTCTTCCAGTTGGTCGCCGGCATTCTGCAAGTTTTTCTGAACTTTCTCCAATAGCCCGCCAAACTTTCCAAACTCTGTTTTTACGGCTCCAAGCACGTTCCAAACTTCACTTGTACGTTTCTGAATAGCCAATGTACGGAATCCCATTTGCAAGCTGTTAAGAATAGCCCCTAATGTAGTCGGCCCTGTTACTACAATCTTAAACTCCTTTTGCAATGTCTCTACCAGCGAAGTCCGACGAATTACCTCTGCATAAATGTTTTCAAATGGCAAAAACATGATAGCAAAATCGGTAGTAAATGGCGGATCTACATATTTGTCATGAATATCTTTCGCCATTTTTTTTATCGTCATTTCCAATTGTCGTGAAGAAGTATCTATTAATGCAGCATCACCAACTTCATAAGCATCTTGATACTGTTCATAGATATCCTTTGGAAATTTAGCATCAATCGGTAAATATACAATTTCATTATTATCTTCTCTCCCAGGCAATTTAACGGCAAATTCTACAAACTCTGTAGCGCTCTTTTTAGTTTTTACATTAGCTTCATATTGTTCAGGACTCAGCATTTGGTCAAGTAAAGCCCCTAGCTGCACTTCCCCAAAAGTACCACGTGTTTTTACATTACTCAAAACTTTCTTTAATCCACCCACATCTTGCGCCAGACTTTTCATCTCTCCCAATCCTTTTTGTACATTTTCTAATTGAGTACGAACAATTTCAAATGACTGTCCGATTCGTTCATTCAATGTCTTTTGCAGTTTTTCCTCCACCATCATACGCATATCATCCAATCGTTTTTCGGTACTCTTTATGAGTGCATCCTGCTGTTTACCCATTGCTTCAAACTTCTCCCGTTGCATTTCATTACCTGTAAGCATGTTTTTATGTAAGCTATCTTGCATTTGCCGAACAGAGAAGTTCAAAGTTTGGTTCAACTCAGAACGAAGTTCACGGATATTACGCCCCAATTCTTCTCTGTTTGCTTTCATTTCTTCATGAAGCAATAATTCCAAACGTTCCGTTTGCAAACGGTTATTTTTAGTCAGTACAACTACTAAATTGGCAATCAGCAATATAAGGATAATTATTATTAAAACCAGTTCCATAATTCTTGTTATTTATAGCAAATGTAGCAAATAATAAACGATATTCATTATATTTGCCTCAAAATTCACCTTAGCACTTATGAAGTATAAATTACTGGCATTAGATTTAGACGGAACACTGACTAATACCAAAAAAGAAATTACTCCTTACACACGACGGACTATTATTAAAGCTCAACAAAAAGGAGTGAAAATAATATTAGCAACAGGACGTCCCACTTATGGGGTGGCTCCTATTGCCGAACATCTTTGTTTAAGAGAATACGGTGGATACATACTTTCTTATAACGGAGGAAGAATCATCAACTGGCAAACAGGAAAAGTAATGTATGAAAACCTGCTTGAACGCTCCGTTATTCCATTTTTATATAACTATGCCAAGAAATATGGTTTTACTATAATTACATATCATAATGAGTTTGTCATTACTGAAAACCCATATGATGAATACGTACAAAAGTTGGCATTGCTAAATGTTATGACAATCAAAAGAGTAGATAATTTCCTGTCAGCCATTGACTTTCCTGTTGGGAAGTGCATGATTGTAGGCGAACCGATTAAACTTGCGACCTTAGAAAATGAAATGCATAATGACTTAAAAGAGCTTTTGGGAGTTTATCGTTCTGAAGCCTATTTTTTGGAATTGGTTCCCAAGGGAATTGATAAAGCACAAGCTCTATCTGTTTTATTGAAAGAATTAGGCAATAAAAAAGAAGAACTAATAGCAATAGGAGACGGATTTAATGATATCTCAATGATAAAATATGCAGGTTTAGGAGTGGCAATGGCGAATGCTCAAGATATAGTGAGGCAGAATGCCAACTTCATCACCGCCTCCAATGAAGAAGACGGTGTGGCAGCTGTTGTGGAAAAATTTATTCTTCACAACTGTTAAGGAGTGCAAAACTTATTATTGCTATTTTTTAACATTAGAGTCTTAAAGTTTGCCGGATACGGAGTTTCAAACTGCATCAGTTCCCCTGTTATGGGATGATAAAAACAAAGTTTGAAAGCATGTAGTGCCAATCGGCCTAGCGGATTACATTCGCTACCATACCGTTCATCGCCAATCACCGGATGTCCAAGTTCTGACATATGAACGCGAATTTGATTTTTACGTCCTGTTTCCAAATCCAACTCCACCAGAGAATAACCATTCGCGCGTTTTATTGTTCTATAATGTGTAACAGCATATTTTCCCTCTCCATCATCATAAGGACTGGAGCTGACATATAATTTACGATCGGTCAACCACGACTCAACAGTTCCTCCATCTTTCTCCATTTCTCCCGAAACAATAGCTACATAACGGCGATCGGTTACAATATCCTGCCAATTATCACGCAACGTATTTTGGGTCTTTTCATCCTTGGCATACATCATCAGTCCCGATGTTTCACGGTCTAACCGATGAACAACAAATATACGGTTGTTACGATGCGAACGTTTTACATATTCGTTCAGGATATGTTGTGCTGTACGCTCCTTTTGATGCTCAGTGCTGACCGAAAGCAGTCCTTCTTTTTTCTCTACCACGATAATATAAGCATCCTCATATACCAGTTTCAACATCGGATTCTTGAATTCACGATTGTTTTTGGTTTTGCTCACCTGAACTTTCATGCCGGGTTTCAGTTCAAAATTATATTGTGTAGTAATTATATTGTCTACCAATATAACCCGGTTAGTCAGCATTGTTTTTACTTTGCTACGACTGATTCCTGCCATTTTCTGCATCAGAAAATCCATCAATTCAGCAGGTTCATTAACATTATATACAGTATACTTTGCAACAGCCCGTGCAACGGGCTTGCCTGATTTATTATTTTTACCTCTTGACATAATTATCTTCTTTCAAGTAAAACCACATTCTCTACATGATGTGTATGAGGGAACATATCTACCGGTTGAACGGCAACCACTTTATATTTAGTATCCAGCAAAGACAAGTCGCGTGCCTGCGTTGCCGGATTACAACTGACATAAACAATACGTTCGGGTTCGGCAAACAGAATCGTATTTATTACATCATTGTGCATACCTGCACGCGGCGGATCGGTAATGATAACATCCGGACGACCGTGTTCATTAATAAACTCCTGAGTAAGAATATCTTTCATATCTCCCGCATAGAACAATGTATTGGTAATATGGTTTATCTCCGAATTTACTTTAGCATCTTCAATCGCTTCCGGCACATACTCTATGCCAATCACTTTCTTTGCCTGACGAGACACGAAATTTGCAATTGTTCCGGTTCCGGTATAAAGGTCATAGACAAGCTCATTTCCGGTCAGACCTGCAAAATTGCGTGCTACCTTATATAAGGTATATGCTTGCTCAGAGTTAGTCTGATAAAAAGATTTCGGACCAATCTTAAAGCGCAAGCCTTCCATTTCTTCAAATATATGGTCATTGCCCTTAAATAGCACTACATCCAAATCGTTAATAGTATCATTGCATTTATTATTGACCACATATAATAAGGAAGTAATCTGTGGAAATTTGTCAGCTATAAAAGCCAATAACTGCTTCATTTGCACCATTTCGCTCTCTTCTGTAATTTTGCATTGAAGCAATACCATCAACTCTCCGGTACTTGATGTGCGAATCATCAGATTGCGGAGCATACCCTCCTGCGTACGAAGATTAAAGAAAGAATAATTGTGTTCATATGCGTAGTCACGGACAGCGTTACGGATTTGATTGCTGATATCGTCCTGCAGCCAACATTTCTCAATGGCAAGCACTTTGTCGAATGCACCCGGAATATGGAATCCTACAGCATTCATCTGATCATACTTCACATCCGCCTTCACCTCTTCTTCGGTCAGCCAGCGCTTATCAGAAAATGTAAATTCCAATTTATTACGATAGAACTCTGTCTTTGCAGACCCCAGAATAGGAGAAATTTCCGGTAATTCAACTTTCCCGATGCGAACCAGATTATCCGTTACCTGTTTTTGTTTATACTTTATTTGTTCATCATAGGGCAAGCATTGCCATTTACAACCACCGCACACGCCATAATGCTGACAAAACGGGACAGCTCTTTTAGGAGAATATTCATGGAAATTCACTGCCACTGCTTCTGCATAATGGTTTTTCTTACGTTTTATTTGCAAGTCCACCACATCACCGGGAACAACATACGGCACAAACACTACTAAATCATTCACTTTCGCCAAAGCTTTACCTTCGGCAGCTACATCTGTTATGGTTACCTTCTCTAATAGAGGGAGCTCTTTCTTCTTTCTAGCCACTTTCTAAATAAGTTAATTTGGGGCAAAAATAAGCATTTTCTCCGAATTTCTCCCTATAAAACGAAATATATTAAAATTGCAAAGTAGAAATTGCAATTTCTGCTGTTTTTTTTCATTAATTCGTTTGGAAATAAATAAAATATGTATAGTTTTGCGATTACAATTTTTGAACGAGTTAACTTTAAATACATTATTTATGGAGAAAAAAAGAGTTTATACCTTCGGAAACGGAAAAGCAGAAGGTAAAGCAGACATGAGAGAACTGCTTGGTGGAAAAGGTGCTAACCTGGCTGAAATGAATCTGATCGGTGTACCCGTTCCTCCGGGTTTCACAATCACTACCGAAGTATGTACAGAATATTATGATTTAGGAAAAGATAAAGTCGTAGAACTACTCAGAGAAGATGTTGAAAAAGCTATCGCCAACATTGAGAACCTGATGAATTCTAAATTTGGTGATGTAGAGAATCCCTTATTGGTTTCTGTGCGTTCCGGTGCTCGCGCTTCTATGCCGGGTATGATGGACACTATTCTGAATCTGGGTTTAAACGATGAAGTAGTAGAAGGGTTAACCCGTAAGACCGGTCGTCCCCGTTTTGCATGGGACTCTTATCGTCGTTTTGTCCAAATGTATGGTGATGTGGTTTTAGGTATGAAGCCCGTAAATAAAGATGACATTGACCCATTTGAAGCTATTATCGAAGAAGTAAAAGAAGCCAAAGGTGTAAAACTGGATAACGAATTGGAAGTAGAAGACCTGAAAGAGTTGGTAAAACGTTTTAAAGCAGCTGTTAAGGAACAAACCGGCCAAGACTTTCCGACTAGTGCTTACGAACAACTTTGGGGTGCTGTCTGTGCTGTATTCCGCAGCTGGATGAATGAACGAGCTATTCTTTACCGCAAAATGGAAGGTATTCCTGCAGAATGGGGTACTGCAGTAACCGTTCAGGCAATGGTGTTCGGTAATATGGGAGACACTTCTGCAACAGGTGTATGTTTCTCTCGCGATGCCGGTAACGGTGAAGATCTGTTCAATGGTGAATATTTAATTAACGCCCAAGGTGAAGACGTGGTTGCCGGTATCCGTACTCCGCAGCAGATTACCAAAATCGGTTCTCAGCGTTGGGCCGAGCGTGCCGGTATCTCTGAAGAAGAACGTGTAGCCAAATATCCTTCCATGGAAGAGGCTATGCCGGAAATCTATAAAGAGTTGGATGCGCTTCAGACTAAATTGGAAGACCACTACCGTGATATGCAAGACATGGAATTTACTGTACAAGAAGGAAAATTGTGGTTCTTGCAGACTCGTAACGGTAAACGTACCGGTGCTGCTATGGTAAAAATTGCCATGGATTTGTTGCGTCAGGGAATGATTGATGAAAAGACAGCGTTGAAACGTTGTGAGCCTAATAAATTGGATGAACTACTTCATCCCGTATTCGATAAACAGGCGTTAAAAGAAGCCAAAGTATTGACTCGAGGCTTGCCCGCTTCTCCGGGTGCAGCTACCGGTCAGGTTGTATTCTTTGCCGAAGATGCTGCTAAATGGGCAGCAGATGGTAAGAAAGTGGTCATGGTACGAATCGAAACCTCTCCTGAAGACTTGGCAGGTATGGCTGTAGCACAAGGTATTTTGACTGCACGTGGCGGTATGACATCTCACGCAGCCGTTGTAGCCCGTGGTATGGGAAAATGCTGTGTATCCGGTGCAGGAGCTATCAATGTAGACTACAAGAACCGTACTGTAGAAATAGAAGGTATCGTACTGAAGGAGGGTGATTTCATCTCTTTGAACGGTACTACCGGTGAAGTATATAAAGGTAAAGTAGAAACCAAAGCAGCAGAAGTGTCCGGTGACTTTGCCGCACTGATGGATCTTTGCAACAAATATACCAAATTAGTTGTCCGTACTAACGCCGATACTCCGCATGATGCAGAAGTGGCCCGCAGTTTTGGTGCATGCGGTATCGGTCTTTGTCGTACGGAACACATGTTCTTTGATGCAGAGAAGATTGTTGCCATGCGTGAAATGATTCTGGCTCCCGACGAAGCAGGACGCAGAAAAGCATTGGCAAAACTTCTCCCCTATCAGAAAGCTGACTTTAAGGGTATCTTCAAGGCTATGGACGGATGTCCGGTGAATGTTCGTTTGCTCGATCCTCCTTTGCATGAATTTGTTCCCCACGATTTGAAGGGACAGGAAGAGATGGCTCAGGCTATGGGAGTAACTGTACAGGAAATTCAGAAGCGTGTAGAAAGCTTATGTGAACACAACCCGATGTTGGGACACCGTGGTTGCCGTTTGGGTAACACCTATCCGTGTATCACAGAAATGCAGACTCAGGCTATTTTGGGTGCTGCCATCGAACTGAAAAGAGAAGGTTACGACCCGCATCCCGAAATCATGGTTCCGCTGACCGGTATTCTGTATGAGTTTGAAGCTCAGGAAAAAGTGATTCGTGACGCTGCTGCCGAGTTGTTTGAAAGAGAAGGAATGGAAATTCCGTTCAAGGTAGGTACCATGATTGAGATTCCTCGTGCCGCGCTGACAGCCAACCGCATTGCCAGTCGTGCAGAATACTTCTCATTTGGTACAAATGACCTTACCCAAATGACTTTCGGTTACTCTCGTGATGACATCGCTTCATTCTTACCGGTATATCTTGAAAAGAAGATTCTGAAAGTAGACCCATTCCAGGTACTTGACCAAAACGGTGTAGGCCAACTTATTGAAATGGCTGTGGATAAAGGCCGTTCTGTTCGTCCCGACTTGAAATGCGGTATCTGCGGTGAACACGGAGGTGAACCTTCATCTGTTAAGTTCTGCCACAAAGTCGGTTTGAATTATGTATCATGTTCTCCGTTCCGCGTGCCTATTGCCAGATTAGCGGCGGCTCAAGCTGCAATAGAGGAATAAGACTACTTTTTATGTACTATTACCAGGAATGATAATCACAAACTTACAAATCACTTGCTAAAGTTGCATAAGATTCTGATTTTCAATTCCATCTGAAAGTGGCGCAGGCTGCAATAGAGGAAGCATAAATAGTATAAGATAATCATTGATTTAGGCTGTAATGGACTGTTTTTCAGACATTACAGCCTAAGTTGTTTTTAGGCGGTTCGTGCATTTGTCCGCAAAAAATGAGCCAAATAAACGGTACTTGCTTACAAATAGCTTACTAAACTGAGAGGGTACGCTTACAAAGAACTTACAAAAGTAAAACAACTGTAAATCAATAAGGTATGGCAACATTTAAGACTATTGTAAGGTATAAGCGAGCTGACGGCTTTTACCAAGTGTACATTCGAGTACTTATACTTTTCGTTATCAATAAATCCTGCAAGCGTAAGCAATCTCTGTTTTCCATCTATAACAATAAAAGAGCGTTTTTTATTAGGATTCTCAGCTAGAACAATCTCAGGAACCGGATACCCCATTATTATAGACTCTATAAGTTTACTTCTTTTATCATCGTTCCAAGCATTTCTTCTTTGAAATTTTGGATTAAGATCTATATTACCAATATTAATCTGATTAAATATTGTTTCTATAGTCCAATCCCTAGCATACACAACAACATCAGAAATATCTATATTTTGTATATCTTCACTATCTGATTGATTATCAATAATTATTTCAGTTTCTATATTTCTATTTTCAATATCACACATAACAATTAATACATTTAAGTTTTATACAAAGTTAATGATTATTTTTTCAAATTCCCGTCAAATACTAAGTATTTGCTCTTATTAAATATAAAACAATTCAATATAGAATTAAATAATTTACATAAATCGTTTGAACAAGAACAATATAAACACAAATGTAACCATTACTTTAGAACAATGAAACACTCTTATCTATAAAGTATATAATTATATCATTTTTTTAGAAGAACTTATATAATTGTATATTAATTACTTAAATAATAAAGTTAGGTAACAATAGGACCTCTTTTTCATGACTAACCTTAATAGATATAACCTGGCTATCAGTTAGAGTACAGGACAACAAATCAGTTTCTCCGGAACCCAACAGCAGCACCTTCTCATTCAGTTCCTTTCTGGTATTTTTCTCCCAATCATATATCATAAACATCCCTCTTTGGAATAATTCAGAACCATTCTTGTTGTTTGTCAGGTTTAAGCCTCTCTCGTCAAGTCTTACAGACCAGTCAGAGCCATGGTCTCTGAAGGTATATGTAGTACCATAGCTTACCGTTTCTTTTCCTATCAGTCTAC
>OJQM01001299.1_pt1 | contig 10434 bp, 10 predicted proteins | sample 1598751 | NCBI WGS metagenome assembly OJQM01 (sample SAMN03922455, study PRJEB24848) | human gut metagenome | isolation source: stool sample | host: Homo sapiens | place: Germany | collected 2009-11 | reverse complement strand
ATAGGAGGTAATAAGCAATGGCTTTTGAAAGAACCGAAGGCTCTCGCCCCGCACGCCCCATGCGTCGCGGCCGCAAGAAGGTTTGCAGCTTCTGTGTCGATCGCATCGACACCATCGATTACAAGGACGTGCCCCGTCTGCGTAAGTACGTCTCTGAGCGTGCAAAGATCATTCCCCGCCGTGTGACCGGCACTTGCGCTTATCATCAGCGCGCACTGACCACCGCCATCAAGCGTGCTCGTCACGTTGCTCTGATGCCCTACGTCAGCGACTAATTTTTCAGAACTACTTTATCAACCCAATTCAAAATAAATCAGCAATCAGCAAAGCGCCTTCCCCGATGACAAGGGGAAGGCGCTTTTTGTTTTCCAACATCGCACGCGATACTTTGGCACGCAACGCAGTCATCCGGGAATGTGCATTGAACGGTCAAAAAGTTACAAACCGGTACGGTTTTCCCGGTTCTTTTTGCATTGTTCCCGGTATTTTCTGAAACGAACCGGAGTTTTGACTCATGCGCAAAACAACCTGCACAAAGGCAGGTCGATTCCTTGTACACTTTTTACGAAAGTGGTTCCACATGATTGATTTTTTGCACAGAATGTGCCATACTATAGCCACTGGAAACGTTCCCGACAACGTTCCCGATGAATCGGCAGAAAGCGAGGAGATGCGATATGACGATCAAGGACATCGCCCGCATCAGCGGCTGTTCCGTCAGCACCATCTCCCGTGTGATCAACGACCGGCCCGATGTGCGGCCGGAAACGAAAGAGCACGTTCTGAAGGTCATGCGGGAAGCGGGGTTCACCCCCAACACCAACGCCCGGCAGTTGAAGATCCAGCAGTCCCGGAGCTTGGTGTTCGTGGTCAAGGGCGCACGCAACCTCTTCTTTTCGGACTTCCTCGTTCAATTGCAGCGGGCCGCTACCCTGTACGGATACAACGGCATCGTCTCCTATCTGGACGAGAACGCCAACGAGATTGACGCAGCCGAAAAGATCCTGCGGGAGATCAAGCCCAAAGGCATCATCTTCCTCGGCGGCAGCGTGAGCAACTTCCAGAACGGTTTTGCCAACATCACAGTCCCTTCTGTGCTGGCTACGCTGGTCTCCAATGAGCTGAACTTCCCCAATCTGTCGATGGTCGGCGTAGACGACCGGGCCGCTGCCCGCACCGCCGTCGCCCACCTCATCGCGCAGGGCCACAGCAAGATCGCTGTGCTGGGCGGCCCAGCCACCAGCTATCCCAGCCGGATGCGCCGCCTCGGCGCGCAGGACGCCATGGAAAACGCCGGGCTCACCTTCGACGACAAGCTCTACGGCCTGTCGAACTACGATTTCGAGTCCGCCTACCACGCCATGAACAGTCTGCTGGCCCGCCGGGCCGAGTTCACCGCCCTGTTCGCCATGAGCGACGTGATCGCGTTCGGTGCCATCCGGGCGCTGGTCAGCGCCGGGTGCCGGGTGCCGGAGGATGTCTCCGTCATCGGCTTTGACGGCATCACGATGTCCCGTTACTGCGTGCCGGTGATGACCACCATCGTCCAGCCCAGCGAACAGATCGCACTTCAGAGCATTGAGCTTCTGGTGCGGCAGATCGAGCACGGTGCCCCGGCACAGACCGTTACCCTCCAGCCGGAATTGCAGCAGGGCGAAAGTGTCTGCCCCTGCCGCCGCCGGTTTGAATCCGTCTAACCCCGCCCGCTTTCACCGGGCGGTGCTGATAAAAAACAATCAGAAGAAGGAGTACTACTATGAAAAAGATGATCTCTCGTCGTAACTTTCTGAAGGTCGCAGGCGCTTCTGCCGCTGCTCTGGGTCTGGCTGCCTGTGGAGGCTCTTCCAGCTCCACCTCCACCGCTTCCTCCGCTGCCGGTTCTACCGCTGCTTCCTCTACCGCAGCTTCCGGTGCCAACGGCAAGGTCTACTTCCTGAACTTCAAGCCCGAACAGGATGAGGCTTGGCAGAATCTGGCTAAGGTTTACACCGAAGAGACCGGCGTGCCCGTCACCGTCGTGACCGCTGCTTCCGGCCAGTACGAGACCACCCTGATGAGCGAGATGGAGAAGAGCGAGGCTCCTACCCTGTTCCAGGTCAACGGTCCTGTGGGTCTGGCCAACTGGAAGGATTACTGCTACGACCTGTCCGGCAGCAAGCTGTACGGCGAGCTGACCAGCGACTCTTTCGCACTGAAGGACGGCGACGCCGTTACCAGCATTGCATACGTCATCGAGACCTACGGCATCATCTACAACAAGGAGCTGCTGACTGCCGCCGGTTACACGCAGGACGACATCAAGGGCTTCGATGACCTGAAGAAGGTCGCCGATGACATTCAGGCCCGCAAGGCTGAGCTGGGCGTCGATGGCGCTTTCACCTCCGCCGGCATGGACGGTTCTTCCGACTGGCGCTTCAAGACCCATCTGGCAAACCTGCCCATCTACTACGAGTACAAGGCTGACGGCATCAGCTCCACCGACGCCATCAAGGGCACCTACCTCGACAACTACAAGCAGATCTGGGATCTGTACATCACCGATTCCACCTGCGATCCCACGTTGCTGGCTTCCAAGACCGGCAACGACGCTGTGGCCGAGTTCGTGGGCAAAAAGGCTGTCTTCTATCAGAACGGCACTTGGGCTTACAGCGACGTGAAGGATCTGGGCGACGACAACTTGGGTATGCTGCCCATCTACATCGGTGTGGACGGCGAAGAGAATCAGGGCCTGTGCACCGGTTCCGAGAACTACTGGTGCGTGAACAACACCTCTTCTGACGAGGACATTCAGGCTACTCTGGACTTCCTGTACTGGTGTGTCACCTCTGAGGCCGGCACCAGCGCGATGGCTGACAAGATGGGCTTCGTCATCCCCTTCAAGAAGGCTAAGGACTCCACCAACCCCCTGATCGCCATTGCAAACGACTACGTTGCAGCTGGCAAGACCAGTGTTGACTGGTGCTTCTCCACCATGCCTTCCGAGGAGTGGAAGAATGGCGTTGGTTCCGCTCTGACCGCTTACGCAGCAGGCACCGGCGATTGGAACGCCGTTGTCACTGCCTTCGTTGATGGCTGGGCCAAGGAGTACAAGCTGGCCAACGGCTAAGCTCCCCCATCATTCTTAACACCTGACTTGCAAAAGGGGGGCGGGCGAATGGTTCGCCCGCCCCCCTCTTTTTTTGGAGGTATATCATGCAAAAGGCCATCAGCAAATATTGGCCGGTGTTCGTGCTGCCTACCCTCATCGCGTTCATCATCGGCTTCATCTGGCCCTTCATCTGGGGCTCTTATCTGTCCTTCCAGCGGTTCACAACGGTCTCCAAGACCACCTTCGTCGGCATCCAAAACTACATCTCCGTCTTCCAAGACTCCACCTTCCTGCACGCTTTCGGCTTTACGGCAGTGTTTACTGTGGTCTCCACCGTGCTCATCAATGTCTGTGCCTTTGCCATTGCAATCGTGCTGACCCGCGGCATCAAGGGCACCAACATCTTCCGTACCGTCTACTTTATGCCCAACCTGATCGGCGGCATCCTGCTGGGCTACATCTGGCAGATCCTGCTCAACGGCGTGCTGGCAAACCTGCAAAAACCCCTGTTGGCACTGGATGCCAAGGCCGGTTTCGTCGGTCTGGTCATTCTGATGTGCTGGCAGCAAATCGGCTACATGATGATCATCTACGTTGCCGGTCTGCAGAGCGTGCCCGGCGACCTGATCGAGGCCGCCAAGATCGACGGCGCGTCGGATCGCGAGATCCTGTTCAAGATCAAGCTGCCCATGGTCATGCCCAGCATCACCATCTGCACCTTCCTGACCCTGACCAACAGCTTCAAGCTCTTTGACCAGAACGTTGCCCTGACCGCCGGTGAGCCCGCCAACGCGAGCGAAATGCTGGCTCTGAACATCTACAACACCTTCTATGGCCGCTCCGGTGCCCAGTGGAAGGGCATCGGTCAGGCAAAGGCCGTCGTCTTCTTCCTGATCGTGGTCGTCATTTCTCTGATCCAGCTCCACTTCACTCGTTCCAAGGAGGTACAGCAGTAATGATTAAACGGAAACAAATGTGGGACAATGTGCTCACGGTCATCATGACCCTGCTTTGCCTGTTGTGGGTCTACCCCATTGCCCTGATCCTCATCAACAGCCTGAAGAGGGAGGGCACCTTCACCACCTCCACCGTCTTCGCGCTGCCCACCAAGGAGACCTTCGTGGGCCTTGAAAACTACACCTACGGCATCTTCAAGATGAACTTCCTGTCCAGCCTCGGCTACAGTCTGCTCATCACGGTGTCCAGCGTCGTCCTCATCCTGCTGTGCTGCTCGATGACCGGCTGGTATCTGACCCGCGTGAACAACAAGCTCAGCAAGTTCATGAACCTGCTCATCGTCTTCTCCATGGTCGTGCCCTTCCAGATGGTCATGTTCACCCTGTCCAAGACCGCCGACACCCTCAATCTGAACACCCCCTGGAACATCTGCATCATCTATCTGGGCTTCGGTGCCGGTCTGGCCGTGTTCATGTTCACCGGCTTCATGAAGAGCGTCCCCATCGAGATCGAAGAGGCTGCCATGATCGACGGCTGCAACCCCATCCAGATCTTCTTCAAGGTCGTCTTCCCCATCCTGAAGCCGACCATGATCTCCACCGCCATTCTGGAGACCATGTGGGTCTGGAACGACTACCTGCTGCCCACGCTGGTGCTGGACATCAAGAAGTACCGCACCATCCCCATGGCCATCCAGTACTTCCGCGGCGGTTATGGCCGCGTGGAGCTGGCCCCCATGATGGCCTGCATCATCATCGCCATCATCCCCATCATCCTGCTGTACATCACCTGCCAGAAATACATCATTGAAGGCGTCGTGGCCGGCGCTGTCAAGGGCTAAGCGAGGAGGAGTTTCACCATGCGAGCAAGCGGCATCCTGATGCCCGTATTCAGTCTGCCCGGCCCCTTCGGCATCGGCACGCTGGGGCAAGAGGCCTTTGCGTTTGTGGATTTTCTGGCCCGCGCCAAGCAGACCTATTGGCAGATCTTACCCATCGGCCCCACCGGCTACGGCGACAGCCCCTACCAGAGCTTTTCCGCCTTTGCCGGGAACCCCTATTTCATCGATTTCCGCGCCTTGGCAGACGAAGGCTGGCTGCTGCCCGGCGAGGTGCCCGCTGCGGCCCCGGTCGGCAGCATCGATTACGGCGCGCTCTACAACCAGCGCCCGGTGATCCTGCAAAAAGCCGCCGCCCGGCTGCTGGCCGCCCCCACCGCCGCCTACGCCGAGTTCTGCACCGCGCAGGACTTCTGGCTGGACGACTACGCCCTGTTCATGGCCATCAAGGCCCAGCAGGGTCAGGCGGGGCTGGCCGACTGGCCGGACGCGCTGCGCACCCGTGATCCCTCCGCCCTCGCCGCCGCCCGCGTGCGGCTGGCCGACGCGGTGGACTACTACAAGGCTGTGCAGTTCTTCTTCTTCACCCAGTGGAACGCCCTCAAGGCTTATGCCAACAGCAAGGGCATCCTGCTGGTGGGCGATATCCCCATCTACGTCAGCCCCGATTCCAGCGACCTGTGGACCCGCCCGGAGCTGTTCCAGACCGATGGTCAGGTCCATCTGACCCATGTAGCCGGGTGCCCGCCGGACGCTTTCGCTGCCGACGGTCAGCTCTGGGGCAACCCGCTGTACGACTGGCCCCGCCACGAAGCCGAACACTTTGCGTGGTGGAAGCGCCGGATGAAGCACGCCACCTCCATTTATGACGTGGTGCGCATCGACCACTTCCGCGGCTTCGAGAGCTACTGGGCCATTCCCTACGGCGAGACGACCGCCAAAAACGGCCGCTGGGTCAAGGGCCCCGGCATGTCGCTCGTCGGCGTGCTGACCGGCTGGTTCCGCGACCTCGATTTCATCGCCGAGGACCTCGGCTATCCCTCGCCCGAGGTCGTGCAGCTGCTCTCCGATTCCGGTCTTCCCGGCATGAAGGTCCTCGAGTTTGCGTTCGACTCGCGCGACCCGAGCGACTACCTGCCGCATAGCTGCAACTTCAACAGCATTTGCTACACCGGCACGCACGACAACGCGCCCCTCGCCCTCTGGCGCACGGAGGCCGACAAGGCGGACATCGCGTTCGCGAAGAAGTACCTCGGTCTCAATGACGAGGAGGGCTTCAACGCCGGCATCATCCGCGGCGGCATGAGCTGCCAGAGCAGGTTGTTTGTCGCACAGATGCAGGACTATCTGGGCCTTGGCAAGGGCTGCCGCATGAACACCCCCGGCACGAGCAGCGGCAACTGGCAGTGGCGCATGCTGAGCGGCGAGGCGAGCAAAAAGCTCGCAAAGTCCATCCACGAGACGACCCGCATCTACGGGCGCCTGTAAGGAAAATATGGCACGGCGGTTTTGGGCATACGCCCAAGCCCGCCGTGTTTCGTTATATTTTGGCAGAATATTACGAATTGTATTTATATTTTGACGGAAAAAGAGAGCTGGGCATTGCCCTGCTCTCACTTTTTTAATTCACAGGAGTAACAGTTTGCTGTAGTCCAGTGCAATGCGGACGGCTGCGCCCGCTTGCAGATCACTTTCATGTCCAACAGTGATATGCAGCATCGGCGCGCCTTCGGCGCTGCCCTCCGGACGCAGCAAGAGGATGTTCTCTTCCACGCCGGGGATCATGCGGCAGACGGTGCAGCTCATGGCGCCGTTCTCGCTCATGGTGACGGCATTGTCTGGAATGCCAATCGTCGTAAAGGTATTTTCCATGCCGGCAAGCGGCAGCGCCACGTTCCACTCGGGCAGGTAGACCTTGCCGTCTCTCGCCTCGGCGGCGAAGAAGTTCTTGCAGCCCGCGAGGCGCGCCGCGCTGACGCTGCCCGGGTGGCGGATCATTTCGTCCATCGGCGTGACCTCGCTGGTCCGTCCGTTTTCCATCACACAAACGCTGCGGCAGTTGCGGTAACACTCGTCGCGGTCGTGGCTGACCCAGAGGATGGGGCCGTTGAACGTCGCGAGCAGGTCGGCAAGCTCAATCTCAAGGTTCCACTTCAAATAGCTGTCCAGCGCGGAGAACGGCTCGTCGAGCAGAATCGCCTCCGGCTCAGAGCACAAAATGCGCGCGAGCGCCACGCGCTGCTGCTGGCCGCCGGAGAGCTGCGCAGGATGCTTTTTCTCCAGACCCTCAAGGCGGAACATGCGGATCTTCTCCACCAGCACGCGGCGCTTTTCCGCCTTGTCGCCGCTGCGGATGCCGCAGAGGATATTCTGCTCAACGCTCATGTTCGGGAACAGCGCGTACTGCTGGAAAAGATACCCGACCTTGCGCTGCTGCGGCGGCAGGTTGATCTTCTTCTCGCTGTCAAAGAGCACGCGGCCGCCGAGCACAATTCGCCCGCGGTCGGGCGTCACGATGCCCGCAATGCACTTTAAAGTCATGCTCTTGCCGCAGCCCGAGGCGCCGAGCAGCGCCATCGTCTCGTCCGGCGCTTCAAACTTGGAATGCAGCGTGAACGCACCGAGCTTTTTTTCAATATCGACGGACAAACTCATTTTCTCGTCCTCCTCGCCTTGCTCGCATCCGTGAGGAAGTCACGCCGCTCGAGCATATTGACCGCCAGCAGCACGACGGCGGAAATCGCCATATTGACGATGACCCACTTCGTCGCGAGCGCGTCGTTGTTCGTCTGCCAGAGCTGATAGACCGTGGTGGAGATCGTCGCGGTCTTGCCGGGCGTGTAGCCCGCGATCATGCTCGTCGCGCCGTATTCGCCGAGCGCGCGTGCACAGGCCAGCACCGTGCCGGCCAGCACGCCCTGACGGCAGTACGGCATGCGGATCCGCCAGAAAATGTAGGTATTCGACAGGCCCAGCGTCTGCCCCGAATAGGCCAGCGTCTCGTCAAAAGACTCGAACGCGCCGCGCACCGTGCGGTACATCAGCGGGAAGATGACGACCACCGTGGCAAAGATGGCCGACCACCATGTCATGACCATCTTGACACCGAACGTTTCGAGCACCCACGCGCCGATGACGCGCTTGGGGCCGAACACGCGCAGCAGCAGATAGCCCACGACCGTAGGCGGCAGCACGAGCGGCAGCGTCAGGATCACGTCGAGCACACCTTTGACGAGTCGCGGGAGCCTCGCGATATAATAGGCGGCAAAAATGCCGGCAAAGAAAATAACAACCGTGGAGATCGCCGCAATGCGCAGCGAATTCCATAAGGGATACCAATCCATAGAGCACCTGCCTTTTGCCGCCAGCGGCGGCAGATTTGCAAAGGGGACCATTCTTAGCGTAAGAATGGCCCCCTTTGTATCCCCCAAGAAGCGCAAGGGGCTTTTAGCCCCTTGACCCCAAGGGTGCCGTGGATATCGCACTTTTCAGTAAAGTGTGATACTGCTTTTTCTAAACGATTTGGTCTGCTTCTATCTCCGCTGTCGCTGCTGCCCGTTTTATCGGGTCAAATCAGTCTGCGGTATGTAGAAGTCTCAGCCAATTTTAGTTAGCGGGGGAGAAGCCGACGCTCTCGAACACGGACATGGCGTCAGCGGTCTGAAGGTAGTCGAGGAAGGCCTGGGCGGCTTCTTCCTTCTCGCCCTTCAGGACGGCGGCGGGATAGATGACCTGGCCGCACATCTCGGCGGTGGCGCTGTCGACGACCGTGAGGCCGGCGGAGCAAGCGTCGGTGGCGTAGATGATGCCGCAGTCAGCGCTGGCCTCGCTCACCTGAGTGGTAACTTCCTTGACGTTGTTGCCGTAGGTCAGGCATTTGGTAAGCGCCGCCTCGTCAAGGCCATAGTAGGCAAAGATCTTCTGGGTGTACTGGCCGACGGGCACGTCACTGTTGCCGATGGCGAGCATAACGGTGCCGCTCTTGAGGAGCTCAGCGAGCTGGTCGAAGCTCTCGACGCCCTTGGGGTTGCCCTCGGGAACGGCGAGCGTGACCTTGTTCTCGAGCAGGTTGATGCGGCTGTCGGTCACGATGAGGTCAAGACCGTCGGGGTTCTTGTCCTTGTCGTCAATGAGGCTGCCGTCCATGGCGTTCATCTGCTTGGGGGCGGCAGAGATGAACAGGTCGCAGTCAGCACCCTCGCTGATCTGGGTGAGGAGCTTGCCCGAGGAGTCAAAGTTGTAGGTGATGTTGACGTTGGGGGCAACTTCCTTGTACATCTCGGCGATCTCCGTCAGAGTTTCGGTCATGGAGGCAGCGGCGAAGACGACAAGATCAACGCTCTCGGCGTTCGCATCGCCTTGGGTGTCGTCGGTGGTTGTGTCGTCAGTCTTGCTGCCGCAGGCGGCCAGAGAGAACACGAGCGCAAGCGCAAGGAGCAGAGACAAAAGCTTTTTCATGTTTGGATACTTCCTTTCAAATTTTTTCTTTTTCGCACGTTCATTGAAAAGCGTGGCGATACAGGAACGGGCGAGAACACGCCGCACGCAATTTATTTCCAATCCCCAGCGGGGAACTTGGACAAATTCACCTCGCTATCCTCAAAATAGATAACGCGCCCCCAAGATTTCGCGCCCGCAGGCGCGAAGCGTTAAAGTTGTCAAACAGCACCGACTCATTCGGTTCAAAAATCCATCAGTCCTGCCCCCTAACCCCGCGCTCCTTGGGCGCGAAACAAGCGCCGCAGACTTTTCCCCGCAAGGGGGATGCGGCATCCGTAAAGCGGCAAAGCCGCTAACGGCTGCCCTACCTTACCGTTGCGGAGAATTTACTACTTTATCGACAGCCTCTTTCCTTTTCATTCAGCCCTTATTCTACACGAAATCTTCCCCTACGGCAAGAGGGCCGTCAGCGAGTTGTAAACTTTTTCGATTTCCCACGATTTTTGTGGAACACCTGCGGCCTTTGTGCTATACTGGATGCTGTAATATTGTGTATTGCGTCCCAACGCAGGACGTATATAAAAAAGGAGGATGCGCATATGGCAAACCGTGTTGTCATCACCATCTGCGGAGAGGAATACACCCTGGTAGCGGACGAGACCTCCGCCTACATGCAGAAGGTAGGAAACTGTGTCAGCGACAAAATGACTGAGGTCATGAACGATGCCAAGGTGGGCCGCACCGACGCCGCCGTGCTCACTGCCGTCAACCTAACGGATGAGCTGTTCAAATCTCAGGCTGCCGCCGAGCAGCTTCGGAGCCAGATCAAAAAGGAGGAATACCGCAGGCCTGCGGTGCGGCAGTGTGGAGACCTGCCGTAAGCCGTGTTGTTTTGACAACCGGGAGAAAGCGTATGCGGAGGCAGCGCTTTCAGGGTCTTATTGCCATGGCAGAAGTCATTTTAAAGAATATCAAGAAGATCTATCCCCATCAGGAGCCTAAGAAAAAGAAGAAGGGCGAGCCGGAGAAAAAGACCAACCTCCAGATCACGGAGGAGGGCGTTCTGGCCGTTGATAACTTCAATCTGCACATTCAGGACAAGGAATTCATC
>OJQM01001294.1_pt1 | contig 10455 bp, 5 predicted proteins | sample 1598751 | NCBI WGS metagenome assembly OJQM01 (sample SAMN03922455, study PRJEB24848) | human gut metagenome | isolation source: stool sample | host: Homo sapiens | place: Germany | collected 2009-11 | reverse complement strand
AAGATCTATGCATCTTAATTTTCAAAAAGTGTGCAACTTCTTATTGCAATTTAGATAATATATAAGTTTGTAAACTATATTATATATATTGAGCACAACATTTCTCCGCTGCAAAACGACGAAACGCTGCAGCGTTTCGCACTTTTTTTACTTTAATTATTGATGACACCTTTTACTAATTACAGGTAAAGTATTACAATATAAGATGAGTATTTATCAGCTTAGATTCAGATTATAAAAAAAGAATGTGAACATGCTTCAGACATGGCTCTGAACGTCATATTCGCAGGAGGTTACTATGCAGATAGGATTGGATATTGGCAGTACAACAATTAAAATCGCCGTACTGGACGATGCAGGCAATCTGCTATTCCATAAATACGAAAGACATTACAGCCAGATTGCAGAGAAAATTCTGGCCCTACATAAAGAATTGATGACTAAATTCCCTACACTGCATAGCGCACGTCTGGCCATCAGCGGCAGCGGCGGTATCGGTGTAGCAGACAGCTGCGGACTGCAATTCGTGCAGGAGGTTTTTGCGGAAAAAATCTGCGCTGAAAAGCTCAATCCCGGAACCGACGCCGTTATCGAATTAGGTGGCGAGGATGCCAAAATCCTCTTCTTAGGCCGCCATTTTGACGCACGTATGAACGACAGCTGCGCCGGAGGCACCGGTGCTTTTATCGACCAGATGGCTTCCCTGCTGAATGTAGAAACACCCCAAATGAACGAGCTGGCACAGCAGGCACATAACACCTACACCATCGCCAGCCGCTGCGGCGTTTTCGCCAAGAGCGATATCCAGCCGCTGCTCAACCAGGGTGCGGAAAAAAGCGATCTGGCAGCCAGCATCTTCCATGCTGTAGCAAGCCAGGCCATCACCGGTCTTGCCAAAGGCCGTCCCATCAGCGGTAATGTGCTGTATCTTGGCGGACCGCTCACCTTTATGAGCTGTCTGCGTGATGCCTTTGACAGTGTTCTGAATATCAAAGGCGTCTGCCCGGAAAACAGCCTGCTTTATGTAGCAATGGGTGCAGCCTTCTGCGCCGAGCATGATGTGGATCTTACCACGCTGCCAGAAAAACTTCAGACAGCAGCACAGCACAGCTTTGAGCATCTGCCGCCGCTTTTTAAAAACGAAGGTGAATATACCGTTTTCAAGATGCGTCACTCTAAAGAAAGTGTCGCTATAGGTACCCCTGCGGAGGCTGGGGAAGCCTTTGTCGGTATCGATTCCGGCAGTACGACTATTAAAATCGCTGTTATGAGTCCTGACGGCAAATTGCTTGATTCCTTCTATCAAAGCAATAAGGGTAATCCTGTTGTTGCCGTCCGCAATTATCTTACTGATTTCTATACAAAATATCCCAACTGCCGCCTGCTGGCAGGTGCAGTCACCGGCTACGGCGAGGAGCTGATTCGCCACGGCTTTGGTGTTGACTATGGTATCGTAGAAACCATGGCGCACTTTTATGCTGCCCAATATCTGGAGCCGGAGGTAGATTTCATTCTTGATATCGGCGGTCAGGATATGAAGTGCCTGAAAATCCATAACGGTGCCATCGACAATATCTTTCTGAACGAAGCCTGCTCCAGCGGCTGCGGCAGCTTTTTGCAGACCTTCGCCGAAATTCTGGGCTACACAGCCGAGCAGTTCGCACAAATCGGCCTTAAAGCAGATATGCCTGTAGATTTAGGCAGCCGCTGCACCGTGTTTATGAACAGCAGCGTTAAGCAGGCACAGAAGGACGGTGCCTCTGTTGCCAACATCAGCGCCGGCCTGTCCATCAGTATTGTCAAAAACGCTTTGTATAAGGTTATCCGCCCGGCCAGCAAGGAGGCCATCGGCAAACACATCGTCGTTCAGGGAGGCACCTTCCTCAATGACTGCGTACTGCGCGCCTTTGAGCAGGAAATGGATTTGAACGTTATCCGCCCCAACATTGCAGGCCTTATGGGAGCCTACGGCGCCGCCCTATACGCACAGCGCCGCTACAAGGACGCACCGCATCAGACAACACTGCTCAACCTGCAGCAGCTGGGTGAATTCGTTCACACCGTCAAGGGCATGACCTGCGGCCTGTGCAATAACCATTGCCACCTCACCGTCAACACCTTTGCCGGCGGCAAACGCTTTATCAGCGGCAACCGCTGCGAGCGCCCCATCACCCACATGGCCCCCAAGGATGAGCTGAACCTGTACCGTCAGAAGCTGCAGCTGCTCAAGGAATTGCCGGTTAATGAAACGCCTAAACGCGGCATTATGGGTATACCTATGGGCCTGAATATGTATGAGCTGCTCCCTTTCTGGAATGCCTTACTCTCCAGCCTGGGCTTCAAGGTTGTACACAGTCCGATTGAAGACAAAACTATTTACCGTCTTGGTCAGGGAACCATCCCCAGCGACACCGTCTGCTATCCGGCCAAGCTGATGCACGGCCATATCAAATGGCTCCTGCAGCAGGGAATCACCAATATCTTCTATCCCTGCATGACCTACAATATAGATGAACAGGGCACGGAAAACTGCTATAATTGCCCTGTTGTAGCCTATTATCCCGAAGTGCTGCACGCCAATATCCGTGATTTGAATAAGCCTGAGATACATTTCTTCTATGATTATCTTGGCCTGCTCCATAAAAAGAAGCTGGTCAAAAAACTGCAGGAAATGTTTTCCAAGGCCTACCCGGATATCACCAAGGAGGAAATCCGCAAGGCTGTTGATGCTGCCTTCACTGCCTTTTATGACTATGAAGCACAAGTAAAGGCTAAAGGACAGGAAATCATCACCAAGGCACGCGAAGAGCATAAGCCTATCGTTGTACTGGCAGGCCGTCCCTATCACATCGACCCCAAGGTCAACCACAGTATCGACCGCCTGATTACCAACATGGGCGCTGCCCTCGTCAGTGAGGATGCCGTAAGTAGTCATATTAAGACCAAGGAACTCAACCGCGATTTGCAGGTGCTCAACCAATGGACCTATCACGGCCGCCTGTATGCGGCAGCCGAATATGTTGCCCAAAATCCTGATATGCATCTGATTCAGCTTTTAAGCTTCGGCTGCGGCTGCGATGCGATTACGGCCGATGAATGCCGCCGCCTCCTCGAAGAACGCGGACGCATCTATACACAAATAAAAATAGACGATATCGACAACCTTGGTGCTGCCAAAATCCGCATCCGCAGTCTGTTCTCCGCAGCCCAGCTTTTCGATATAGATAATAATTAAAGGAGATTTGCATATGCTACCAGCAGCTAACGTTAAGTTTACCCCCTTCACGGAGGATATGAAAAAAACGCATACTATACTTATACCCGGCATGCTGCCTATGCATTTTTCACTGCTGCAGGCAGCACTCGTAAGCTGCGGCTACAAAGCCGAGGTTCTGCACAACACAGGACGCGAAGTAATCGAAACCGGTCTGAAATACGTCAATAATGATATCTGCTATCCGGCACTGCTAGTTATCGGCCAGCTGATAAACGCTCTGGAAAGCGGTAAATACGACTTGGAGCACACTGCGCTGATTATCACCCAAACAGGTGGCGGCTGCCGCGCCTCCAACTATATCTATCTGCTGCGCAAGGCTTTGGAAAAAGCAGGCCTTACGCACATCCCTGTTATCAGCCTCAACGTCAACGGTTTGGAGCAGCAGCCAGGCTTCCATCTGGATGCATCCATGGTGCATAAGTTTTTGGCTGCCGTTGTTTACGGCGATACCCTGATGTACCTGACGAATAAAACACGTCCCTATGAGGTTGTACACGGCGCTGCCGACAGACTGGCGCAAAAATGGCTGGCACGCTTGAGCGAAGCCTTCAAGAGCGGCAAGGCGCAGGCTTTAGGTACTATCAAACAGCTCACAAAAGCTATTGCGCATGAATTTGCGGATTTGCCTATCACCAACAAGGAAAAAATCAAGGTCGGTATTGTCGGTGAAATCTACATCAAATATGCAGCTTTGGGCAACAACAATCTGGAAGCTTTCCTGCAACGTCAGAACTGCGAATATATGCTGCCCGGTCTGATGAATTTCATCATGTACTGTGTTGATACTTATCTTACGGATTACAAGCTTTACGGCGGCAGCTTTATCAAATACAGTGTCAACAAAGGCGCTATGTGGTATTTGAAATATATGGAAGGCATTCTGCATCAGGCTCTCAGTATCGCTCCCTTCAGCGCCCCCGCCACCTATGAGGAAACTAAGGCTATGGCCAAGGGTGTTATCGGCTACGGCAACAATATGGGCGAAGGCTGGCTACTGACTGCCGAAATGCTGGAGCTGGTGCATAGCGGCTACACCAATATTATCTGTGCTCAGCCCTTCGGCTGCCTGCCTAATCACATCGCCGGCCGCGGCATGATTAACAAAATCAAGGAGATTGCCGAAGAAGCCAATATTTTGGCACTGGACTACGATGCCAGCGCTGCCCGCGTCAATCAGGAAAACCGTATTAAGCTGATGCTGGCGACAGCGAAGTAAAAATTTCTGAAAATACCAAAGTTACGAATTACCTGCTGTATTTTATGCCTTATAGTATATTCTTGTTCCGGCAGGCGATTTTCTTTATGAAATATCTTAACTTTTTGTTTTTTATTTTTGCTTAAAATATTGTATTATTTTTCATAAGTATAGCAGGATTTATATAGCTTCATCTAGAATTATAAAAATATATTTTATTTTGAGATTTACAATTTGAGGCAGACGTGTTATACTTAAATCAATCCTTATACCATACCAAGGATTATCGGGTTACTATGATAAGGTAACACACCGAAAAGCTCTAACGCCCTGCCATCCGGCAGGGCGTTATCTTTTTACACGCCCAAATAAGAAAGGATGTTGAGAATGAAATATGCAATAGGCCTTGATATCGGAATTGCATCTGTCGGCTATGCCGTTTTAGCATTAGATCACGAAGAAAACCCGTGGGGAATTATCCGCCTTGGTTCGCGTATCTTTGATGTAGCAGAAAATCCCAAGGACGGTGCCTCCTTAGCCTTGCCACGTCGTGAAGCCCGCAGCGTCCGCAGACGCCTGCGCAGACATCATCATCGTTTGGAGCGTATAAAAAATCTTTTGATTAACACCGAGTTTATAACAAAAGATGAGCTTTTGCATTTATATGATGGTAATCTTTCTGATGTATACGAATTACGTGTAAAGGCCCTTGATTATTCTGTAACTAATGCAGAGCTTACACGAATTTTATTACATCTCGCACAAAGACGTGGTTTTAAATCCAACAGAAAATCTGATGCCAACGACAAGGAAGCAGGCCAGCTTTTGGAAGCAGTTTCCGCAAACGCAAAACGCATGCAGGAAAACCATTATCGTACTGTAGGCGAAATGTTTTATAAAGATGACTTGTTCTCAAAATACAAACGCAATAAAGGCGGCACCTACCTTACTACAGTGCATAGAGATATGATTGCTGCCGAAGCCAGAACTATTCTTGAAAAGCAATTTGCTCTAGGCAACAATATCTGTACTCAAGATTTTATAGACAAATATTTATCTATTCTCTTAAGCCAAAGGCAATTTGATGAAGGTCCCGGCGAACCAAGTCCCTATGCAGGCAACCAGATAGCCAATATGATCGGCAAATGTACCTTTGAACCGAATGAATATAGAGCAGCCAAAGCAAGCTATTCTTTTGAACGCTTCAACTTGCTGCAAAAAGTTAATCATTTACGCCTATTACTTGAGGGAAAATCCATTGCTCTTGATAACGAACAGCGCAAAAAAATAATAGCATTAGCGCACGACAAGGCAGATTTAAGATATTCTCATATCCGCAAAGCTTTAGGCTTAGATGAAAAGGTATTGTTCAATACCATAACATACAATGATGATGTAAGCGTAATAGAAAAGAAAACAAAATTTAATTTTCTCCAAGCCTATCATCAAATCAAAAAAGTCTTGGCAGAAGATATGCAGAAACTTACAACAGAACAACTAGACAATATAGGTCAGATACTTTCTACATATAAAAGCGACAACAAACGTACAGAAGAACTTTCTGCACTAGGCTTAGAAAAAAAATTATTGATGCATTACTTGGCATTAACGGCTTATCAAAATTTGCCCATCTTTCTCTCAAAGCCTTACGCAAAATAAATCCTTATCTTGAAGAAGGTAAAATTTACAACGAAGCATGTACTGCTGCCGGTTATGATTTTAAAGCTCATGCCAACACACAAAAAACAGAGCTTTTACCTGCATACAAGGAAGAGATGGACGATATAACCAGTCCTGTAGCAAGACGAGCTATTGCTCAAAGCATTAAGGTCATTAATGCTATTATCAGAGAGCAAAAAGGTTCTCCGCTTTATATTAATATCGAATTAGCACGCGAAATGGCAAAAGGATTTGATGAACGTACTCAAATTGACAAAGCAAATAAAGAAAACCAAGCTAAAAACGAGCGTATTATGGAACGTATTCGCACAGAATTCCATAAAGCAAATCCAACCGGTATGGATTTAATTAAGCTAAAGCTTTGGGAAGAACAGGATGGCAGAAGCCCCTATAGCCAGAAAGCAATAAGTATAAACCGTCTTTTTGAGCCCGGTTATGTAGATATTGACCACATCGTTCCCTACAGCATAAGCTTTGATGACAGTTTTAAAAATAAGGTTCTCGTTTTTTCTGATGAAAACCGTGACAAAGGCAACAGACTTCCTATTGCTTATCTCCAAAGTAAATTTGGCGCAAAAGCAGCTGAGAATTTTATGATTTGGGTGCAAAGCAATATAAAAGATTATAAAAAACGTCAGAAGCTGTTGAAACGTGAAATTACGGAAGAGGATATTAATAAATTTAAAGAACGTAATCTGCAAGATACCAAAACTATCTCTCGTTTTCTTTATAATTACATTAATGATTATCTGCTGTTCGCTCCTTCAGATACAGGCAAGAAAAAACGAGTTACAGCCGTCAACGGTACTATTACCGCTTATCTGCGAAAAAGATGGGGCATAAATAAAATCAGAGCCAACGGTGATAAACACCATGCTGTAGATGCGGTTGTAATTGCCTGCACTACCGACAAGATAATTAAAGATCTTTCTTCTTTTTCCAGATACCATGAATTGGAGTACACGCACACAGACACAGAAAGCTTTTTGGTTAATTCTTTAACCGGCGAAATTTTAAAACGTTTCCCCTACCCATGGGAAGATTTTCGCCCCGAACTAATGGCGCGTTTATCTGATAATCCAGCTGATGCTTTACGCAAGCTTAATTTGATTTTCTATCATGGAATCGATTTAAGTACCATTAAGCCGATTTTCGTATCACGCATGCCACGTCATAAGGTTACCGGTGCTGCGCACAAGGCAACCATCAAAAGCGCACGCTGCCTAGATAATGGTATTGTAATCTGCAAAACAAGCCTGCAAAATCTGAAGCTTGATAAAGAAGGGGAAATAGCAAACTATTACGCACCTGAAAGCGACACCATTCTGTACAATGCTTTAAAGGAACGCTTACGCTCCTATGATAACAAGCCGGCAAAGGCCTTTGCCGAACCGTTTTACAAGCCAAAAGCTGACGGCACACCGGGTCCTTTGGTAAAAAAGGTCAAGGTATACGAAAAGTCAACCTTAAATGTTGCTGTCCAACAGAATACTGCTGTTGCCGATAACGACAGTATGGTACGTGTAGATGTGTTCCATGTCAAGGGTAACGGTTATTACCTTGTTCCTATTTACATAGCAGATACTCTGAAAAAAGAGCTGCCAAACAAAGCTATTGTAGCTTACAAGCCTTATGCTGATTGGCCTGTAATGGATGACAGCAACTTTATTTTCTCGCTGTATCCTAATGATTTAATAAAATTTGAACACAAAAACAGCGTTAAGTTTGCCAAAGTAAATAAAGAAAGCACATTAAATGATTTTTATAGCACCAAATCAGAAATTGTATATTTTAAGGGATGCAACATTAATACTGGTGCTATTACTATAATAAATCACGAAAACACCTATGTTGTATCTAGTCTTGGAGTAAAAACATTACCTTCTCTTGAAAAATATCAAGCTGATGTCCTCGGTAACTATACCAAAGTAAAAAAAGAAGTACGCAAGCCCTTTCGTTAAGAGGTGATAAAAAATGGCTTATCGTAATCTGATGATTGCCAGCAATGCGCAATTAAAAATAAAAAACGAGCAGCTTCTGATCAAAACAGATACTACTCACAGCGTTCCTATTGAGGATATTAATTCCGTACTCGTCGAAAATCATCAGAGCACGATAACCATTGCCACCTTAGCCAAATTAGTGCAAGACGGCGTAACAATTTTTGTTTGCGACGAAAAGCATACTCCTTGCGCTATTATGATGCCTTTTGCGCAAAATGCCAGACAATACGGTGTTGTTAAATTGCAGGAAAGCCTATCTCTGCCTCTACAAAAACAGCTCTGGCAACAGATTGTGAAGTACAAAATAAACAATCAGGCCATTTGTCTGGAATTCAATAAGCAGAACAATGCCGCACAGCAGCTTCGTTCATTGGCCAAAAAGGTAACTAGCGGAGATAGCAATAACACAGAAGCCGTTGCTGCCGCTGTTTATTTCAAAGCTCTATTTGGCCCAGACTTTATCAGAAGCAATGACGATGACCTGCGTAACGCGGCCTTAAATTACGGATATGCTATTATACGCGGACATATTGCGCGATTGATTGCCAGCTATGGCTTTTTGCCCATGAAAGGCATTCATCACAAAAGCGAATTAAACGCATATAATTTGGCAGATGATTTCATAGAACCATTCCGTCCGGTAGTTGACCTGTTTGTAGCAAAAGAAGCACAAGCCTTTGAAGCATTAACACCACAGCTTAAGCAAAAGCTCTATAATCTTTTGAACATGGATATCAAAATAGCACAGCAAAATCATTCTGTGGCATATGCAGCTGAAAAAATGATTCAAAGCTTCAGCCGCTGTTGCCAAAAAACATCAAAGGAACTGCTGCTTCCTACCTTAGTAGCCTTGAGGCAGCACACATATGAATAAATTTATGAGAATGCTGGTATTTTTTGATATCCCTGTAAAAACTAAAAGAGAAAGACGCATTGCTACAGCGTTTCGTAATTTTTTGCTAAAGGACGGCTACCATATGGTACAATATTCGGTTTATGCTCGTGTCTGCAACGGCATGGATACAGTACAAAAACATCGCAGCAGATTAAATACAGCTTTACCGGAAAACGGCTCTGTCCGTTTATTAGTCATAACAGAAAAGCAATATGAAACTATTGAAATATTGGTTGGCAACTATCACGAAGAGATACACCATTTGTCTGCGAGCAGATTTCAATTTTCTAAAAAACTAATTTTACTGCTCATTTAATGCTAGTTACATTATTTTTTCTCATACCAAAAAGCCCTTAAAGCCAAGATTTAAGGGCTTTTTGCAGTGGTCTATTATACCATACCAAGAACCACCGGGGAACTACAACAAATAAAGAAGCAAAAAGAAAAGCACCAGGATTATACCATACCAAGAACCACCGGGGAACTACAACGCATATATGCAGGGCTTGCAAGCTGCCGTAATTATACCATACCAAGAACCACCGGGGAACTACAACTGCGGCGTAGACTTCTCTCTCTGTACCGTAATTATACCATACCAAGAACCACCGGGGAACTACAACCTCATGCGGCCGCGGTCGACGCCCTCAGTCATTATACCATACCAAGAACCACCGGGGAACTACAACCGTTGATTATACCACAAAATGAGAAAGCAGATTATACCATACCAAGAACCACCGGGGAACTACAACAAGTGTTGACATAAAGATACAGTAATGTTAATTATACCATACCAAGAACCACCGGGGAACTACAACCCGTCCACGTGTTGACCTCTGATGTCGATAATTATACCATACCAAGAACCACCGGGGAACTACAACATTTCGTGTCTGTATCTGCTTGCGCAGACGATTATACCATACCAAGAACCACCGGGGAACTACAACACTCACTTGTTCGCCCCCTCACCATGTACCATTATACCATACCAAGAAACCTCTACGTACAAAAAGAACTTCTTTTAAACAAACTTAACGTTGCTTGACATTCCCCTGTATTTCAAGTACACTTAAACTAAGTTCTTCAAAACCGCAAGTAAGCCTATGCATCAAGCTCATTTACCTGCGGACAATTAAATAAGCAGTATATCCTGCAGATGCATCTTTTCTGCAGAAGCTTAAGCAAGGCCATTTATTTTTATCTGGTACATTCTAAGAGTAGTACAAACTGACGATTTTTTATCGTCAGGGTACTACTCTTTTTTGTTTTCAGGCGCTTTGCAACTGCTTATGTATTTTTTTATTCACTTGTGTTAAAATGAAAGGAGAAAAACCATGCAAGACTTGGCAACAAAATTTGCAAACCTGACTATCCAAAGCGACTTCATCTTCAAGAAGGT
>OJQM01001287.1_pt1 | contig 10483 bp, 8 predicted proteins | sample 1598751 | NCBI WGS metagenome assembly OJQM01 (sample SAMN03922455, study PRJEB24848) | human gut metagenome | isolation source: stool sample | host: Homo sapiens | place: Germany | collected 2009-11 | reverse complement strand
CCCAGACGGAGGAACCCTGTCAGGCAGGGGCCGACCTCGTGGTCGGCAGCCTCATCAAGAACCCCGGCGGCGGCATTGCCCCCACCGGCGGCTACATCGCGGGCCGCCGTGACCTCGTGGAGCTGTGTGCCTACCGGCTGAACGCCCCCGGCCTCGGCAAGGATCTGGGCTGTACACTGGACACCCCGCGCGACATGTATCTGGGCTTTTACTATGCGCCCGGCGTCGTCTGCGAGGCCATCAAGACCGCCATCTACGCCCAGTGTCTGCTGGAGCTGGTGGGGAAAAAGCCCATCCCGCGCTACTGCGAGGATCACAACGACATCGTGACCTGCTTCGACGCGGGCACCGCCGATGCCCTCATCGGCTTCTGCCGCGGCGTTCAGGCGGCCAGCCCCGTGGACAGCTACGCCGCCCCGGAGCCCTCGCCGGAACCGGGCTATACCGATGAAGTCATCATGGCCAGCGGCAGCTTTACACAGGGCAGCACTATTGAGCTCTCCTGCGACGGCCCCCTGCGCGAGCCTTATACTTGCTACTTACAGGGCGGCCTGAACTTCGCCGCCAGCCGCGCGGGTGTGCTGCTGGCTGTGCAGAATGCTTACTTTAAGGAGTAACTCTTCCCGTCATTGCCCACGTGATAAGGCCCCCTCTGAGGGGGGCTGTCGCCGAGGGCGACTGGGAGAGTTTACAGGAGAAATTTATGCCTGTTTTAAGTGATCGTGTCGGCACGTTTACCGACTCCGTCATCCGCCGCATGACCCGGATCAACAACCAATATCACTCCATCAATTTGTCGCAGGGGTTCCCGGATTTTGACCCGCCGAAGGAACTGCTGGACGCACTGGCTCAAACGGCTTACAAAGGCCCGCACCAGTACGCCGTGACCTTCGGCGCCCAGAATTTTCGCGAAGCACTGGCGAAAAAGACGAGCCCCGCCCTCCATCATGAAGTGGACCCCAACACCGAGGTCTGCGTCACCTGCGGCGGCACTGAGGCCATGATGGCCGCGATGATGACCATCTGCAACCCCGGTGATAAGGTCATGATCTTCTCGCCGTTTTACGAAAACTACGGCGCAGATGCCATCCTCTCCGGGGCGGAACCCATCTATATCCCGCTGGTCCCGCCGACCTATGAGTTTGACCTCAGCCTTATTGAAAAGGGCTTTGCAGAGGGGGCCAAGGCGCTGATCCTCTGCAACCCCCTCGAACCCCTGCGGCAAGGTCTTCCGCCGCGATGAGCTGGAGGCCATCGCAAAGCTCGCGCTGAAGTACGATGCCTTTGTCGTCACCGACGAGGTGTATGAGCACATCGTCTACGCCCCCAACGAGCATATCTGCATGGCCAGTCTGCCCGGTATGTTCGAGCACACCATCACCTGCAATTCGCTCTCCAAGACCTACTCCATCACCGGCTGGCGTCTGGGCTACCTCATCGGCCCGGCGGAGGTCATCGAAGGGGCTCGCAAGGTCCACGATTTCCTCACGGTGGGCGCGGCGGCTCCCTTGCAGGAAGCTGCCGTTGCCGGGCTGGAAATGCCGCAGAGTTACTACGAGAATTTGTGTGCGCTTTATACCGAAAAGCGCGACCATTTCCTCGCCGGGCTCGACCGCATCGGCCTGAAGCACAATGTCCCGCAGGGCACATATTTCGTGATGATCGACATCTCGGACTTCCTCGCCCTGCCGCAGTTTGCGGGTTGGACGGACTTGCAGTTCTGCGAGTGGATGATCCGCGAGGTCGGCGTAGCCGCCGTGCCCGGCTCCAGCTTCTTCCGGGAGCCGGTGAACCACCTCATTCGGATGCACTTTGCAAGAGGAACGGACGTCCTCGATGAAGCGATTCGCCGCATGGAGAAGTTGACAGCGCTTTTGAAATGAAGACAGAAAGTGTGAAAATAATGAACAAGGTAACTCCCATTGATTCTGAAATGCTGGCCCGTTTTGAGCAGGGCTACGAAGCACGCCCCGCGCTGCAGGTGATGTCCAACGCCATCTCCCGCACCGCCCTGCCGGATGCCGCCTTTGTGCCCGCCGCTGCGGCCAAGCTCCAGATGGACTTTTCCGTTCTGGTCAAGACCAACAACATCACCAACCAGAAGCAGAGCGGCCGCTGCTGGATGTTCTCCACCCTGAACGTCCTGCGTCAGCGGGTCATCGAGAAGTGCAAGCTGGAGGATTTCTCCATCTCGCCCACCTATCTGGCCTTCTATGACAAGCTGGAAAAGGCAAACCTCTTCTTTGAGAACATCATCCACTTCGCCGGTCAGGAACTGGACGACCGCGAGACCTTCACCCTGATGGGCAATCCGCTGCCGGACGGCGGCCAGTGGGATATGGCCATCAGCCTGATCAAAAAGTACGGCGTCGTGCCCTCTTGGGTCATGCCGGAAACGGTCCACTCCACCGGCACGGCCAAGTATCTGCCTATCCTGACCCGCAAGATGCGGGAGGATGCGCTGGAACTGCGCGCCCTCGTCCGCGCGGGCAAGGACCCCGCCGCCCGCCGCGAGGAGATGCTGGCGGAGATCTACAACGCCCTGCGCATCCTCTACGGTCAGCCGCCCAAGACCTTCGACTTTGAGTACACCGATACCGACAAAGTTTACCACTGCGACCGCGGCCTGACCCCGAAGAGCTTCCTTGAAAAGTACGTGGGCAACGATTTTGACGATTACGTCGTCATCATCTCCTCGCCCATCCACGAGATCAACCGCACCTACTGCCAGCCGTTCATGGGCGACGTGGTGGAGGACAACATGTTCTGGCTCAACCTGTCGCAGGAAGAGCTGGAAGACCTGACCATCCGCCAGCTTCAGGCCGGGGAGGGCGTCATGTTCAGCTGCGACTGCCACCCGGACGGCGACCGTGCCAACGGCTATTGGGACCCCGACTGCTTCCAGTACGGCGAAGTGCTGGGCGGCCTGACCTTCCATATGACCAAGGCCGAGCGGCTGCTCACCCGCGATAGCACCATGAACCACTGCATGATGTTCTGCGGCGTTAATCTGGAGGAAAACGGCACCGCGAACCGCTGGAAGATCGAGAACAGTTGGGGCGACGCCTCCGGCCAGAAGGGCTACTTCATCGGCAGCGAGAAGTGGTTCAAGGCCAACGTCTATCAGGTCACGGTCCGCAGGAGCCTGCTGAGCGATGCCCAGCGCGCCCTGCTGGATCAGGAGCCTCTGCCCATGAAGCTGTGGGACCCGCTGGCATAAACTTACGTATGAAAAAATGCTCTGCCATTTCTGCGTGGCAGAGCATTTTTTGTGTCCTCAATCTTCCAGCAGGGGCAGTGCCAAGGTAAAACAGCTCCCTTTGCCCACTTCGCTTTCCAGCGTGATCTCGCCGTGGTGCAGATGGGCCAGCTCCTGCGCGATGGTCAGGCCAAGGCCGGTGGAATCGTGCTTGGTGTCAGCAGTGGTGTGGAAGTAGCGGTCAAAGACGGCGGCTTGGTCTTCGGGAGCGATGCCGCAGCCGGTGTCCTGCACAAGGACGAGGGCGCGGCCCTCCGCAGCGAAGCTGTGGACCGTGATCGTGCCGCCGGCGGGGGTGTAGTGGATGGCATTGGTCACGAGGTTCTGGACGATCTGCTGCAGCCGCATGGCGTCGCCCCAGACGGGCAGCTCGGCGTCGAACCGGGTCGTCAGCGTGACGCCTTTTTTCGCGGCCTCGTTTTGGCAGCTCTCGCAGACGGCCGCAGCAGCCTCGCTGAGGGAGACGCGGTCTTCGTTGAGCATCACCTGCTTCTGCTCCAGCTTGGCGGCGAGGAACAGGTCCTCCGTCAGCCGCCGCAAAAAGGTCATCCGCTGCTGCATGGCGGGCAGAAGGGCGGGCAGGGCGTCGGGGGCAGCTTCCAGCGTGTCAAGCCCGCTGGACACCGCGAACAGCGGGCTGCGCAGGTCGTGGAAGATGTTCAGCATCATGCTCTTGCGGGCTTCACTCTCCTCGGTCAGGGCGCGGGTGCGCTGGACCACCCGCTCATCCAGCTCCCGCGCCAGATGCTCGGTGCGGTCGAACTGCAATGCGAACCGGCGGCAGACGAAGGTCATGCAGCCCAGCGTGAAGGGAATGTCGTAGATACGGGCGCAGCGCACCAGATAAAACCGGATGCTCTCCGAAAAGAAGGGAAGATCCAGCCCCGGCAGGATGACCCACGTCCGCAGCCCGGCGGTTACCGCGTAGGGGAAGAGCAGCAGCAAAACGGAAGCGGAACCTTTGGCGTAAGCAAGAAGGAGCAGTCCCATGCAGTAGATCATGCCGCCGAACAGGGCCACAGCACGCACACGGGCGTCGGAGTGGAGCGCGATCGGAAAATAGCCCATGGTCAATGCCAGCACCAGCAGCTTTTGGGTTCGGCTGACGGGGGCGACGCCGGTGAGCGCGGAGCTCAGCAGGATGGGGGCCAGCACGGTCAGCGGGAAAAAACAGCGCTTCAATGCCGCGGCCACAGGGTCAAGGCTGATGGGGGAGAGGATGATCGCCGCGCCCCATGCGATGAGCACCGCGAGATAGAGCAGGAAATACCCCAGCTCCCGCTGGTGCTTATAATAATAGAGCGCCAGCACCACCGCCGCGAGGGTGCAGAAGACCGTGACGGCCAGCCATTGCAATGTGGTGCGCAGGGTGAGCGCAGTCTGCCCCTCCGCCGGGTAACGGTCGGCCCATGTGGTGAACAGGATCTCGGCGTCTTGGGCCGGGGCACCCGGATAGGCCAGTGGCGGCAGCTGTGCATTGTACCAGATGCCCGCCAGCGCGATGCCCACGGCCAACACGACGGCCCCCAGCATTACCAGAACCTTTTTTCTTGTCATGATCGTCCTCCCGAAAAGCCGCAAACTTCCCCGAACCAGTTGATCCAAAACGGTTGAGAAAGAGTGCGAAATAAGGTATACTAAAACCAGTATATCAAATTTTCGCGAAAAAGGGGAGAGCAAAAAGGATGATCCGTGTGCTTTTGGTGGAGGATGACCCGGTGATCCGGGATACGACCTGCTACTTTTTGAAAAGCCGGCAGAATTTTGAGGTCGTCTGTGCCGAGACGGGCGGCGAGGCGCTGAGCCATGCCCGCGAAAACTTCGATGTGATCCTGATGGACATCCTGCTGCCGGATACCAATGGCATGGACCTGTGCCAGCGGCTGCGAAGCTGGCACCACTGCCCCATCATCTTTACCTCCTGCCTTGACGACACGGATACTGTGGTACGTGCGCTGGAATTGGGCGGCGACGATTTTCTGACCAAACCTTATAACAACAAGGTCCTGCTGGCCCGCATCATGGCGAACATCCGCCGGGTGCAGATGGATGCCGCCGAACCCAGCGTCAACGGCTACCACTGCGCGGCTTTTACGCTGGATTCCAACAGCCACTGTGTCGAGAAGGACGGCCAGAGCATCCATCTGGCCGATATGGAGTTCCGCATCCTGTCACTTTTTGTCCGGTACCCGAACAATTTCTTCACAGCCAACGAGCTGTACCAGAAGATCTGGGGCAAGGACAGCCTCGGCGATGTGCGCACGGTGCAGGTGCACATCCACAATCTGCGCAGCAAGATCGAGCCGGACCCGGCCAAACCCATCTACCTGAAAAATGTCTGGGGCAAAGGCTATGTCTTCCGCCCGGATGGGCGGGAAGAATCTTAAATGCAAAACAAAGGCCAAAGAATCGTTAACGGAAAAGCGCTCGCTTCTTAAAGAAATTTAAGCGGTGGGCGCTTTGCTTTCCATGAATTTGACTGTTATTTGACAAACGAAGAGCAAAAACAGCAGTTTGCGGCAAGGAAGCGGTTGAGAACCTTAAAGATTCTTAAAGGACAAGGGGTAAACTTTGTGTTAAATTATTATCGAACGAAGTGCGTGCGGCCCCACATGCCGCGCGATTCGATTGAAGTAGAAGGCAAACGAAGAATACACGAAGAAGAGAAGAAAGGAACTCCCGCAATGAACAAGATCTCGCGCAAAGGTTTTCTGAAGATCGCGGCCGCTGCGGCCATGTCCGGTGTTACCGCCGGTGCACTGGCTGCCTGCAACTCCGCCAGCTCCTCCACCGCCGCTTCCAGCGCAGCGGCCCCCGCCGGCACCTACATCCCCGGCACCTATGAGGGCACCGCAGAGGGCATTTCCTCCACCGTCAAGGTCACCATGACCTTCTCCGACAGCGCTGTGACCAATGTGGTGGTGGATACCTCCGGCGAGACCGCTTCCTACGGCGCTGCCGCTGCAGACCAGCTCAAGGAGCAACTGCTGGCTGCCGGTTCTGCCGAGATCGACGGCGTGTCCGGCTCCACCGTGACCTCCGAGGCTGTCATGAAGGCCGCCAAGAGCTGCTTTGCACAGGCCAAGGGCGAAGCCACCGTGTCCAGCGTCCAACTGCCCACCGGCGACGAGACCGATTGGCTGGGCAAGGAGCCTGATATCGACGAGGCCGCCATCACCGAGACCGTGGACACCGACATCCTCATCGTGGGCGCGGGCAACGGCGGTATGTTTGCTGCCGCTTATGCAGCCGCCAACGGCCTGAACTTCCGCATCATCGAGCAGAACGGCAACGTGCAGGATACCCGTCACTGGTACGGCGCTATCGATTCTGCTGCCGCAAAGGAAGCAGGGGAAAAGCCCGCTGACCGTGCCAAGCTGCTGAGCGAGATCTCCCGCTACGCTTCCGGCAAGTGCGACCAGCGCGTTGTCAAGACCTGGATCAATGAGTCTGCTGCAATGCACGATTTCATGCGCAGCATTCTGGAAGATAAGTACGGCTGGACCTGCGATTTCACTTCCGGCGCGGAGGCAGCATGGCCTGCCGAGAACGCCGAGCACAACACCGATTACCTCTTCCCCGTGCAGGAGCACAACTACATGGCCAGCGAGTCTGCCTCTGGCAAGCCCCGTAACGAGCTGCTGCTGGACTACATCCGTGAGCTGGGCTACGATGTGGACTTCAAGACCTCTCTGGCAAAGCTGGAGAAAGACTCCACTGGCCGCATCACCGGCATCATCGCCCAGAGCACCGAGGATGACCACTTCATCCGCTACAACGCCAACAAGGGCGTTCTGCTGGCCTGCGGCGGCTTCCCCGGCAACCCCTACATGATGGAGCAGCTGGACCCGCTGGGTACCTCCGTCACCACTGCCTGCTCCTACTCTCCGGCCGATAAGGGCTACGGCATCCGTGCCGCTGTCTGGGCCGGTGCAAACCTCGACAAGGAAGCTGCTCCCATGCTGTTCGACCGCGGCATCGTGGCTCCCGGCGTGGACGGCGGTTATGTGGCAAGCGACTCCGCTTTCGGCGGCAAGGCCTTCCCCGGCCCCATCCGTCAGTACAACCCCGGCACTCAGCCCTTCCTGAAGGTCAACCGCAACGGTGAGCGCTTCGCCAACGAGAGCAGCCCCTACAACGATATTGTTTACGCTGCTGCTCATCAGCCGGGCCGCGTCTACGCACAGATCTGCGACGCCAATGTTCTGGAGGATGCAAAGCGCTTCCACACCATCGGCTGCTCTGCCCAGACCCGCAACGGCGGCGAGAAGTATTTCCAGGGCAAGGTCGATGAGGCTGTTGCAGCTGGCACCCTGTTCGTCTGCGACACCATCGAGGAGCTGGCCGACAAGCTGGGCTTCACCGGTGAGGCCAAGGACACCTTCCTCGCTACCGTTGAGCGTTACAACGAGCTGTACGATAAGCAGAACGACGAGGACTTCGGTAAGCCCGCTTACCGTCTGAGCGCCATCCGCACCGCTCCCTTCTACGGCTGCTGGCTGGGTGCCTCTCTGCTGACCACCGAGCAGGGCATCGCCATCAACGACAAGGGTCAGGCTCTGGACAACGACAACAAGCCGATGCCCGGCCTGTATGTCACCGGCGATATGTCCGGCTCCTTCTTCGCCAACAACTATCCCTGCCTGATGGCAGGCGTGGCTATGGGCCGCACCCTGACCTACGCTATCAAGGCGATCAAGCAGATGGGCGGTCTGGAATAAGTCATCCCTCAGTGGTACCTGAGCGCATAAGATAAAAAGACACCGCAGAAGTGTGAAAGCTTCTGCGGTGTCTTTCTTTGTCGAAAACCCTCTATACACAAAACCACAAATGGCGAAAAAGTCTTAAAAACAGGCTCAGCACACGGCCCGATGGACGGGCAGCGGCTCCACGATGTCGGGGTGGATGCCCTCACGGTAGTCGAGGTCGCCCTGGTCGAGGCCGCGCAGCAGCACTTCGGCGGTGGCGATGTTGGTAGAGATCGGCACGCTGTGCATATCGCACAGCCGCAGCAGGTTCTGCTCGCTGCTGCCGTTCTCGGCCTTGAGCGGGTCGCGGAAGAAGAGCACGAGGTCTACTTCGTCGCAGGCCACCCGGGCCGAGATCTGCTGGATGCCGCCCAGCTTCCCGGAGAGGTAGCAGTGTACGGGCAGGCCGGTGGCCTGCGCCAGCATCCGACCGGTGGTGCCGGTGGCAATGACTGTGTTGCGGGATAGGATGCCGCTATAAGCTGTGCAGAACTGCAGCGCCAGCTCTTTGCGGGAATCATGTGCAAGAATAGCAATCGTCATAACGCTCTCTCCTTCATTCCAAGTATAGTGTTGTGGATGGGCGGATATGCTCGGAAGAGTGCTCTCCGCAGTAAAATGATTTGAAAAGTTGAAGTCTTGTGGAGAACAATTCTCGATAAACAGACTAAACCAGTGAGATTGTGTCGAATCACACCCTCATTTTAAATTTAACCCGCAGAAGGCCCGTATGTCAAGAGGTTTGTTGTGATTTTTGCAAGATAAAATGGCAAAAGTATGACTATAGCTTTGTGGAGAATGGAGAAAATTTGGATACAAGGAATTATTCTCGGATGAATTTGCAAAACTTTTTCAGCCAAAAGTGTGCTTGAGAGAAAAACGGTCCATCTCGATGAAACAAAAATACAGGCTGGGGCATTCAGCCTCGGCCTGTAGGGAAAATTGAAGAAAATTTTTGCCACGGCGGTGCGCTATCCCGGAAAAACCCGAAAATTACCGGGTCTGACCGTTGCCGTGGATGATGTACTTGTAGCTGCACAGCTCGCCGAGGCCCATGGGTCCCCGGGCGTGGAGCTTCTGGGTGGAGATGCCCATCTCACAGCCAAGGCCGAACTCTCCGCCGTCGGTGAAGCGGGTGGAGCAGTTGACGTAGACGGCGGCACTGTCCACTGCCGCCGTGAAGAGGGCAGCGTGGGCGTCAGTCCGGGTCAGGATGGCTTCGCTGTGGCCGGTGGAGTGAACCGCGATGTGGGCGATGGCTTCCTCCACGCTGTCCACGACTTTCACCGCAAGGATGTAGTCGAGGAACTCCGTGTCGAAATCCTTCGGCCCGGCGGGGGTGCCGGGGATGAGGGCGGCAGCGCGCTCGTCCAGCCGCAGTTCCACCGAGTGCAGACCCTTGGCGGTGCGGTCGGGGCCGAGGCGCCGGGCCAGCTTCGGCAGGAACTCAGCGGCGATGGCGCTGTGGACGAGGCAGACTTCCTCGGCGTTGCAGACGCTGGGGCGGCTGGCCTTGGCGTTCTCGATGATGTCCAGCGCCTTGGTCTGGTCGGCGGTGTCGTCCACGAAGATGTGGCAGATGCCGGTGCCGGTCTGGATGCAGGGGACTTTCGCGTTCTCGACACAGGCACGGATGAGTCCGGCCCCGCCGCGCGGGATGAGCAGGTCCACATAGCCGACGGCGGTCATCAGGGCGTTGGCCGAGGCATGGGTGGTGTCCTCAATGAGGCAGACTGCTGTTTCAGGCAGACCGTTTGCCCGCAGACCCTGCCGCAAGGCCTGAACGATGGCGTTGGCCGAGCGCCACGCCTCTTTGCCGCAGCGGAGGATGCAGGCATTGCCGCTCTTGATGGCGAGGGCGGCAGCGTCGCTGGTGACGTTGGGGCGGCTCTCGTAGATGATGGCGATGACGCCCATCGGCACGGCGGTCTTCTCGATGACGAGGCCATTGGGACGCTCGATGCGGCTCAGCACCCGGCCCACCGGGTCAGGCAGGGCGGCAACGTCCCGGATGCCCTTGGCCATGGCCTCGATGCGCTGGGGCGTCAGCGCGAGGCGGTCCAGCATGACGTCGCTGATGTGCCCCTTGGCGGCGGCCATGTCCTCGGCGTTGGCGGCGAGGATGGCGTCCATGGACTCAGGGGCGCAGAGGGCATCAGCCATCCCGAGAAGGGCAGAATCACGGGTGCCGCTGTCCGAAAGGGCAACGGCAGTCTTGGCCCCGCGGGCGGCTTCCAGAATTTCCTGTGTGGTCATGTTATGCCTCCTGTCTGTGGGCCGCAAAGCGGGTGCCTGCGGCACGGCCCTCGGCGATGTCATAGAGCAGCTCGGGGTGGGCGCCGTTCGCGATGACCATATCAGCTCCGCTGGAGGTCACCATCCGGGCGGCCCGGAGTTTGGTGGACATTCCGCCGGTACCCAGCGCCGAGCCGGCCCCGTCGGCCAGCGCCATCACCTCGGGCGTGATGTCCTCCAC
>OJQM01001286.1_pt1 | contig 10485 bp, 5 predicted proteins | sample 1598751 | NCBI WGS metagenome assembly OJQM01 (sample SAMN03922455, study PRJEB24848) | human gut metagenome | isolation source: stool sample | host: Homo sapiens | place: Germany | collected 2009-11 | reverse complement strand
CTCCGGGAAATTGAAACCCGTGCGCCCGGCTATGAGGCAGTCTGTCAGGATCTGATGGAAATCCTGATCGTGCTGTTTGGCAGACAGACAAACTTTAAGACCATCCTGACGCCAACCAATAAAAAATCCTCTCACCTGTGTGAATCTGTCCGGCGCTATATCGACGCAAACTGCAGTGAGGATATTTCGTTGGAGCAGCTGGCGCAGTTTTCACACGTCAACAAATATTATCTGGTGCATGCGTTTTCCAACGTGTACGGCATTTCTCCGATCAACTATCTGATGCGCGCCCGCATCGAAAAAGCGAAAACCCTGCTTTCCACAACAGACTTTTCCCTCTCCGTCATCAGCCGCTCCTGCGGTTTTTCCTCTTCCAGCTATTTTTCCCAGACCTTTAAAAAGCTGTCAGGAATGTCCCCCAGCGCATTTCGCAGGGCAAGCCGGCAGGACGAGACAACTGCGAAATAAATGCGTTTCTATACGATGAAAAAGAATGTGCCCTGGCACATTCTCGCGCCGAGGCGCGGTTGCTTCGGCAACCATCTACCCTTGCGCCGAGTGCGCATCCTCGCGGAGCGTTTTTTATCGTATAGAAACAAAGTTTCCTATACGATAAAAAAGAGGCTGCCGCAGGTGCGACAACCTCTCAATTTTCGACAACAGAGTGTTCGCAGAGCGTACATTCTGTTGTTTTTTATTTTTTTTCTCTGGATCAAAAGCTGAATCCTTATTTCGTCTTCAAAGCCTGAATCCGTTTGATCGCTTCTTTTGTATTTTCATGTGTTCCGAAGCCAGTCAGGCGGAAATACCCTTCGCCGCTTGCGCCGAATCCTGAGCCGGGCGTACCGACTACCTGTGCTTCATTTAAAAGCTTATCAAAGAACTCCCAGGAGGTCAGGTTGTCCGGGGTTTTTAACCAGACATAGGGAGAATTGACACCGCCAAAGGCCTGATAACCCGCTGTAATTAAGCCCTCGCGTATCTGGCGGGCATTTTCCATGTAGTAGGCAATCTGCTCCTTGATCTGCGCCTTTCCTGCCTCCGAATAAATCGCCTCACCTGCGCGCTGGACGATATAAGGCGCGCCGTTGTATTTCGTGCCGTGACGTCGAAGCCATAAGTCATTTAAGGACACACCATTGCTGACAAGTTCCTTGGGAACAACCGTGTAACCGAGACGCAGTCCGGTAAAGCCCGCGTTTTTGGAAAAGCTGCGCATCTCGATGGCACAGGTCTTTGCACCCTCACACTCATAGATGCTGTGTGGGATATTCTCTTCCGTGATATAGGCTTCATATGCCGCATCAAAAAGAATGACCGCATGAATTTCATTTGCATAATCGACCCATTTCTGCAGTGCTTCCTTTGTAATCGCCGCACCAGTCGGATTATTGGGAAAGCACAGGTAGATCAGATCCGGTGTCTTATCAGGAAGCTTCGGTGCAAAGCCGTTTTCCTGGGTACAGGGCATGTATACCAGTCCCTCATATGTGCCCAGCGCTTTGTCATATACACCGGTTCTGCCTGCCATGACATTCGTATCCACATAGACCGGATAAACCGGATCGCAGACCGCAACAAGATTATCGGTTCCAAAAATCTCCTGAATATTTCCGACATCACACTTTGCACCGTCCGATACAAAAATCTCATCCGGAGAAATCCCGCAGCCCCGTGCTGCAAAATCCTCTTTTGCAATCGCGTTTAACAAAAAATCATAGCCCCGCTCCGGTGCATAGCCATGAAAGCCTTCCTTTGTGCCCATCTCGGCAACCGCTTTCTGCAGCGCTTCGATAATCGCAGGTGCAAGCGGCAGCGTCACATCTCCGATTCCGAGACTGATGACTGTTTTGTCCGGATGCATGCTTTTGTAGGCAGCCACCTTTTTTGCTACTGTGGAAAAAAGATAGCTTCCCTGCAGCTTTAAGTAATTTTCATTGATTGTAAACATGTTCTTTTTCCTCATCCGTCATAAATCAGCAGCAGAATCATCTGCGCGGTTTCAACCATGTTCGTGCCGGAATCCATGCTGCTTTTCTGAATATAGCGGAACGCCTCCTGCTCTGTCATATGATTTCTTTCCATCAGCAACCATTTTGCATTGTTAATATAGTTCTGTTCCTGTTCCGTTCTCTTTTTCGGCTGGCTTTTGCGCTTCTTTAACCGTCTGTCCAGCTGTGCCAGCATCATCTCCACAGTACTGGCAAGATCGTTTGGACGAATCGGATATGTCAATGTCACCATATCGTGCGGTGCACTTTCCAGTTCCGACGTAGAAGCAAGCAACAGCATATCAAAATAATCGGGCAGATATTCCGCCAGCTGTGTATAGTGCATGTCCCTGATCCGATAACTGCAGATCACGACACCGCTGTCTAGCTGGTGTACCTGTGAAAGCGCCATGGAAGCTGTTGTGCAGAGTGCAGCAGCCGTCAGTCCCCGCCGGGCGAGGATGTCTTTGATATGTTTTGCGTCCTCGAGCTTCGGCAAAACAATTATGATGCTGCTCATCCTGTCACTCCTTTAAGTGCGATACAGATATTTATCTACTTCCCATTCGGATACCTGGGACATGTACTCATTCCACTCAGCTTTTTTTGCTTCTACATAAAGATCCACGAACTCCTGTCCGAGAACCATTTTTACAAAAGAATCCTCTTCCATGAACGCAACTGCTTCACGCAGCGTATCCGGCAGATGATCGATACCAGCTGCAGCCTTTTCTGCCTCCGTTCTGCTTGCAAACAGTCGTGCAGATTCCGCTCCGGGATCCAGATGCTTTGCGATTCCATCCAGTCCTGCGGCCATGCAGAGTGCAATCGTCAAATACGCATTTGCAGACGGATCGGGAAAACGCAGCTCAATCCTGGTATCCTCTCCCCGCATAAAGGGAATCCGAAGCAGGGTATTATGGTTTTTGGTTGTCCAGATGATATCTCTTGGCGCGTCACAGCCGGAGGTCAGACGCTTATAGGAGTTGACCAGAGGGTTCGTCACAGCACACATACCTTTGACATGAGCCATAATACCTCCCATGAACCATTTTGCTTCCTGACTTAAACCATCCTCCGCTTCCGGATCGCTGAAGATATTTTTTCCATTCTGAAACAGGGAAATATTGATATGCATGCCGGAACCCGCTGTACCAGCCTTTGGCTTCGGCATAAAAGTCGCATAAAGACCGAACCGCTTTGCAATGGAACGCACTGCCGTCTTGAACGTCACAATCCGGTCCGCGGTTTCCATCGCACCCGCATAACGGAAGTCAATTTCATGCTGTCCGGGCGCTTTTTCATGATGGGAGGATTCGATTTCAAACCCCATATCCTCCAGCGTCATCACCATATCACGGCGGGCATTTTCTCCCAGATCCAGCGGGCTGATATCCATATATCCGGCCTTTTCATGGGTTACGGTTGTCGGCACGCCGTTTTCGTCCTCGTGGAACAGGAAAAATTCACATTCCGGATCAATCTGAAACGTATATCCTTCCTTTTCGACCTTTTCTATCGTCTTTTTCAGGATTTCTCTCGGACTGACCGCAAGCGGTGTTCCATCTGCCCTGCAGACATCACACAAAAGTCTTGCAACTTTTCCCTGCTGCGGTCTCCATGGCAGGATTACAAAGGTATCCAAATCCGGGCACAGATACATATCCTCTTCCCCGGTTCTCAATTCTCCGTACATGCAGGAACCATCAATCAGATAGCGATTGTCTTTCATATACTGCAGCTGGGTAGCGGTCACGGCAACGTTTTTTAGCGTGCCGAACATGTCTGTAAACTGCAGACGAATGAATTCAACGTCTTCATTCTCTACCATTTGCAGAATTTCTTCTCTGGTTTTCATGCTTCTCTCTCCTCTTTAGCGGACATTCTGTCCGCCTGTTCCCTGAATTGTTGTTGTGAATTTTCGAATGCTTCGGCGGGTCTCCAGCCCAAAAGCCTTCTTCGTGCAAGCACGGTCGGCTTTTGGGCTGGAGATCCGGTGTGGTGTCACTCGTAGGTGTATCCCATCAACGACTTATCCACTTCCTTTGCGGCTTCCCTGCCTTCGGCAATCGCCCATACGACCAGTGACTGACCTCTGTGCATATCTCCCGCAGTGAAAATCTTCTCTTTTCCGGTGCGGTAAGAGCCGTTTACGGTTTCCACATTGGTTCTCGCATTTAATTTTACACCAAAACTCTCTGCAACGTAACCCTCACTGCCTAAAAATCCGGCTGCAATCAGCACCAGATCCACCGGAATTTCCTTCTGTGTGCCCTCGATGGGAACCATCGAAAGCCGTCCGGTCTTTTCATCCTTCTTCGGCTCAAGGCTTACCAGCACCGCACTGCATACGGTTCCGTCTTTTTTCTTTTTAAATTCTGTTACGGTTGTCTGGTAAATTCTCGGATCATGGCCAAATACATCGATTGCTTCTTCCTGACCGTAATCGGTCTTTAAGACCTTCGGCCATTCCGGCCAGGGATTGGCTGCTGCCCGACACTCCGGCGCTTTCGGCATCATCTCCAGCTGTGTCACGCTTGCCGCACCCAGCCGAATTGAAGTTCCGACACAGTCATTTCCGGTATCTCCGCCGCCAATTACCAGCACATTTTTTCCTTTTGCCAGCTCATAGGGCACTTTTTCAAAATTCGTATCCAGGAGCTGCTTTGTTACGGTTCCCAGAAAATCCACCGCAAACCAGATGCCTTTTGCATCCCTGCCGGGCACATGGATATCTCTTGGATGGGAGGCCCCGCCGCAAAGAATCACGCGGTCGTATTCTTTTTCCAGCTCCTTGCCGGAAATATCTTTTCCAACGTCTGTATTGCAGATAAACTTGATGCCGGCAGCCTTCATGACTTCGATCCTTCTGTCGATGATGCTCTTGTCCAGCTTCATATTCGGAATGCCGTAGCGCAGCAGACCGCCGACTCTGTCATGACGTTCATAGACCGTTACGCTGTGTCCGCGTTTGTTCAGGTTCCAGGCTGCAGACAATCCGGCCGGACCGCTGCCGATGACCGCGACCTTCTTTCCGGTGCGTACCTTTGGTTCTTCGCCTTTTACCAGACCATTCGCGTAAGCATATTCAATGACCGCACGTTCATTTTCCTTCGTGGAAACCGGTTTTGCGTGCAGGCCGCAGGTACAGGCCGCCTCACACAGCGCGGGGCAGACCCTGGAAGTAAATTCCGGGAAGCAGTGAGTCTTTGACAAACGGACATAAGCCTGTTCCCAGTTGCCGTGCCAGACCAGATCGTTGACCTCCGGCACCAGATTGTGCAGCGGGCATCCCGAAGCCATTCCGGCAATCATTGTACCCGCCTGGCAGAAGGGAACGCCGCATTCCATGCAGCGCGCTCCCTGCAGACGCTGCTCCTCTTCCGGCAGCTGTCCGTGAAATTCCTTAAAATTTTTGATTCTTTCCTTTGGAGCCGTCACCGGTCCGTCTTTACGCTCATATTCCAAAAAACCTGTAGGTTTCCCCATGACTGTTTCCTCCCGTTACGCTCTGCTGCCGACACTCGCATAGAATGCCTCAATCTGCGCTTCCTGGCGGCTCATGCCCTGTTCCTCAAACTGGGAGGACAGCTGCAGCATCCGCTTGTAATCTCCAGGAATAATCTTTTTGAACTTCGGCAGATACTCTTTAAAGTGATCCAGTACCTCCTGCCCCTTTTTGGAACCGGTATTGCGCACATGCGCCTCGATCATGGCACGGAGCTCCTCCTGGTCAAACTTGGTCTCCACCTTCTCCATGAGTACCATTTCCTTGTTCAGGTTTTTATACAGACAGCTTTCTTCATCCAGTACATAAGCGATGCCGCCGCTCATACCTGCCGCAAAGTTTTTGCCGGTAGGTCCCAGTACAACCACATGACCACCAGTCATATACTCGCAGCCATGCTCTCCGACGCCTTCTACAACAGCAGTTGCACCGGAATTGCGGACGCAGAACCGTTCTCCTGCCACACCTGCGATATAAGCTTCCCCGCTTGTTGCGCCGTAAAGGGCAACGTTGCCGATAATAATATTTTCTTCCGGTTTAAATTTCGCTTTTTCCTGTGCAAAGACTGCCAGCTTGCCGCCGGAAAGTCCCTTGCCGAAATAGTCGTTGCTGTCACCGCACAGCGATAAGGTCAGACCTTTTGGCAAAAATGCACCGAAGCTCTGTCCGCCTGCGCCTTCACAGTGAATCGTGATGGTATCCTCGGGCAGTCCTTCCGGATGCTGTCTTGTGATCTCTGCGCCCAGAAGTGTGCCGAAGGTACGGTCGGTATTGGTCAGCTTCACGCTGCAGGAAATTCCTGTTCCTTCCGCAATGGCTGTCTTTACTTCTTTCTTCTTTAATAAAACGGATTCATCCTTTGTCTTTTCCAGTTTGAAATCATATGCACATGCAGGATCGAAAACACTGTCCTTTCTCTCCGCCTGTGCACCCTCGTACAGGATTCTGCTCAAATCGATCGTCGCTTTTCTTCCGGTCAGACCATCCTTTTTCTTTAACAGATCGGTACGCCCTACCATTTCATCTACCGTTCTGACACCGAGCTTTGCCATGTACTCTCGCAGCTGCTGCGCAATAAAGGTCATAAAGTTAATGACGTATTCCGGTTTTCCGGTAAAGCGCTTGCGCAGCTCCGGATTCTGGGTTGCGATACCCATCGGACAGGTGTCCAGGTTGCAGACACGCATCATGACGCAGCCAAGGGTTACCAGCGGAGCAGTTGCAAAACCAAATTCCTCTGCTCCCAGAAGCGCTGCCATCGCAACATCCCTGCCGCTCATGAGCTTACCGTCTGTCTCAATGACAACGCGGTTTCTCAGACCATTCTGCAACAGAGTCTGATGGGTTTCTGCCAGTCCCAGCTCCCACGGAAGTCCTGCATTATGGATGGAGCTGATGGGTGCAGCACCTGTACCGCCGTCATAACCGGAAATCAGGATTACCTGTGCACCGGCTTTTGCAACACCGGCTGCAACGGTTCCGACACCGGCTTCCGAAACCAGTTTGACGGAAATTCGTGCATATTTATTCGCATTTTTCAAGTCGTAAATTAACTGTGCCAGATCCTCGATGGAATAAATATCATGATGAGGCGGAGGAGAAATCAGGCTCACACCGGGTGTGGAATGTCTTGTCTTTGCAATCCAGGGATACACCTTCTTGGCAGGAAGATGTCCGCCTTCGCCGGGTTTTGCACCCTGGGCCATTTTGATCTGAATCTCTCTTGCACTGACCAGATACCGGCTCGTTACGCCGAAACGTCCGCTTGCCACCTGCTTGATTGCAGAGCTTCTGTCATGATCGGTTCCTGCGGATTCCAGACGCTCATCGCTCTCGCCGCCTTCACCGCTGTTGGATTTGCCGTGTAGTTTATTCATGGCGATTGCCAGCGCTTCATGCGCTTCCTCGGAAATCGAACCGTAAGACATCGCACCGGTCTTAAACCGCTTTACGATGGACTCTACGCTCTCTACTTCTTCAATCGGAACACCAGTCTCCGGGAAGTTGAAGTCCATCAGGCTGCGCAGATAACCGGTTTCCTCTTTATCCACCATCTTTGTATATTCGCAGAACTTTTCGTAGCTGCCATCCCTTGTCGCCTGCTGCAGCATATGGATCGTCTGGGGATTGTAACGGTGTTCCTCGCCCTGGCTGCGCATCTTATGTCTGCCCATGGAGGACAGCGTCAGGTCTGTTGCCAGTCCCAGTGGATCAAACGCCTTGGAATGCTGCGCATCCGTCTGCGCTGCGATATCCTTTAAGGTAATACCGCCGATCCTGCTGACGGTTCCGGTAAAGTATGCATCGATGACCTCCTGCGAAATGCCGATCGCCTCGAAAATCTGGCTGCCCTGATAGGACTGAATCGTGGAAATGCCCATCTTGGACGCAATCTTTACGATGCCCTGCAAAATCGCATGGTCATAATCTTCTACTGCCGCATAATAATCCTTGTTCAGCAGACCGTCTTCTACCAGCTCTGCGATGGTGGAATGGGCCAGATACGGGTTGACCGCGCACGCACCGTAGCCTAACAGCGCCGCAAAATCGTGCACCTCCCTCGGCTCGCCGGATTCCAGGATAATGGACAGTGCCGTACATTTTTTCGTCTTGACCAGATGCTTGTGTACGGCGGAAACTGCCAGCAGCGACGGGATTGCAACATGGTTTTCATCCACACCGCGGTCGGAAAGAATCAGGATATTCGCACCCTCCCGGTACGCCTTATCCACCTGTACGAACAGATGCTCCAGCACACGATCCATCGGTGTGCTCTTATAGAAAATGATCGGCACACAGACAACCTTAAAGCCGGGCTTTTTCATCGTGCGGATCTTCAACAGGTCGAGGTCTGTCAGGATCGGATTATTGATCTTCAGTACCTGACAGTTTTCCGGCTTCTCTTCCAGAAGATTTCCGTTCTTGCCGGCATATACGGTTGTGGAAGTGACGATTTTTTCCCGGACCGCATCGATCGGAGGGTTCGTTACCTGTGCGAACAGCTGCTTGAAATAGTAAAACAACGGCTGATATTCTTTGGAAAGGACAGCCAGCGGTGTATCCACACCCATCGCGCCGATCCGTTCGGTTCCGTTTAACGCCATCGAGCAGATACCCTCCCGGTATTCCTCGTAGGTGTAACCAAACGCTTTCTGCAGACGCGCCCGTTCTTCTTTATTATAAGAAGGAATCCTTTCATTCGGAATTTTTAACTCATGCAGCGTAACCAGATTGGAATCCAGCCATTCGCCGTAAGGCTCCCGCTTCGCGTAGGTCTCCTTGATTTCTTCGTCTGTTAAAACTTCGCCCTTTACAGTATCCACCAGCAGCATTTTACCGGGATGCAGTCGCTCTTTTTTCAAAATATGCTCTGCGGGAATTTCCAGGACACCGACTTCAGAAGAAAGGATCAGTCTGTCATCGTCTGTAATATAATATCTGGAGGGACGCAGACCGTTTCTGTCCAGAACAGCGCCCATCAGGTCGCCGTCCGAAAACAGGATGGAAGCAGGACCATCCCAAGGCTCCATCATCGTCGCATAGTACTGATAGAAATCGCGTCCCTCCTGGGAAATCGTATCATTGTGGGCCCAGGGCTCCGGGATTGCAATCATGACCGCAAGCGGCAGCTCCATTCCGCTCATTACCAGAAATTCCAGTGTATTGTCCAGCATTGCGGAGTCCGATCCATTTGTATTGACTACAGGAAGCACCTTCGTTAAATCATCTGCCGAGAACCGCGGTGCACACATTGTTTCCTCCCGCGCCAGCATCTTATCCGCATTGCCCTTGATCGTATTGATCTCACCGTTATGCACAATAAACCGGTTCGGATGTGCACGCTCCCAGCTGGGATTCGTATTGGTCGAAAATCTGGAATGGACAATTGCAATCGCGGAATCATATTCTGCATCCTGCAGGTCCTTAAAGAAGGTTCTCAGCTGTCCCACCAGAAACATACCCTTATACACGATGGTCCGGCTCGATAAGGACGGCACATAGGTATTATCGTTACTCTGCTCAAATACGCGGCGTACCACATAGAGCTTTCTGTCAAAGTCCAGCCCTGCTGCAATATTTTCCGGCTTTTTGACAAAGCCCTGGCAAATGACAGGCATACATTCTCTTGCCTTATGTCCCAGCACCTCCGGTGTAGTCGGCACTTCTCTCCAGCCTAAAAACTTCATGCCTTCTTTTTCTACAATAATCTCAAACATCTTCTTCGCCTGGCTGCGCTTTAACTCGTTCTGCGGGAAAAAGAACATGCCGATTCCGTATTCTCTTTCGCCGCCGAGCTCGATGCCGATTTCCTGACATACTCTGGAAAAAAAGCGATGGGAAATCTGAGTCAGAATTCCGACGCCGTCTCCGGTTTTTCCCTCTGCGTCTTTTCCGGCGCGGTGTTCTAGCTGTTCTACAATTTTTAACGCATCTGCAACAATCTGGTGGTCTTTTCTGCCTTTGATATTAACAACAGCTCCGATGCCGCAGTTATCATGTTCAAAGCTCTGGCTGTAAAGTCCCTGCTGTACCTGATTTTCTCCCATGGTAGTCCTCCTTATTTAAACGGCGCTGTTGCCTGCCGCTTCATATGCTACTGCCGCTTTTACAAAGCCCTCAAACAGCGGGTGCGGCAGGTTCGGTCTGGATTTGAATTCCGGGTGTGCCTGTGTTGCAACGAAGAACGGATGCTCTTTTAATTCGATCATCTCCACGATTCTTCCGTCCGGAGACAGTCCGGAAAGTACCATGCCGTTTTTCGTCAGCACTTCCCGGTAATCATTGTTGACTTCATATCTGTGGCGGTGACGTTCGGAAATCTCTGTCTTTCCATACAGCTCATGAGCCAGTGTTTCCGGCTGCAGGACACATGGATATGCGCCCAGTCTTAAAGTACCGCCAAGATTGGTAATTCCGTTTTGTTCCGGCATCAGTGCGATGACCGGATCAGGCGTTTCGGGATCGAGCTCAATGCTCGCCGCTTTG
>OJQM01001282.1_pt1 | contig 10517 bp, 8 predicted proteins | sample 1598751 | NCBI WGS metagenome assembly OJQM01 (sample SAMN03922455, study PRJEB24848) | human gut metagenome | isolation source: stool sample | host: Homo sapiens | place: Germany | collected 2009-11 | reverse complement strand
GTGCGGTACAAAAACTTGTGAAAAATGCCGTTTTTTGATAAGAAAAGGTACAAAAATGGCTCTGAAACCGAGAGCCACATTATGATTATTTTGCAAAGTACTCAGTCTTCAACCAATAGGCATAAATCGGGTCCTGAAACGAGATTTCACCGGCTTTATTATCCAATATATCATTCTTGATAAGGGCTGCCTTTGAGCGTGATATTGAAGTCGTTGAAGATATTTGATAGCGATGCATCACTTCAGTTGAACTGAGGGTCTTTTCTCCGGCTATAAGGTTAATATTGTTTAGTTGCTGTGTGGTCAGTGTTTCGGTGATTGTTACAAACAACAGCCTTATGTGGCAGCGGTCGCTATTTCTTAAGATTGTCCGAGTAGTAATATTTTGAACAGAAAAAGAAGTATTATTTCTTTTATTGTTCAAAATATTACTATATTTGCAGTATGGACAGGCAATTAAATGAAATAGGAACCATTCCAGTAACGACTTCAATCATTGAATCGTTATATCCAGAACTTAAGTCTGCTAATAAGAAAGTAACCTGGCTCGAAAAGCAAGGGGTTATCATCAGACTTAAGCGAGGACTTTATGTGATCAACCCCGAATATTCAGGAAAGACTCTATCGAGTGAGTTGATAGCCAATCATCTCTATACACCTTCGTATATTTCAATGTCTACTGCACTACGATATTATGGACTTATCCCAGAGGCTGTATATGTTCATCAATCAATGACAGTAAAACATCCCCGAAGCTTTCAAACTCCAGTCGGCAACTATGACTACAAATATATTTCAAGAAAGGCATTTCCGATAGGAGTAAAGAGTATGAATAAGGGTGATTATGCATTTCTTATTGCATCACCGGAAAAGGCTTTGTGTGATTTGATTGCCAATTCCTCAAAAGTCATTCTTCGTTATATGAAGGATGTAGAGACATATCTTGAGCAGGATATTCGTATGGATATGGATGAGTTCTATAATATGGACACAACCATATTTGAAGATTATATAAAGGTTGGCAAAAAGGCTGATTCAATTTCGACACTTCTAAAATTCTTAAGACAATGAAAAATGAAATATTCGACAATATGCTCTCTCATTACGATTTAACAACGGAGCAACATAAGAGAAACGCCATATTTGAAGTGAACCAGCAAATGATACTTGCAGGTTTGTATGCCGGAGGCTTCTTTGAGTCGGCTGCGTTTTATGGCGGAACTTGTTTGAGAATCTTTCATGGTTTGCAGCGCTTCAGTGAGGATATGGATTTTTCATTGCTTACGCAAGATGATAAGTTTGATTTCACGAAATACTTTCCTGCTATCGTTGATGCTTTTACAATGGTAGGCCGTGAGGTTGAAATAAAGAAAAAAGACAAGAGGAATTTCGGAAAGGTCGAATCGGCATTTCTTAAAGATAATACCGATGTGTATGATGTGACTTTCCAAACAGAGAAGTCTATAAAGATAAAGATTGAAGTAGATACATGTCCACCGTTGAACTTCAAAACGGAACAAAAGCTATTGCTCCAACCACATTCATTTATGACTCGTTGTTTCACACTTCCTGACCTGTTTGCAGGCAAGATGCACGCACTGGTCTATCGTGCATGGAAGAATAGAGTCAAAGGTCGTGATTGGTACGATTTTGAATGGTATGTACGCCATAATATACCACTTGATTTTGCTCATTTGGCAGAACGATGCAAGCAGTTCAACAATGAGAATATCACTCCAGAGTTATTCAAGGAGAAACTCATTGAGCGTCTTTCTTCAGCTGATATAAAACAAGTGAAAGAAGATGTATTGCCTTTCGTGCGCAATCCAAAAGAACTTGATATTTGGTCAAATGATTATTTCGTGCAGTTGGCCGGGATGGTAAGAATAGAATAATACAACATTAAGCTTTCTCCAAGAAATAACTACTAAAGTATTTATAGCTTTAGTAAGCCTGCACCTTTTCTTATTGGCGAAGGCAATCCAAGTAAGGTTATACTTATTCATAGTCTTATTATTTTGCAAAGAACTCAGTCTTCAACCAATAGGCATAAATCGGGTCCTGGAACGAGATTTCACCGGCCTTATTATCCAATATATCATTCTTGATAAGGGCAGCCTTTGAACGGGATATTGAGGTTGTTGAAGAGATTTGATAGCGATGCATCACTTCAGTCGAACTGATGGCCTTTTCGCCGGCTATAAGGGCTTTAAGATAATTCAGTTGCTGTTTGGTAAGTGTTTCGGTGATTGTTACAAACAACAGACTTAACTGCTCTACCAATGCCGTGTGTGCCTCGCTCACAATCTCAACGGTACATACATCCTTTGTTCTGAGCCATGAAAGCTGTGCCAACTGCTGTGCGTAGTATGGATGGCTGTCTACAAGCTTCGCAATCAAATGGCTTGCTTCATCGTTGATTTCCTTGCCAGTATCAGCGAAACGACTCTTGAAAAACTCCACGAGGCAAGGCGTGTCAATCTTATTAAGAAACATCAGGTTGCCGAACTTGTAGAATGGTTTGGATGAATCGGTAAATACTTCCATCATCATGTGGCGCTTGCTGCCATAGAGACAATAGGCCACACTCTGGTGCAGCTGCCAATGTGAACGCAATTTTTTCTGGAAATAGTCTGGGTCTGTAAATTCCGCGATATTTTGGAACTCATCTACGCAAATTACGATTTTCAGGCCTTTCTTCTTGGCTATCTTTTCGGCAAGATCGAGCACTTCATCGGGATTGCGCTTTACCTCCTCCCAATCAAAGTCGATTGAGACCTCATTGGTGGGGTCTGTACCGATTGAAATCTTGGGAACAAGATGCGAAAAGAAACTCTTCGCACTCTCGATTGCCTCCTCCCATTTTGTGGAAGTGGCGGCAATGACCTTTTGGGCGAGCAGTGAATAAAAATGCTCCTTGCTACGCACATTGAACAGGTCGATATGACAGATCCGGAGGTTACTGTCCTGCACCATCGCTAACTTTGCGGCCTTGTTTACAAGCGAACTTTTACCCCAGCCGCGAGGAGAGATAATAATGGTGTTGATTAACGATGTGAAATACTGGACCAAGTAAGTCGTTTCTTTTTCACGATCGCAAAAATCTTTTCCGATGGCTATTTTTCCATATATAAACGGAACTTCTTCCATATCACTCTATTTTTGATTATGTTGCTAATATAGCACAAAAATGTAATTACATAAGTCGATGCTACAAAAAGTGTATATACATTTATTGTAGTATTTTGCTGATTGGTGTTGTCTATACATAAATATCTGGATAAAAGTTGTACAATCATAATGGGTTTCGTTTTCTGGCAAGAAACAATATATCATTAGCGTCCCGTTAAAATGGGACGAGTTAAACAATTAATCAAATAGCCCCGGAATAATGGGATTATTTAGATCTTTGACATCATTGAAATTAGTCTTGTCGAACAGGTCACGCAAGTGGGTTTTGTCAGTCAATGATATGCTGAGAATTTGTAAAACTTCATAGGTTGAACGTTTCAACTTCATATCATGTTGGACAATAGCCACAAGACAGTACGTGATAATAGCCACACCGATTTGTATGCGGACGGCGTTCTCTGTTGTGCCCCAGAATTTCTTTATCTTGAGATGCTGTTTGAGCCATTTGAAGAACAGCTCGATCAACCATCTTTTCTTGTAAAGATTGGCGACATCCAATGCAGAAAGTTGTTTCGCATTCGTCAGAAAAGTGAGCTCACGGTCATCCTCTTCGTCGTAATATCGGACGAGTCTGAATGACTCCGGATATTTCTTCCCGGAGAGATAACCGGTCAGTTTCACTTCCGCATCTGTCGTTATGTTCTTTGGCATTCTCCGCTTCCATCTGACTGTCTTATACTTTAAGTTCGTCTTGGCCCTGACAACAAAGAAAGAGTCTGTAAGATGTATCCTATAGAGTTCTTTAAAGGAGTCATAAGCCCTGTCGAATATATAATAGGCATTTGGTTCATAATGGATTGAAGACATTGCTGTGGAATCGTGCTTTGATGCAGTGGTTACAGTATAGAAGGCAGGAACTTGTGCTTCAATGTCGTATAAGATATGAGCTTTCACCCCTCCTTTCTTGCTTCGGAACTTTGCCCATGGGAATGTTGCAAGACATAACGGAATCGTTGTTGAATCAAACGCATATTTCTTTCCGGAAATGTCAAGGATGTTGGTCGTCCGCTTCTCGCAGGCTTCCTTCATCATATAGAATGCAAAGTCTTCGAAGATTCTGTAATCGCGGTTCTGGTTGGCTGTGGCAAGAGTTGTCTTGGCTATCGGTTCACGACCTAACCCAAGATGATATTGCTTGCCCCTATGCGCCTCGAAAGCAACGATTAAGTCTCGCAGACTCTCACGGTTACTCAGTTGTCCAAACATCATCGCGAGCATCTGATTCCAGCAAGTGAAATGTTTCACATACCGGTTGCCATCATACTTGCGAACATAGTTGTTGAACTGAGTCCTGTTCAGAAAAGCGGTTAATTGAGAGAATACGTATTTGTCTTGGAACATAGCAGCCATTTGTATTAGACTGCAAAGTTGCAAAATCAAGTCCGTTTCATTTCAAAAAACCGTGTAATTGACTATATTTCAATAATTTCAAAGAACTATTTATCAACTTTTACGGGACAGTAGTGACAATATATTATTTGTTATAGGTGAAATACGAACTCTACGAATAATATAATAGCATTTAATGTCTTAACGTCCAATGATGTGATCAAGCAGATTACGGTAAGAGTAAATTCGAAAATTTATTCCTGTAACACATCATAAAATAAAGTAAAATCACTATATTTACATATTATATGATATATTGAGCTATGACAAAAAGTACGATGGGTACCAAGTTGCCAAGGAAGTTGGAGCAGAAGATGCAAATTGTGGGTGAGCAAATCAGACTAGCACGATTGCGTAGAGATCTTAGTGTCGCACAGATTGCAGAACGTGCCACCTGTTCACCTCTGACGGTTTCGCGCATAGAGAAAGGTGTGCCGACAGTTGCAATAGGGATTTATCTTAGAGTGCTTTATGCGCTTCAGTTAGATGATGATATTCTTCTGCTTGCAAAAGAAGATGCAATGGGAAAAGCATTACAGGATTTAAGTCTTAAACAAAGGGAAAGGGCATCAAAAAAAGAATAAGGTATGAAAAGACTATATGTATTTGCTGATTTTGATTGGTTGAAAGAACCAAGACTAATTGGAGAGCTGAGTTACGAATCCCTTCGTGGCTCTGACAGCTATGGATTTTGCTATAAGGATGAATGGCTCAAGGACTATGGAGGTCTGTTTCTTAGTGATGACTTGAACAACTATCCCGGTCAGCAATACACGACTCCAGGCAAGGATATTTTCGGATGTTTTTCTGATGCCCTTTCAGACAGATGGGAACGTACATTAATAAATCGTAAGGAGCAGATTTTACAAATGAAAAATAGCGTTCGGTGTGGCGGCTTTCAATTAAAAAATTATTGAATAAGATAATTAGAAAATACAAAGAAAATTCCAAATATTTTAGAAAATCTTCTGTCGAAAGAAAAAGATAAATAATGATTATATTAACCGAATAATATATTTATATGTTGTATTTTGACGAATCCGGATATACAGGACCAGATTTAACTAATGTAAGTCAACCTTACTTTGCACTGACTTCTGTTAAGATAACTAATGATGAAATTGCGTGCTTAAAAAAAGATATAGGCTATTATGAATGGGGAAAGGAACTTCATTTCAAAAGCATGTATACTAATCCTCAAGGCAGAGCCATATTAGATAAAATATTTAATCATCCACTTATGGATGCAAATCATATACTCCCATCATTTGCCGATAAGCGATACTGCATATATGCCAACATTGTTAATATATTAGTTGAAACTATGTATTATAACAAAGGAATAAACTTGTATGAAGGAGCTAAAAATCTAATATTAGCAAATGGCTTGTATTATTTTGCTATTCGGCATCCAAATAAGGATTTAGTGGCAGAATTCGAGAAAAATTTTGTTACAATGGTTAGAACACCATCTGTAGCATCCGTTGCGGATTTCTATAGAACTACAGATAAATTAAGAGAGGATACTGGTACAGAGTCTGGATTTTTTGAGATGCTGTCAGAGATACCTTTAACTATTCAATACATTAAAGAGGCCTTGCCTTATATGAAATTCTATATCGATTTGACAATACCATTATTTTCTGTATCAGTCCAAGAATGGTATAAAAGAACTGGGGAAAAAGAGGATGTTCTTTTTGATTCTTCTGAACCATTCTTTGCAAACAAAGAGTTTATGGAATACCTAAGAGATATGGATGTTCCTGAAACTGTTGTAGGATATGGCAAAGGAAAGCATGTTTATCCTTTACCAATTGGTAATATAGAAATAGCTAAATCTCATGAAGAGTTTGGTATCCAGTTGGCTGATATCTTTGCTAGTGCTTTAGTTTTTGCTCTTACGCCACGTACTGATAAATTCGTGAAATATCAAAATAAGATAAGACAATTCCCTATTTTCCAAAATATTAAGCTGAATATTGCACCATCTTCAATTGATTTTATTGAGGAAAGGATGCAGGATACAGCAGATATTGATCCTTTAGATTTTCTATGCATGTATGGCAATAGCAAAAACACAAAACAGGACTAAAAATGTATAGATATATTATTAACTGAAATTGTATAGAATTTTTTCGATATAACAGAATTGGTAATGATGCCAAAAGAGGTTGGTCGATGATTGGAGTAAATGACTAGAATTGTACGATTCTGGTCATTTGCTTTTCTTGATAATACCATTATTGCTATTCAGGAAAAGATACCACTTTACAAAATCCTTAAAATGTTGTTCCGAGAGCCCGCGATGGATTCTTAAATTATCCTTCAAGTGACCGAAGAACGACTCAATAGAGTTTGAAGATTTAGGTATATTAGGGTACCGCGTATATGAAAACAGATCGGGTATGGCACGCTTGATATGCGAGACACTTCGATGCAGCATCTTATGCGTAAACCACCATCTTCCCGACTCCACATCTACAGTTTTTTCATTGATAAATGGCTCGTGTCGCCGATACCAGTCAATAAAAGCCCGTATCCATAACTGCGCCTCATCATGTGTTTGTACTCCATTTAACAAGTGTACAAATTCGAGGAGTTCCTGTGCCGCTACGGTCTGTGGTTTGCGTGTAATCCACGTCTCTATCTCTCGCGCCACATGTACCGTACAACGCTGCGAAATCGCCTCCGGACACACTTCCCGCTCCGCTTTTATGATATTGGGAGCTCCATCACATGTGACACTCTCAATTTGAATACCGACATCGCGTATAGCCGTTAGGTCTGCTTTCAAATCCCGCAGCGTTTCACTCTTGGTTATGCGATAGAGGAGGGTCATCTTGATGTTGTGATCACGATATACAACCAGACAAATCTTATTTGAAAAGTAAGTGCCGTCGATCAGAAGATTTACCTTTTCGCGACGCTGTATCTGCCATAAAGGACACTGGGGTAAGAGCCGATAGAAGTATCTTTTTAGGGTGCGTTCGCTGTATCCGCTCTCACTGGCAAGGTCACAAATACTCTGTTTGCCGCGAACCCAACGCGCGAACCATATAAACTTGTTTTTATCGGAAATCCAGACTCGGCTATCCGTAAAATAGCTGCCACAACTCTTACAATAATAGCGGGTACATCCGCTACGAGTACCCCATTTTATTGTCTCTAAAAAGCCGCAATGAGGACATCGTATTTTTCGTTTTTTTGACATAAAAACAGAGATTAGTAGAAACCGGTTTCTACTAATCTCTGTTTTATCCTTGTAACTGCCAAATATTATGTCGGTTGCATTATATGCCACCAACCAATTTTGGCATCATTGCCACAGAATTTATAGTCGAGTAGCCCGCCATAAATGAAGGCTGTTTATGGCGAGCTACTTTTTAGATAAAGAAACGGTAATCGTATGTTACACCATTATATTGTCTTAACAAGTTTCCCACCTGTGCCAATGTATTAGAAGTGTCAATTGTGGCAGGTAACTTTGTGTATAGATTAAACGAGTTCCAATTCATCTTTGTGAATCCTAGAATTTCTTTAGCAATAGTTTCCAAATCTCCATGCCCATAGTATTTGGTAATTTTTAAAGGAGCAGGAATACAACGTCCTCCTTGGTAGTATCTGCGATTTGACTGTATTGAGGGAACTACTCCATGTGTCCATAACAAAGCATTTCTCGATGATAGTTTAATGCACGTTCCTCTATCAACTGGATATCCATCTTCAAGAAATTGACCATACATAATCTTCTCTGCAATAAACTTTAAATCATATTCTTGAGTGATTGTGATCAAATCAATTTCTGATATTCCTGCTTGCTTTAATGCGTTTGTTATACCTTCAATCTCATCATTCTTAAAAGGGGTTCGTTTATGAATTACAACTCTTTGAGGTAACTTTTCCATAGCGTCTTGAAAAAGAGCCAGTATATCCATTCCAAATTTATAAGCTTCTTCAAAATTTAAATAAGGATTTTTCTTTTTGTCAAATTGAGGATGTTCAACTTTTGACAGTTTATATCTTAATCCCTGTCCTTGTGCATTGTATATATGGCTACAGCCTAAAACAACTTCAGCTTTACCTGAATATTGCTTTTTTATGCTATATCCAATTCCTGCATATGCTGTATTTTGATCTAAGTCTGCAAGAGTCCAGGGAGTTCTTAAAGCTTTTACAAATAGAGCTAAAGAGAGCCACCATGAAATTTCACATACCATCTTGTCATATAAAGTCTTTTCTTCTATAAATTGGGTTGTGAATCTATGTTGGGCGGCAAACGCTTTTATGTAGTTATGCAAATCAAATGTTTCTCCATGATAATTGAATTGTCTATAGTTGCTCCATGAATTAGGTATAAATATTAATAGCACAATTCCTGGGAACTGTTCTGAAAGTTTTTGCCCTTCTGTACAAATAGTTTTTGCTAAATTAATGGCACTTTTAGGATTATCATTTATTGATACCCATTTTTCATAATGTATTTCAGGTATTTCAAGTCTACAGTTATAAATATTACTAAAACCAGTATAATGATGTACATAGTCAGATAATTTATCTGCGGAAATTGTAGAATTTAGTCTTTTTATAAATTCACTAAATTTTGAAGAATAAGAAGCAGGACAGATACTGCCAATACATACATCTTTAGGGAATACATCAAAATATTTCGCATCGAAAGGCCTGTATTTTGATAATCCTCTCATCGGATTGTCATCATATGCAGGTTTATTAACGTATGGATTTATAAATTCAAGCTTGGGTTCGTTAATATGTATGCCATGATATAATGTTTGTTTTATGTTGTATTCCTTTGGAGAATATATCGTTGTGTTACCTTGTCCGCAATGGTGTATCTCAGCATAACCACGATTATTGGATATTTTAAAGATAAAACCACTTCGTGAATTAACAGGTATCTCAAAACTTAATCTTTTACCATTAAACATTATATTACACCATTCTTGTAATTTCTTCTCATATTGCTGATTTCTCATTTTATCCAAATATTCATGAGAGTATTGCTGTTTGATCTCCTTTTTTATTTGGTCATTAGAAATAAAATAAACTGTTGGAGTAATTGAAAACAAGACATATTTCTCTTGTGGGACAAATGATAATCCACATTCAATAGCTTCATGTATTGTTACATTATTTTTATTTGCATAAATTTCTTTTTTATACAACCTATAACGCTTATAATCAACACCTAATCCTGTAATCTGGGAGATTCCATAAAGTACGGCTTTGAGAAATAATTCTTTAAAATAGCTGTTTTTTTCTATTTCATCAATAGAAATATGAACACGCTCAATTTCACTAATTAAATTTTTCCCAAAAACTTCATTGATAGTAGATACAGTTGAGATGGCATATACTTTGTCTTTATATGGTACAGCAATAAGGGGCTTTTCTTTAATCTTTTCTCTAAGATATTTCCATCTGTTTTCATTCTTATCGTATGAAATTTGAAACTGAAATATTTCATCGGGAAATGTAGCAGGAATTAGATTACTTTTCAGATATTTTTTTGTACTTCCATCATGTATGGAAAATGGAGTTGTCGTATTGTCTATACTTATTACTTTAAGTATTTCATTGATTTCCTCTTGTTTATTAGAATCGTCGTTAAAACAGAATTTTACAAGAGATAACATAACATTATCAAATCCGTTTGTGTCAATATAAAACGCTTGTCTTCCAGCAGATCGAATAGTTTGAATTAAATCTGCTATTTCAGGTGTAATATCCTTGCCGTAGCCACACCAATACAATCTTCCCGCTCCCTTATCCGTAAAAGCTTCTTTCAAAGCAAACATAAGGGATTTATCTCTTCCACTATATCCTATGATAATTAAATTTTTGTCAACAAAATAACGTCGCAAAGCTGAAACAAATTCGCTATTTTGTGAGTCTAGTTCTTTCTCGGTATTTTTGAG
>OJQM01001279.1_pt1 | contig 10532 bp, 9 predicted proteins | sample 1598751 | NCBI WGS metagenome assembly OJQM01 (sample SAMN03922455, study PRJEB24848) | human gut metagenome | isolation source: stool sample | host: Homo sapiens | place: Germany | collected 2009-11 | reverse complement strand
CGTCGGCAGCGTCAGATGTGTATAAGAGACAGATAATAGTCCGTATCATAACAGAATGAATAGTGTTCACGATCTATTTCTGTTAACAGACCGGCATAAACACCTTTTATATAGACTTTGGCAGATCGACTCATATGTGTGTCTATTATTGAATATGAATACTAAGTCCTAAAGTTTTCAGGACATTAAAAAGAACATCGAAGCGGGGATTACCACTTCCACGTTCCAAGCGGACCAAAGCGTTAATCCCTATTCCTGCAAGAGTGGCCAACGTAGACTGATCCAACCCCAACTCCTTACGCCTTTCGCGAATATGTTTTCCTATCTCTATTAAATCCATAATTCACCATATATAGTGATTTTCTCACAAAGATAGAATCTTTTTAGTATAAAAACAAGTAAATTCACCATATACAGTGAATTTGCACATAAATAGCATAGTATTAAAGCATACTATCATGCTTTTCACCATATATGGTGATTTAAAAGAGATACATGCTTATAAAGGAAAGACATTGATTGCTGAAAGAAGTGCCAACATGAAGAATTGTATATTTTACCTATCCTGCTCTTTATATTTCGAGCCCTTCCTTGCACTTCATGAAAAACGCCCTCCATTTAGAGTTACAGATTTCGCAAATAACACAAAATAGGCATTATTAGCAAACAAGTTACAATAAAAGCAGTTAATCAAAAGCATAAATAGCTATCATATCACAAAGGATATATCAGATTGCTATTTATAAATAGGCAGTAGAAAAAGACAAACCAGCTCAATATATCCTCTTCAAAAACCAAGTTTAGCTTCCTTTAAAAGAAACCGATGGTTTGATTATAGCAAACGGACGGTTTGTTTAAACCAAACGAAGGGTTTGATTACGGCAAACGGATGGTTTAGTTACACCATATCGTGCATATTTCAAGGAAATAAATACAAGATAAAGAGAGATAATGCATATTCTTGCAATTGTTCATGCAGTTTATTTTCTGTTTGGCCCTTTTCTTTCTTTCCTTTTTTCGTGAATATCTTAAAAACAGAACAGATTCCCCGTTATATGAAAGTACCTTGTATCCGGAGACAGGCAGAAACTTTCATATAACGGGGAATTCTATTTCATATTCTCAATGAAGAGAATCCATGAAGAGAATCAACGATTCTCGGTATCTTTCATACAACGCACGGAGAATGCATGGGAACGACCGGAGGAATGTGTCCAGGTCTTATCGGAGACTTTATAATACAGAGAAGTAGCTCCCTGATCCTTGTCATTTCCATAACTGCTAGCCGATGAGTTAGACCAATAGCAAGCGGCACCCTTAGCGGTATCCAATCCTGTATTGTTGCCATTATTACCGCCGTTGGAACCCCACTTACAACCTGCCAACGGCCAATATGCGTAATTCGTACCGTCATAGCAATATTTAAATACCGCAGTTGCGCTCTGTTTCACAAATTCTCCTTTCTGCTCTATCTCATCCAATACTCGGGGAGACACAACCCGGTAACCTTTCGGACAAGGATCATAAATAGATTTATGACCGTCAGAAGGATTGAGATAAGTGCTCGATTCATTCGGGTTACCCCAGAAGTCATCTTTACGATCGGTACGTGCACCGGTCCATGCACCCAGATACCAGTCGGATTTTGTATTATCCACATTATTGGTATAAAGCAACGCACGGGGATTTTCTATAGAGAAGCGGACGTTGGTGGCTTCGGTAGGTATATTAGTACCCACGGTTCCCGACCAGCCGACCGGCGTAGGACGTCCCCATTGGAAGTAAACACCGTTTTGCTTCCAGTTGTCTCCTTCACACGTCATATAAGTACCCAGATTACGATCCAACACTACATATCCCGTATTACCATAAGGATGTTCTGCCGGAGTAGGGGTCATCCAGATAATAAAACTCCAGATGACGGTAGTCTGATCCGCTCCATAGATAGCCACCTGACCGCAACCGCCAGGTAGTCCGGCGTATGTTTGAATCCCTGTTACCGTAATCGTATAATCACCATTCACAGGAGTAATATCTGTAGCAGAGCCATTTACCCGAACCATTTTATTCGCATTACCCAAATCGCAATTAAGTATAGTCTTGGCATACTTGGGTTCTTCCACTTCCATGAAATTACCACGGGCTTTCACATTTATCACATTATCCACACCTTCTGTTGAAATATTCGTCAACAGACAGTTGGACTCGCCATAAGCCCATCCTCCTGCCAATAAACGTGTCTCTACCGGCTCATACCATTCGCAGGAGTTATCCGAAAGTTTCAGGTTGTTGACAGCAATCGTATTGACAGCATTGGCTTTCAGTTGCTTTCCTTCTTTGAGAATAGGAATGGTAACAGTCTGCTGGTCATTTTCCAAAGTGATGACAATGTACACCTCTTTGCCGCTTAAATCGGCAGGATACGTAGTCAGGTATATATCCTGTGCGGAAGCGAGCAGTTCGGGAGTAGTCAGTGAAACAGTAGCATACGGTTTCACATCCGTACCGTAGGTCAGTTCGTCCGTATCCAAATCTGCTGTGAATACACCGGAAAGAGGAGTTTTTGTCTCCTTGTCATATAAAGAAACACTCTTTAGCTTGTACGTAGAAAGCTCCTGGGACGAGATGCTGAACTTCACATAAGCCATCGCATGGTTCAACGTAAATTTAGCAAGCATATCCGGACTGCTGACCGTAGCCTTGGCAAACGCAAAACCATACTTTCCAATATGATGGCTATCGCCGGGACGGCTTTGTTCCTGCTCAACAGACAGGGTAGAAGTAATCTTGTTGCCATTTTCGGCCAGTTCCGTACTTGCCCGGTAAGGATAGTAAATAAGAAGTTCCGTAGCTCCTTCTTCCGCCATCTTCACGTCGTCCGAAGTAAAGACGCCGGAGTTCTGCCCGATCGACTCATCACTCAATAAAGACTGCACATTATTGATGTCGGTCCCTGCCGTACGGGAGAAAACACCCAAGGCATCCCCTTCGCTCCAGAGCACCGGATAAACGTCACCTGTTTTGTCACCGATAGAAACACGTGTCTGCGGAGACGAAAGTCCAACCAATGTCAGACATGAACCTGCCGTTGCCGGTTCTTTGCCGTTATCGGACGAAATAAGTTCGTCCTGCGTGCAACTTGTCATCATGAGAATCATTGCACCTATTGCAAATAATCTATTTTTCATACCATTCATTCTTTTGAGTTACACCATTCTTTACCATTCATTCTCTTCCAGATCACCGGCAGAACCGCCGTCACTCCATGCTCCTTCCGTTCCTGAAGCTTTCCAGGTCTGGAAAGCGGAACACACGGCACGCCCTTCGGCATTATAGGCGATGATCGCACTGATGTAATTCACTCCCGGACGTAATCCTTCGGTGATTTTACGCGTATAGGGCAGAGATACGGGTTCTCCGTTCTCTTCTACAAATTTCACCAGTTTCACTTCAATGTTATAGTCAAAACCGATGTCGGCCACCGGATAGAATTCAATGACTTTCGCTCCGAACGTAGTTCCTGTTTGCTGCTCGGAAGTAATCAGAGCCGTATTGTCCGCAATCTCCGAAACTATCAGGTTCATGGTGGGAATGACACGCGGAGCCGAATCATCCTTGTCCGAACAGGAGGCAGTTATCAGCAGTAGAACGAAGATAAATGCCATATTTATATGTAAGTTCTTCATAATCATATTGTATTAGTTTTATTTTTGTAGATTCTTATACCGCAGCAATGCTTCTAAAAAGTAATAATCGGCATACGTCAGGGGGACATCCACTTCGCTTTTATCAGGAAGTGCACCCACGCTGTGCTTCAGGATGAAACATTCGTTCGTACCCGGTTCTGCCAGATACTCTTTCGAGGCAAGCGTACGGAGTTGCTTTTCTGCCATGGCAAGATAAGATTCCTTGGCGTCCGTGCCGGGGATATAACGGCTTAGTTCGATAAAGGCGGAGGCCATGATAGCCGCTGCGGAAGCATCCCGATAGGTCTGTTCTTCTACCGGAGCGTCGAAATCCCAGTAAGGAATACCGTCGGCAGGCAAACGGCGGAGCAGCATATCGGCGATATGCCCGGCTTGCAACAGATAATTCTGATACCCCGTCAAGCGGAACATCATCGTATAGCTATACAAGGCCCATGCTTGTCCGCGGCTCCAGGAGGAATCGTCCGAGAAGCCCTGCACCGTTTGCTTGCCGCGCACTGCACCTGTTTCAGGGTCATAATCCACCAGATGATACGTGGAATAATCATCCCGGAAGTGATGCTGGATAGTGGTATTGGCATGCGTACAGGCAATGTTCTGCAAAGAGTCGTCGGCATAGGCTTTCGACATGGACAACAGCAGTTCAAGATTCATCATATTGTCAATAATCACCGGGAACTTCCAGTCACAGCCTTTGCGCACAAAGTCCCAGCTACGAATCACACCGGCAGCAGGATTGAAGCGGGTTGACAAGGACTTGGCGCCCTGATAGAGCACTTGTTTATAAGCCTCATTACCTGTCAGCCGGAAAGCATTGCCATAACTGCAATTCAACTGGAAACCGACATCATGATCTCTGGTCACGTATTGTATAGAGTCGAGTTTCAGCGTGTTCTTCTCGGCCAGTGTTTTCACTGCTTCATTGCCTGTATATTCGTAGATATACCAGAGGGAACCGGGATAGAAGCCGCTGCACCACCAATAGATATTTGAGGGAACAAACTCACCATCGGCAGAGAGCGTGCGGGGAAGTGTCTTTTCTGTCAAGCGGGTGTCCATAGTCGTGTATTGTTGCTCTGCAACGGTAAATACACGGTCAATCAATGCCTCCATCGGCTCCTGCTTCGTGCAGGAGGCCAACATCAAAAGTCCGAGTATAGATATTAATAGGATTCTCATACGTTCCATTCTTTTTTATTTAGGGGACAGGGTTGTGGTAAATGTGACGGTCTGATTGGCGGTGACCGTTGCTTCAAAGCCGACCATATAGGTGCCCGGATTAGCCTGGTCATAAAAGTTCTCACTGGTGGTACTCCATTGCTTGTAGGTAGGCTTCACGCTTCCGCTGGCTGTGAGATACATCACTTTGCTTCCGTTCGTTAGTACAATGCGGTTACTTTCCACCGTCGGAACGGCAGGCGTCACCATACACCAGCGCACTTTGGCGGATTTATCTGTTCTCGCCTTGATCTCATCCATAACCACTAAATCTTTATCGTTCACGATTTTCACGGTACGGGTAGCGGACGCAGCCTGATCGGACACAACTTCTGTCAGATCGAAAGTGGCTCCCAATTCCGTAGCGGTATTGATAGTAGTAGTCAGTGTAGCCACCCCATTTACCCGGTGACGGGCGTCGTTGATTGAAATCGTGCTATGATTCAAGTTATTCAGGCGGAATACATCCCAACGCATCGAGTTCTGTCCCATATCCCAAAGATTACCACCCAAAGCTGACAATTTCGACTCGAGCGTTGTATAACTTTGCAGACCGAAATCCATCGACCAGCGCACTCCATACGCGTCGTACACAAACGAACCAGCATCCATGTGTCCGTGGCTCGAACCTGCCTTTCCACCTTTGATTCCGAGGTATTTATCCGTATCGGTGTACGTCCAGTCGGTATGTACCATCACCACGGGCGTTTCCCCTTTTCCACTCCATAGTTTATTGGAAGGAGCGGAGATTGCGTCCAGATTCAGATTATTGGCAAACGCCATAATCATCGGCAACAGGCGGTTTTCGGCACAAGAAGCGTATTCACCGTTCTTCAGCATTTTCAGTTCATTATATAATAAGGATGGATTACTGTATTTATCGGCAAACCACCACGAAGCCAATGCCGCGGTAGAAGAGGGGGCACAATCAGAATAATTAAAGAACTTACTGTTCAGGCCTGTCATATACAGCATATACTCTGCCGTCTTGGAGAATCCCGGTGTATCGGAAAGCCCGTTATCCGTGCCAAGCGTACTGTTGAGGGCGGCAAGCATCAATACCTGATAGAGCGTGCCGTAACACCAGTAACCGCTGCCCTCCGGATAGTTGCCGTCGGGAGAATACATCACTTCCAATGCAGGTTTGTTGGATTCCAATGCCTTTTCAATCATGTCCTTTGCTTCGGAAGGATTGTTTTCATAGGAAGCCAGTGCCGCACAAACCAGTCCGCCATTACAAACCTGGTTCCAGTTGTTGGTGGCTTCGTAGAAGTTGAGGTTCCAGTTCTTGTTCTGCGCCTGTTGGAAGGCAAACTTCAACAGTGCGTTGGCCGCTTTCGTACGGGTGGCTGCACTTAGTTCGTTGTAAAGCCAGTCGTAGCCGAATGCAACAGCTGTAGCCATTTCGCCCACATCGAGAAAGTGGCGTTTCGAGTTCCAGTCGGGAAAGTTGCAGACAGCGTTCATATCCGTCTCCGCTTTAGTCAGGTATTTGGTATCGCCGGTCATCCGGTAGGCATAAGCACAGGTGAAAATACGCAGTAACGCATCGCGGGATACATCGAGAATACGTTTGTTGCTGGCATCCAATTTATAAGTCAGTGCCGTGGCGTTCATCCCTTTGCTGTTGCACACTCCCATAATGGTATTATGGAGCAAGGTCAGATTGGCACTCGAATTGGCATCCACTTTGGCTTTCAACGCAGTGAAGGCCTCGGCGTTCATCAACAGGCGGGGATGATTGTCCGCAGTCAGTTTGGAATAATCCAGTCCGCCCTCCGGCTCCGTGGGATTCGGTTTCTCATGGGTAGATCCCGGACGGAATCTGTTCTCATCTTCATCGGAACAACTAACGGCTGTTCCTACAAAGAAAGCTATGATGATTGTTTTAAAAAGAATCGTTTTCATGGTTCAATGAATTTATTTGTATTACTACTTCAAAGGAATAAGTCGTACTTTCAGTTGCGAGGCACGATTGGCAGGAATCACCGTCTCAAAACCCACGCGGATGGTTCCCGGATTGCGGAAATCATATTCATGCGGGGGCACGTTCGACCAGGTTTTCATTTCTACTTCCGTATCGGCATCTACCGTCAATAGCATCCGTTGTCCGTCTTTGGTTAATTCCATCCGGTTCTTGCCCGTTATTTTGGCTTCCGCCGGAGTGACCATTATCCAGGATACGGCAGCTTCCTTGTCCCCCGTCTCCAACCGGTCGGTTACTTCCAGATGGTCTTTCTGATCCAATATCACGGTGCGGACGACTTTCTTTACGCTGTTGGCAAACACACTCGACAGGTCTACTTCCGCCCCTTTCTGTTTCTTCGACTCGAAAGTACGGGTGATCGGAGCATTACTCTTTACCAAATGGCGTTCGCCGTTAATCGTCAGGGTGTTGTGAGCGATATTGCTTAGCCGGAATACTTCCCAGCGTTGTCCGTTCTGCGACATATTCCACAGGTCTACTCCCTTACTTTCGAGCGTGATGTAACTCTGCATACCCAAGTCCATCGCCCAACGCACCCCGTCTCTCTCGAAGATAAACGAACCGGCATCCATGTGCGCATGAGAGGTAGAAGGCGAACCGCCTTTCACTCCCAGATAGGTATCTTCCTTGCTGTCCCATCCGCCACGGTAGATAAACACAGGTGTATCTCCGCGACTGAACCAGAAGTTTTTCTTCGGCTTGCCGATATGCTTCAAATCGAGCTGCGAACAGAACACCATCAGGCTGGGCAGTAAACGGTCTTCGGCAAACGGCATATCCGGCCGGTCGAGATACTGACGTTCAATCCACAACAGGGAAAGGTCTTTCGCTTTGCCTGCAAACCAAAACATCATCATGTTGCACTCCGCCTCTACCGGAGAATCCGAGAAACAGAAACAGTCTCCACCCGGAGCCGTCATATACTGCATGAAACGGGCAGACTCCATGAAGCCGGGGGCTTGGGAGAGCCCATTGTCTGTGCCGAAAGCACTTTCGAGCGCAGCAATGAGCATTACCTGAAAACTTGTCCCGTACCCCCAATATCCGAACCCTTCGGGATAGCCTCCGTCGGGACCATAACCTACCATCGCTTTCGGATTTGTCTCCATACATTTCTCAATGATGCCTTTCGATACTTCCGGAATCTCTTCAAAAAGAGCCAGCGCGCCATACGCCAATCCACTATTACATACGGAATTCCAGTTGTTCTTGGCTGTATAGAACCAGGCATGACGGGTGTTCTTTGCCGCGTCGAAGCCTTTCGCGATGATTGCTTCGCGCACTACCCGGCGGGTGTCGGGCTGCAAAGAATCGTACAGCCAGTCATAACCGATAGCCAATGCCATTACCATCTCACCCACATCCAGGAAATGAGTGGGGTTCCAGTCGGTGAAACGACTGACGGCCAGCATCTCCTGTTCCGCACGGTGAGCATATTTCTTATCTCCCGTCATACGGTAAGCGTATGAGAGGTAATAGATACGCTTCAATGCGATGCGCGAAATCGCCAGCAGGCGTTTGCCCTCCTTGATACGTTCCACAGGTGGTTCCGTAAGTGTCCGGTCGCAAAGTTCCATGATCCGCTGGTGAACAGTGGCCAACGGGGGATACTCCGCAATGGCTTTCCTGATGGCTTCTTCTCCTCCCGCCGGCAATAACAACCGGGGATGAGGCGCTATCTTGCCATAATCAAACTGTTGCGCAACTACACCCGTGCAACCGGATACAAAAATGAGTAATAGTAAAAGTATTTTCTTCATCCTTATTCAAATCTTTATGATTAATACGCCCAACCGCTTCGTTTAGTCAGGTTCGGGTTCTTTTGCGTTTCAGAGATAGGAGCAGTCCACGGCCACATGTAATCGGTGTAATACCAGTTATACTCTACCATATCGCCCCACCAGGACTTGCCGCCATTCACGTCTTTTCCCTGGAATTTGGTTTCTTTGTAGGTTCCCCAACGTACTTCGTCGAAGAAGTTAATTCCCTCCAGGCAGAATTCCACGCGACGTTCATAACGTATCCTTTCGAGCATGTCTTCCTTTCCGTTCACTGCGCACGGGCCGCTTCCGCCCTCTGTCAGTGCGGGCATGTGGGCACGGGTACGTACTTTATTCACCAGGCGGATGGCTTCTCCCAGCTGATCGGTCTGTGCCAATGCTTCGGCATACTGCAACAGTACATCGGTATAGCGAATCAACGGCCAGTCGGTATGGCAACGGCTCCGGCTAATCAAACGGCCTTTCTCAAACTCATTGTACTTGCGATAGCAGTAGAAAGCAGAAGTACGTTTATCGAGCCAGAAGTCTCCGCCATTCGTTCCCTGTTCCTTCAACGGCCAACGGAGTTGTTTACCGATCTGGTTGGCATCTCCTGCATAATTAGGCTTGTAGCAGTCCACCGGCACATAAGGAGTGACGACGGTCTGTTGCAGACGCGGGTCACGACTGTCATACGCCTTTTTAATACGGGCTTCATTACCGCTGTTCAGGTAATATTTCTGATAGATATCTTCGCCTACCCGTTTGATAAGGGCATTTTTTTGTGAGGACATGGATTCCAATCCGTCACGGCAGAAAAAGATTTCACGTTGTTGCGGAGTCAGTAAGTCCCAATCTTCCAAGCCGTCTACTTCCGACCATTTGAAGTCCGATCCGTCCGCGTTCTTATAGTAGTCCACAAAGTCTGCGGAAGGTTTTATTTCCGTCCAGCCATCATACGTATCGCGGGCACCGGTCATTTGCTGAATGTTATCACAATAACCGGTTTCTTCGCTGAACTGGAGCGAGAAGATCATTTCTTTATCCTTTTCGTTTTCATATTTGAAGAAGTCGGCATATTCGCCTGTCCACAAGCCATAACCGCACGCTTCCACTTCTTTGAAATCGTTGCCTGCTTCCTTGTATTGCTTCTTCCACATATATACCATACCACGCAGGGCATAAGCGGCTCCTTTAGAGGGACGACCGTAGTTTTCATTCAGCGTGTTATTGGGGAAGTCGGGATTGTTGATGCAATACGTCAAATCATCCAGAATGACTTGCCATACCTCATCTACCGAAGATTGACCACGGGTACAGTCTTCGTTATTGATGGGTTCCAGATAAACGGGGACGCCCTGATAAAGCATATTCAGACGATTGTACGCCCAGGCACGGAGGAAACGGGCTTCGCATTGGTAACGCGCCAGTTTATTAGCGCTCATATCTGCTTTATGCAGATTGGCAATCGCATCGTTACACGCATGGATGATGGTGTAACAGAACTTCCATTCATACCACACCTGAAAGTCATTGGCAGGCTTGGTAGCCAGCGAAAGCAGTTCCACCGGATAGTTATTGGAATAATAATCGGTTGCAAAGCTCATAGCTTCGATTCCCTGACGGTTCAGTCCGTCGGCACGGCGAAGCTGGGTAGAGGAGAGTTGGGTGGCATAGAACGGGAAGTAGAGTCCTGCCATTCCCTTGTCGGCAAGCTCCTCCGTGGTCCACATGTTTTCACTTGCAATCTGGTCTTCCGGAGCCACATCGAGAATATCCATGCAGGAGGTAGCCGCCAGCGCCATCGTTAAAATCATTAATATCTTTTTCATATCAGATTCTGTTTTTTTAGTTCTACAT
>OJQM01001270.1_pt1 | contig 10580 bp, 8 predicted proteins | sample 1598751 | NCBI WGS metagenome assembly OJQM01 (sample SAMN03922455, study PRJEB24848) | human gut metagenome | isolation source: stool sample | host: Homo sapiens | place: Germany | collected 2009-11 | reverse complement strand
GAGGCTGGACATCAGAAGGTAGCTGCCGGAGGTGGTCTGGGTCAGGTTGATGATCTGGCGCACATAGCCGGGGTGGACATTGGGCCCGATGAGCAGAAGGCTGGACTGGGTCAGGCTGCCGCCGCTCTTGTGCATTGAGACGGAGGCCATATCCGCCCCCGCCGCCATGGCGGAGACGGGCAGCCCGCCGCCGAAGTAAAAGTGGGTGCCGTGGGCTTCGTCCGCAAGGCAGAGCATCCCGGCGTCATGGGCCATCTTCACGATGGCGCGCAGGTCGGAACAGATGCCGTAGTAGGTGGGGTTGTTCACCAGAACGGCCACGGCGTTGGGGTGCTCCCGGATGGCCTTTTCCACCTGCTCCCGCTTCATGCCCAGCGAAATGCCCAGCCGCTTGTCCACCTCCGGATTGACATAGACCGGCACCGCGCCGCAGAGCACCAGCGCGTTCAGCACGCTGCGGTGCACGTTGCGGGGCAGGATGATCTCATCGCCCCGCTTGCAGGCGGTGAGCACCATGCTCTGCACACTGCTGGTGGTGCCGCCCACCATCAGAAAGGCGTGGGCCGCGCCAAAGGCGTCGGCCGCCAGTTCTTCTGCTTCCCGGATAACCGACACCGGGTGGCAGAGGTTGTCCAGCGGCTTCATGCTGTTCACGTCCACGCCTACGCACTGCTGGCCCAGAAAGGCCGTCAGCTCCGGGTTGCCTCGGCCCCGCTTGTGGCCGGGCACATCAAAGGGGACCACCCGCATCTGGCGGAACTGTTCCAGCGCCTCGTAAATGGGCGCGCGGCGCTGGTCAAGCTTGGTCCGCGTTCTGCTCTCGTTCATACTCTTCCTCCGTCCTTGGCTCCTTTTGGCAAAACAAAAAGCGCAGGTCCTGCACACTGGGATGCAGACCTGCGCTTTCAAAAAGCTGTGAATGCACACGAACAAAGCCCACCGGCAGAAAAGGCCGGAGCAAAGCTGTTTTCGCATGATTCAAAAAGACGGGATGACGAGAGTCTATATAGCAACTACACTTTTACTACTCTTATTGACCGTTTCACAAGTCTGCGCACCACGATGCACAATTTCATGGTTGTAAAGGAACCAACTTATAAAATCTGAGCTTCAAACTCAATCAATAATGGCGGCAATGCCGCCGGTCGGCAGTGGACCCGGCTGTCCGTATGGCCTTAGCCCCGCTGGGCGGTCCTAGGTAAATTGCTTTGAAAAGACTCTGACGTGCTTTGTCTCTCAAAATCGATTGTTATCGTATCATGTTGTACTTTGTCTGTCAATGATTTTTTTGGAATTTTATGAAATTTTACCTGAATAAGTAATACTTTTTTACAAAGGCAGACGGGAAAGCTCTGCCGCCGATTTTCGACGTTGTTCGACATGGGGCCCCAAAAAATAGGCCCAAACCTGCGTGAAAGGGGGTGTTTCGTGCGTGAATGGCAGATGCGGCAGGAGAAAAAGTATGGTAAAATAGAGTCGTAAGGGGGCGTAGCGATGGAGCTGCGAATAGCGATCGTCGAAGATCAGGAACCGGAAGCACGGCGGCTGGAACTGCTGCTGCGCCGGGCGTTCCAAGGGGACGGACCTATCTGTACGAGGTTTTCCAGCGGCGACGATCTTTTAGCGCGATTTACCACCGGCGCATATGAGGTGGTGTTTTTGGATATCTGCATGGCGGGCACCAACGGCATCGAGACGGCCCGGCAGCTGCGGGAGAAAGACCCGCGGCTCCTCATCGTCTTTGTGACCTCTTCGCCGGAATATGTGTGGGATGCCTTCCCGGTGCATCCCTTCGATTACTTACTGAAGCCCTATAAAGAGGAAAAGATCGCGCTCCTGACCGCCGAGCTGCGGCGGGTGCTGTGCCGGCAGGAACCGGAGTTGGATGTGCGGATCGCGCGGCAGACCGTGCAGATCCCGCTGAGCAAGGTCCACTACGCGGCCTCCCAGAACCACATCGTCCGGGTCGTGACCGACGACGGTGAGTGCCGCGCCGCAGCGACCTTTTCCCAAGTGGAGCAGGAGCTTTCCGCCCACGAAAACTTCCTTGTCTGCAACCGGGGCGTCCTGCTGAATATGGACAAGGTGCTGCGGTTCGAAGGCGACTGTTTCGAGATGCTGGACGGTGCGCGGCTGCCCATCCGCCAGAAGGACAAAAACACCCTGTTGGCACGCTTTACACAGTATCAGTTCCGCCATATGCAGCGGGAATTTTAAGTTCGGAGAGGAGGCAAAAAGCCGTGAATGCTGCGCAGTTTGGACGCTACTTTCTCGAATTTGCATTATTGTATCCGGGAGCGTATCTCTGCCTTGCCCCGCTGCGGGAGCACCTGACCGCGCCCCGCAGGACCTTTGGCATTGCGGCAGGGCTGGTCACGGTGATCTGCGCTGTCTGCGCGGGGGTCTGCTCTGTGCTGGAGGTACCGAGCAACTATTTCCTGCTGCCCATCCTCATCGTGGCGTTCTGGCTGCTGCGGTGGCGGGCGGCACCGGGGGTGTCGGTCACCCAGACGGCCTTCCTGTTCGCCGTTGCGGCGGTGATGCTGGCGGTCTGCTCGCTGCTGGCTGCGGTGCTGAATGCCCGCGCCGAGACCGGCAACCACGAGGCGGTCTCTCTTGCATCCACAGCGGTGATCGCGCTGGCGCTCTCGGTGGTGCTGAGTACCATCTTCACCTTCACCGCTGTCCGGTGGAGCGCATGGCTGCTGGGGGAGTACCACGGCGAAGCGTTTTGGCAGTCGGCGTGGCCGCTGCCCGCCATCTACGCGGCCTTCCTCATCTTCTGTATGCCGCGGGACTCGGCCATCATCCTCATCAACCGGATCATGATCATCGCGGTGCTGGCCGTGTCCATCTCCCTGCTTGGCATCTTCCTGCTGCTGTACGAGATGTACCGGGTGGCGATGGAGTACACCCGAAACACCCGGCTGGACCGCGAAAATCAGCTTCTGGCCGTGGAATCCCGCCGCTATATGGAGCTGCGGGCCTATATGGATCAGACCCGCAGTCTGCGCCATGACTTCCGCCAGCATCTGCACGTCATTTCCGGCCTGACTGAGGCGGGGGAGCTGGAGGAGCTGAAGAGCTACCTGCACCAGTACGAGGACGAGCTGAACGATGCGCGGCCCACCCTCTGCGCCAACCCCGCCGTGGATGCGCTGGCCGGCCACTACGACAGCGACGCCCGGCAGAAGGGGATCCCGGTGGAATGGAAGCTGGAGCTGCCCAAGCGGCTGCCCCTGCCGGAGGCGGACTTGTGTACGCTGCTGGGCAACTTGCTGGAAAACGCCGTGTTCGCCAGCCAGAAGCTGCCGCCGGACGAGCGGCAGGTGCGGGTGATGGCCCGGATGCTGAGCCCGGCGATGCTGGGCATCGTGGTGGAGAACCGCTACGACGGCGTGCTGAAAAAGCAGAAAGGCATCCTGCACTCCACCAAGCATGAAGGGCAGGGCATCGGCCTTGTCTCCATCCATACCACCGTGCAAAAATACCACGGCAACCTGACCGTCGAGACGGAAAACAACGTATTCCGGGCCAATGTGCTCCTGAATTTATAACAACTTTACTGGGATCTGGAGGATCGACATCATGAAACTGACACGACGCAGCTTCCTCAGCGCATCCGCGCTCACCCTGCTGGCCTGTGGGCTGGCCCCCGCCGCCAGCGCCGCCGAGACCAACGGCCTGTTTTCCGGCTTGTTGGAAAGCTCTGCCGAGACTGCCCTGCCCCCCAACCCCCTGACGGCCAAGGTCGTGGACCCGAACCCCTTCATGGGCCGGAGCGAATCCAACATCCACCACGACTGCTACAACACCGACTCCACCGATGCAGTCCTGCCCATCGGCATCGAGCCGGAAGTCAACGTGGCCATGGAAAAGATCAACCCCAATGCCTCCCCGGCCATCTTCTTCGACAATTTCGACAACCCCGTGGTCCCGCTGCTGGGCGGCCTTGCCATCCGCGACCTCGACGCCGCCGAGGTGGTCACGCTGGGCTGCTTCTCGCCCGCAAAGCACGATGGCGGCGGGTATGTCATCCAGAGCTCCTATTCCTTTGTGGATGGGCGGAACCTCATCGTCTGCCCCACCAGCCACAACCATGTCCTGATGCTCAAGGCGACCGATGAGACCGGCACCCCGCTGCCCATTTTCGAAAAGGTGCTGGATATCAACATCAAAGCCGCCGCCGAGCGGGTGCTGGGCCGGACGCTGGAACAGAACCTCCTTTCCATCGTCTTCGACTACGAGGGCAACCTCTGGTTCGTAACAGGCGGCTTCCGCATCTACCCCGACCGCGGCCAGCAGGGAGCCATGGGCTACATCTCCCATGCCGCCATCGAGACCATTCTGGCGGGCGGCACCGCCGACCTTGACCACGAGGTGCATGTCTACGCGCCGCAGCCCGGCGAAGGTGCCGAAAACGGCATCGCATCCTGCAGGGAGGGGGCGGTCATCCTGACCAATCTCGCGTGCTATCTGCTGCGGGCCGACAACGGCGTGGACATCGTCTGGCGCACCCCCTACGCCAGCGCCGGGGCCAAGGACAGCCGGGAAGGTGCGGCCACCACCGGCGGCGGCCTTGCATGGGGCGGCGGCTGCTCGCCAATATGCCGGTCTCGGTGGAAAATTCCGCCATCGTCTACGACCACGGCAACGGCACCGTCAGCACCATCGTCTGCAACTGGTTCGGCGCGGGCAGCCCGAACCTCGCTAAGCCCGACAGTGATTCTTCCATCCAGAGCTATGAGAATATCTACGACCGGAACTGGCTGCGCAAGGGCAACTGCATGATCATGCCCGGCGTCGAGCGGGTGGACACCGTGAAAAAAGCGGACGGCAGCTGGGCTATGAAGAGCGTTTGGTGCCGGGATGACCTGAGCGATACCTCCATGATGAAGCTCTCCACCGCCACCGGCTACATCTACGGCTTCGTGCAGGATGTGGACAGCGGCATGTGGCAGTACATCGCCCTCGACTTTAACAGTGGAAAAACCGTGCTGACCGTGGATGTTTCGTCCCTTTACGGCTACAACAACATGGCCATCGGCATGTATGCCGGGCGGGACGGCAACAAGCTGTACTGCCCCACCGGCTACAAGGAACTGCTCCGCTTGCAGGATCGTTTTGTCTATCTGCCTGAAATGCCCTACCGCAAGGTGGATCTGGACAAGACCCGCCGCACCGTTGTCACCCCCGCCGCCTTTGCCGCAGCCGGCGGGCAGGGCACCCCGGCCACATGGCTCCACACCGTTACCTTTGACAATCTCCATCCCCAGACCATCGCGGCCATCCGGGTCAACGGCCTGACCGGCCGCGCGGCGGACTACAAGCTCTATGCGCTGGGCACCGATGGCCGGTACCACGCCTTTACCGGGAACTGGTCGCTGGAAAAGGCCTCCGGCAAGCTCCGCGCCCAGAACGTGTATGAGATCCGCTTCGCGCTGCAGGACGGCGGTGCGTTTGACTTGAGCACCGACGCCAAGGAAGTGACGGTCTCCGTCCTGCTGGCCCGCTGACGTTTCCGAAACAACAGGAGGTTCCCCCCATGAAATTGACCCGACGTGAGTTCTTGCATCTTTCCACGGTGGCCGCTGTCGCGGGTGGCGTGACGCTTCTGCCGGTGGGACAGGCCGCGGCTCTGGCTGCACCGAGTGTGCAGCAGCTGGTGGAAGAGGCGTATCTCTACGCCTTCCCGCTGGTGCTGATGGACGCCACCAAGATCGTTTCGACCAACACCGAAACGGCCACGGAACGGCGGGCCCCCGTCAATCAGCTCATCCATGTTCGCAGCCTGATGGATGCGTCCAGCCGCACGGTCGTGAGCCCGAATGTGGATACCATCTATACACAGGCGTGGCTGGATGTCCGCGCGGAACCGATGCTCTACGTGGTGCCGGAGACCGACCGCTTTTTCAATGTGCAGGTGCTGGACGGCTGGACCAATACCATCGCGGTCTTGGAGGAGCCGGGAACCTATGCCATCGTCCGCTCCGGCTGGCAGGGCACCCTGCCGGAAGGGGTGCGGCGGGTGGAAGCCCCCACCGACACGGTTTGGTGCATCGCCCGCATCGTGCTTTCCGGGCAGGAAGACCTGCCCAATGTCTATGCCATTCAGGACCGGATGGCGCTGCTGCCGCTGTCGGCTTATGAAGCGGGCAGCTACACGGCCCCCACCGGCAGCTACGACCCGGCGAACGAATTCGTGCCGGTGCAGCATGTCCTTGCGATGAGCCCCAAGGAATTTTTTGCCGCTGCCAATGCGCAGATGGAGACGAACCCGCCCGCTGCGGAAGATGCGCCGATGCTCCGGAAGCTTTCCACCCTCCATGTGGGCCCCGGTGAAACGTTTGATGAAAAAGTCCTCGGTCTGGGCGGGACGCTGCGCTGGAAGCTGATGCTGCTCCAATTGAAGAAAAAACTGCAGACCGAAGCAAAGCAGTATGCGAAGCAGCTGGGCCAGTGGGCCTACTACGGCGACCCCATCGGCAATTTCGGGACGGCATATACTTACCGCGCCTTGGTGGCGCTGGCCGGGCTGGGGGCAAACACGACGGACGTCGCCATTTATCCCAAGACTTCGACCGATGCTGACGGGGATCCCCTGACGGGCAAAAAGACCTATACGTTGCATTTTGATGCCTTCCCGCCGACGCTGGAAAAGGGTTTCTGGTCGGTGACAGCCTACGGGGAAGACGATTTCCTGATCGACAACGCCATTGGCCGTTACTGCGTCAACGACCGCTCGAATCTGAAGCGGAACGCCGATGGTTCGGTGGATATCCTCCTTTCCAAGGAGGCCCCGGTGAACCCGGCCAACTGGCTCCCCGTCGGCGAGGGTGAGTTCCACCTCTTCCTCCGCATCTACAAACCGGATTGGACCGCGCTGGACGGCTGGGAGCCGCCCACGGTCCGCGCCCGGTAATGGCAGTGGCCATAAGTGCCGCCTGACTTTTGCCATTCTCTTTCTCCTTTGAGCCGTCGTCTGTTCACTGCCTCGTGGACAGACGACTTTTTTGTTGCACTTTGGCGGGGAACACACATTGCCCTTGTCCGGCCGCTTTACCCGCGCTACTGCGGCGAGTACCTCGAACTGGTGGAGCGGGTCCGATCGACCTGAAAAAGTTGGACTGTCCAGAATAAACAAAAGTTTCACGAAAAACCCCTTGTGTTCTGGAACGTGAAATGGTATCCTTAAAGTGCTCCGCAGTATTCTGCGGAGAATCCATCAAAAGGGAGCATCTGGCGTATCATGCAGAAAAAAACGAAAAAACTCATGGCGGCTGTCGTGATGGGTATCATTATAATATTGGCGGTGGTGGGCTTTGCTGCGGCGCGTCCCGCAGGTTCAGGAGCGGCTTCGGAGTCTGCATCCGGTTCGAGTGAAGCGGCGCAGGAGCCTGCATCCAGCGCGGCAAGTGCGTCATCCCCGGCCAGCTCTGCGGTGTCGGAGCCGGCAGACTCCGCGGCAGCTTCAGAAGAGGCTGCGGAGCCTGACTCCGTTTCGGAGAGTGACCCGGCATCTTCCAGTGAAGCAGCCAGCAGTTCGGCTTCCTCGTCGGACGCCGCCCATTCGCAGCCCGCGTCCAGTGCGGCTTCGTCCCACCCGGCCTCTTCTCATCCGGCTTCCGGCAGTGAGCCTTCCAGCACCCCCTCCAGCAGCGCCAGTGCCGAAAGCGCAGTGGATGCCAAGATCAACGCCTACGTGCAGGAGATCAAGGCTTTGCAAAAGCGGACAAGGAAACGGCTGTTTGATACAGTGAGCGACTCCTACAACGAGTACATTTCCCACCCGGTCGAAGAGCGTTCTCTTGCGCTGAAGGTCTCGGTGGTCCTCGGAAAATCCAGTCGACTGACCCAGATCCAGAACGACTGTGATAAGGAGTTCAATGTCATCATCAAGGAACTGCGCCAGTACCTGACAGACAATGGCCGCGACCAGAGCATCGCGGATCAGGCCGAACGGGAATACAAGGCGGAAAAAGATGCTGTGACCAAGGAACTGACGAACCTGACCTACAGTCAGGTCACCGGCAAGGGCGAAGGTGCCCAGTGGCTTCAAGACCACTACGCCGAGTGGGGCTCCTGATCTTTCCAGAAGAAACAAAAACCGCGCAGAGCGGGGCCTCCCGAAGGGGAGCGCCGCCCTGCGCGGTTTTTTGTCCAGCCGGTTTTGCATCTCAGGAGAGAAGGCTGTGCAATACATCTGTAAAGTTCTCCAGCGCTTTGCGGAGCTCCACGAAGCGCTGAACGTCCGCATCGGTCATCCGGGAGCTGGGGGCCACCACAGCCGTTTCGGCGGCGGTGACAGTGCCGTTGAGGGCGATGGTCACCTCATGTTCCGGGATGGTCAGCAGGATGTGGAGGGGCGTTTCCTTGGCGAAGAGCGTCTTCAGGGGCAGACCGACGATGCAGCTCAGGCCGCTCTCACCCGCGGGCAGTTGGTAATAGGTGTAGCCGTCCAGCGCCCCGGCAGGGGAGGCCTTCTGCAGCGCGCCCAGCGTCAGGGAAAGGCTGGTCATGTCCTGCAGCTCCACGGCGGAAAGCTCCACGCCCAGCAAGGAAGCCAGCTGGGTCTGGGAGATGTAGCTGCCCATGCTCCAGCCCGGCAGCACCAGCCCCGCCAGCGGTGCGGCGCTCACGACTTCGTTGCGCAGGTAGGTGTAGAGCTGCCCGGCGTCGTAGAGGGTCTCCTTGGCGTCGATGTATACCCGCGTAAAGGCATTGCCAGTCTTTCCGGAGGTCAGCGCGAACTGGAACTTGCCCGGCGCATACTGACCGGAAACGGTGCCCTGCGCCGCGCCCGCCTGCTGCAAGACGCCGTAGAGGGCGGGGGTCTCGGCGGCAGAGGAGGTCACGGTGTAACTGAAGTCAAATTCGGCTCCGGCCTGAATGGCCCGGACCTTCTGCCGCAGCAGTGCGTAGGCTGTGCCGCCCGCCGCAAGGCAGAGTACCAACAGGCAGAGCAACAGGATGAGCGCGGCCCGGCCGCGCTTTTTTTGTTTGGAAGCGGTCATGAAGAACCCTCCTTTTTAATGTCGGCACGCGGCCACGAAGGCGTCGAACAGGCCCTGCATGGCGAGGTCGGCGGCGCTGAGCCACTCCGGGTGCCACTGGACGCCGAGGCAGAATTTCGCGTCCGGTTTCTCGATGGCTTCCACGATGCCGTCTTCGCTGAGGGCCGCAAGGGTCAGGCCGGGGGCAATCCGATCCACCGCCTGATGGTGCTGGCTGTTGACGAGGACGGTGTCCTGCCCCAAGATCTGTTCCAGCTTTGTGCCCCGGCGGACGGTGACGGTGTGGATCTTGGCCCAGTGGTCGTTGTGGGGGACATGGGCAAAGGGCTTGATGTCCTGATACAGCGTGCCGCCCAAGACGACATTCATCACCTGAATGCCCCGGCAGATGCCCAGCACCGGCTTGTCAGCGGCCAGAAAGGCTCGCAGCAGCGGCGGCTCGGCGGCGTCGCGGAGGAGGTTCGGCTCTCCACAGGCGGGGATGCGCCCCTGCCCGTAGAATTGGGGGTCCATGTCGCCGCCGCCGGGCAGCAGCAAGCCGTCGCAGGTCAGCGCCTCCTGCACGGCGCGCTCCGGGTCAGAAAGCTCGACCCAGCGGACGTCCGCCCCGGCCCGCGCAAGGCTTTCGGGATATTTGGCCTGAGCCGCCGTCAGCTCCGGGTCAGTGCTCATTCTTGGCATTGCGATCGTAACACTCATTTTAACTGCCTCGCTTTTGTAAAACAAAAACCCGGAACCATCGGTTCCGGGCATTTTGGCGGAAAGATGGGGATTCGAACCCCAGAACGCTTTTGACACGTTACACGATTTCCAGTCGTGCGCCTTAGACCAACTCAGCCATCTTTCCACATCTTCAATTTTCAGCGTTTTCGGGCCGTGGCCCTCAGCGCTCCACTATAATACCTGAAAGAAGCACTTTTGTCAAGGATTTTTTTGAAAAAATTTGAAAAAATCGAAAAACGACGCAGGGGCGCGAATGCGGATTTACAAACTCTGCATCCGCCCGGCAAACCCTCTTGACGCGGCCCCCAAATCGGACTATGATGAGGGCAGAGCGTGGGCGGAAGAACCCCTTCCGGATGGATTTGAATCAAAACAGGAGGAAGATCACAATGAATTATTCGGATGTTTTAAGCAATGCGCGGCAGTGCATCGGTCAGTACTGCAAGGCTTGCCCGGTATGCAACGGCGTGGCCTGCAAGAACCAGATCCCCGGCCCCGGTGCCAAGGGCGTGGGGGACACGGCCATCCGCAATTATAATAAGTGGGCCGAGGTTCGGGTCAACATGGATACCCTGTGCGAGAACGGCACCCCCGACACCCATGTGGAGCTGTTCGGCAAGCGTTTCAAGCTGCCCTTCTTCGCGGGCCCCGTGGGTGCGGTGAACCTCCACTACTCTGACGCCTACAACGACATGACCTATAACGAGGTGCTGGTGCGTGCCTGTGCCGAAAACGGCATCGCGGCCTTCACCGGCGACGGCGTGAACCCCGACGTAATGACCATGGCCACCAAGGCCATCGGCGCGGCGGGCGGCTGCGGCGTGCCCACCATCAAGCCGTGGA
>OJQM01001246.1_pt1 | contig 10691 bp, 11 predicted proteins | sample 1598751 | NCBI WGS metagenome assembly OJQM01 (sample SAMN03922455, study PRJEB24848) | human gut metagenome | isolation source: stool sample | host: Homo sapiens | place: Germany | collected 2009-11 | reverse complement strand
TCTTGCCGTATAAAAAATGGCAATTTTTCACAAGCCTCACGCATCCGTTTTTGAGATAGTTAGAAAAAACAAAAGAAGACAATATGGAATCACTCTCACGGACAATTAGGCATGACGAGGCACTCAAGTTAGAAGCGTACTGTCTCAAGAATTATCTGCAGCTCTTTCCGAGACATTTCCACGATTATTACGTTTTCGGTTTTATAGTTTCCGGCGAGCGAGAACTTCTTTGCAATAGCCTTAGCTTTCATCTTTCGCCACATAACCTCTTAATTTTCAATCCTCGAGACAATCATGAATGCGTCTCTGCGACTTATTCTCCGTTGCTGCATTATCTGGGATTCAATATTTCCGTAAAACGGATGAAAGCGATTTCATCCGAACTAACGGGTAAAAACAGTCTTCCTGAATTCAACCCAACCGTATTTTCTGACGAATCCGCAGGCAATACTTTCTTAGAGCTGCACCAGCTCGTTATGCAAGGTTCTGATGATCTTAGAAAGGAAGAATTGTTCTACGTTCTTTTCTCTAGATTCTTCGAGAAGGATGCGCATTCCTCGGTGCTGTCACGCCCTCTTCGATCATTTCAAATTAAGCAAGCCTGTGACTATTTAGAGGAACATGCCTCAGAGGCAGTAACCTTAGACGACATTTGCCAAAAAGTCGCTGTCAGCAAGTCTTCCTTAATCCGCTCTTTCAGCAAGCAATTAGGCCTCACGCCTCATAGTTATCTCCTGAACATTCGCATCAAAAGAGCACAAGGCTTGCTAAAACAAGGCATTCCTCCTTCTCTTGTGGCTTTGAAAAGCGGCTTTGCCGATCAAGCGCATTTCTCAAACGTTTTTAATCGACTCACAGGTTTAACACCCAGCAGTTATCAAAATATTTTTATAAAGAAAGCCTCCCCCCGCCATGATTCTGAATAACTCATATACAACTGCGCATCTGGCGGCTTTCCTAACTATCCTTTGTTGGGGAGCAACGTTCGTATCCACCAAGGTGCTTCTGCAAGGTTTTATGCCGGTGCAAATTTTGCTCATTCGTTTTTGTATCGGCTTTGCGGCTTTATATCTTCTCTCGTTTAAAGGTACATACCAGTTAACACGAAAGCAAAATCTATATTTGGTTGCGGCGGGTTTTCTGGGAATCTGTCTCTATTATCTTTTGGAAAACATCGCGTTGACCTATACGCAAGCAAGCAACGTCGGTGTCATCATGTCTGTCTCGCCGTTTTTTACCGCGATATTTTCATGCTTCCTTCTAAAGGAAAAACTACCTTCAGCAACTTGCTTCATTGGTTTTTGCCTAGCCACTGCCGGAATCTATTTGTTAAGTTTTTCAGGGGGCACAATAGCGATCAATCCCAAAGGGGATTTGTTGGCCATATCGGCTGCAGCCGTTTGGTCCCTGTATTCAATTCTCATGAAAGAAATCGGAAAATTGGGTTTCCCAACGGTTTTCATCACACGGAGGATTTTCGGTTACGGGCTCCTCTTCATGCTTCCAGTATTATTGTTTGAATCCGATCTAAATTGGCAAAGGATGTTAGAACCCATCTTCTTCTTTAATCTTCTCTTTTTGGGACTGGGCGCATCTGCTATGTGTTTTGTGACGTGGAATTTTGCCGTCAAAGTGCTTGGGCCCGTAAAAACAAGCGTGTACATTTACCTTGTCCCCGTCATCACCGTCCTCTGCGCTGTCATCGTTTTACATGAAACCATTTCTGTTCATGCAGCTTTGGGCATTCTGTTAACACTTATTGGTTTGTTGCTTTCTGAGCTAAATAGTCCGAAGAAAATTAAGCTTTAGAGCTAAGAGGCTCATTTAGCGGAAGCAGCAATCTTGACTGAGTTATCCGAATAATGCGAGTAAACCTTATTGGCGATGTCTGCCATGATTTTTACATTTACTGCATCGGATTCTTTCGAATCTTTGACCAAAACAGCCAGGTAGCATTTCTCGCCTCCTGGCATGTAGATGACGCCGACATCAGCATTGCACATTCTTACACCTTCGTGCGTTCTGTAAGACATTCCGGTCTTATGGCCAACTTCGACCTCCTTCGGCAACCCTGCTCTGAACTTGTCTTTGCCTGAGGCTGAAGCAAGCATAGCCTTTTCTAAGAAAGCGAAATGCTTGTCAGACAGAACCTTTTCTGTGTAGACCTTTCTCAAGAGCTGAGCAACAGATAATGGCGTTGACCAGTTGTTGTAGTTTTTTCTGATGTCCTGCTCCATCGACTTTTCGGTTTCGATCAGCCGGATTTGATCAATACCCAAGTCCTTAATGAATGCATTCACATTTTGAATTCCACCCACGAAATAGATCAGCCAGTTACAGGCATTGTTGTCACTTTGAGAGACCATATAGTTAATGGCTCTGTTCAGAGTAAGTATTGATATTAGGTGTCGCGCCTCCATTTATGGGGTATTTTTAAGTTAAGGAGGTACCCTATGTTTACCACAGCAGTAGATAAGCTCCTTTCGCAGTTTTTTGCCTTAAGCGCTGAAGAAAGATCTTGCATTCTGGAAGTTCTCGTTGATAGCCAACCCATTAACAACTCCGATGGAGTCGAAAGCTTTCTAAGCAAGAGGCTCGATGTCAGCCGGTCAGGTCGGCCCGTCTGTCCGCATTGCGGCTCATTAAAAGTTGTAAAAAAACGGCAGACACTGTGAGACTCAACGCTTTATATGTCGAGATTGCAGCAAAAGCTTTGGTTGGAGCAGCGGGTCCTTTTTCAACCATTGCAGGAAAGAAATTTCTCAATGGTTCAAATTCGTCGAGTGCTTCATGGACCGGCTTCCTCTCAGAGAGTGCGCACGAAGGTGCGGAATTTCCTTGGATACCTCTTTCAAGTGGCGCCATCGGCTGCTAGACGGCTTACAAAAGATACACAACTCGGTAAAACTGACAGGCGTCGTCGAAGCTGACGAGGTCTACTTTTCGATCAGCTACAAAGGATCAAGAAAATTTTCGGCTCAGCACGCCGGCAGAGAACCGAAAAAAAGAGGAATGCGTTCCACGAAAAGAGGCCTGTCTGATGAGAAAGTTTGCGTGCCGACAGCCGTAAACCTAGAGGGAAAGAGCACAGGCGTGGTTTGCAATCTTGGGAAACCCACAACCGGGAATCTCAAAACTGCTTTAAGGTGCAAGATTCTTCCCGGTTCCACTCTTGTAACGGACAGTCTTGGAGGTTACCCCTCGCTAGCCGAATCTTGCAAGGCTAAACATGTTCAAATTCCGTCAAAGAAACACAAGAAAGGAATCTTCAATATCCAGCTGAATAATTATTACCACTCCGCCCTCAAGGCAATGACAAATATCCGGTTTAGAGGGGTTGCCACTAAGTATCTCAACAACTACATCGTTTACAACAACTTTGTGACCTTTGCCAAAGAGAGTTTCATGGAAAAAATTAAGATCCTGAAGAATGAAATTTTTACTATCGGAGTTGAGGAAAGAAGTTTTTCGGTAAATATCTCTAAACGGGATCCATTGCCGTTACTCAAAGATCAATACTTACTCTGAACAGAGCCTAGTTAATTAAGTCTCCATAGGACAAAGTGATTTTCTTGGACTTGTATTTTTTGTACATCGGACTCCGAGTCTTCGTGTCAATATCAGAAGGTCCGAGCGTAACAACGGCAGTCAATGGGATGCCTTCCTGTTCCATTTTCTTTAGAACAGTAAGAGTAATATGAAACTTGAATACGCTCATTAAAGGATATTGAGCATCGTTATTCACGGCAACTGCATCATCTTTGTAGAGGACGGCAACGCCTACTTGAGCATTTTTGCCTTTGATCACTTCTTGAATGTCAGAGGTTAGATCTGATGCCGAAACAGCAAGGAACTGAAAAAGCAAAAGGCCCGAAACAACGGCCTTAGTGAGCAAGCCTCTTGATTTCATCAAAAATTTCAACAGTTATGATGAATCAAATAAGAAGAGAATTTTGCCAAAAAGGATTTGAACGGACAATTGGAGATTTCAATTTAGAAGCAGAGAGACCGCTTTTTCACCTATAACCAAAAGCGGCCTCATGGCGATCTCTTAGAGGAAAATGCTTACAAAGGATAACGACACTATCTTCTCTAATCTCAGCACCTGGGACTGGCAATTTCTTACTTTGATCCTCTACGTTTCTCTTTCCACTATCTTTTCTCTTCATTCCTTGCTTGGATGGTCTTTTGTAAGCGTTTGAGGTTTGACACCGAGTAAAGGATCGTTGACTTCAAAGAGTAGACCTTTTATACGAACGCATTCTTTGATGAACAGTATTTCCTGAAGTAAAGCTTCGACTTGTTCCTTCAACTCCTTGTCTATCTCAATCTCTAAAACATCCATTTCTTCAATAGAACCTCCAAGAATTAGTTAGAAACGTATTTCAGTTACCCATTATCTCGGACGGCCCAATCTTTTCCTAGGATCGAAAACTCGACCCACCTTTTGGCGTTATGGGAAGAGAAGTGTCATTAAAGTGCTGATTCTAAGAATCTTCGAGGTGTTATCCTTAGCAATCAGACTTCTTGCCAACGGACAAATTTTCGCTCTTCAATCGAGAAAACTAAGGCAACTTTGATCAGATTTCCTGATGAAGAATCGTTACCATATCCCTTAAGTTTCAGTTGTTCGCCAGCTTCTCCGAGTTTTTTATCTAGGTCGTCTTGATCCCGAGAAACCTTAAATTCTAGGATCCAATGCCTGTTGTTAACTTTCACTTCCAAATCACTGCGCCCGTGAGCGGTATGGTGCTCTACTTTTGGCTCTAATCCAGCACCTGCTAAATAAACTTGAGTAAATGCTCTGACAGAGGCCTCATCTCTTACCGGATATCGCTGATAATCAATTGCTGCAAAAAGACGATTAAAGATATGGACAAGCGCCTCGGCTGATTCTTCCGACAAAACTTGAACAATTGGACCAGCTCCAACTTGTCCAGCGCTTCTACCTGTCAAGAGGTGCTCTACGTACAGTTGCCCCATAGACTTCTTTACTTCAAGATTTGGATAATCTAGAAAAACGGTATCTCCATACTTGACCGCTTTGATGGTTAAGTAGCCTGTCTGGGGAAGAAGTGCTAAGTCAGACAAAGATTCCAGACTGGAACTTCCGGACAATGATGACAAGGAAACGAATTTATCTCTTCCGTATTCTTCCGGATCCCTCATAGAGTCCGACTTCAAACTATCCATGAGAGCAGAAGCTTTACCACCGCTTTCGAACCAATAATCCAAGAGGTCATTCCTTGGCGATGCTAAGAAATTGAGAAAGGACCACGGAGCTAAAACTTTTTCTGTTGCCATTCTTTCAAAGCAAAATCCGCCATATTGCTTAATTACCTTCTTTAAAAGTTCTGAAACTGGCAAATTCAAGACTTGAGAAGCAGCCTCCAAATACGGGTAAAAATATTCCTCTACCTCACCTCTTTTGAAACCTAAGAGCTCGCCAAATTCCGTATCCAGAGAAATATCAGACAACTCCTGAACTTCGGAAAAAAGATGCCCCTTGTTAAAGTTGACAATGCCGGTAATGAAAACAAATCTCAGCGCGTCATCGTTAGATTTCAGAACGGCGTAGAAATCTGAAAGAGCAACCTGAACACTGTTGAAAAGTTCAGGATTATTCAAACAAGAGGTTAGAGGCGTGTCATACTCGTCTACAAGGAGAACTAATGAGTTAGGTTCTTGTTTCTTGAGCCATACAAAATCGAAGATCCGGCTTGGTCATAGCGAAAACCGAATGAGGAGAAATTGTCTATTAAGCGATCTCGTAAATCATCCCTGAATTTCTTCAAACCAAAGTCGGGTCTCATTTCCGAAAAATCCAGCCGAACGACGTTGTAAATCTTTTTCTCTATCCAAAGTTTTTCAATGGCTAGGTCTTTGAAATCTCTCAATCCGAACTTGAACAAGGATTCAAATGTAGAGATCAACAGGGACTTTCCGAATCGACGGGGCCGAACAAAGAGGAATATTCCATTTTGAGAAGCAACCTTGTAGACAAGTGCCGACTTGTCTACATATATCTGGTTTCTAAGCCTTAGCGCCGCAAAATCTGAAGTTCCCAGCGGCAGTAACCTTAATTCCTCCATCCTCCGCTCCTAGAGCCTACAGGCCAATTCTAAGAGAAAACTACCGGGAGTCAGGGCCGGCGTCTCTATGCCTTCTGGCAAACTCCGTAGACATTTTTGCTTTCGAGAAACAAGTTAATCGTTCCAAAATCTCTCTCTAATCGTTCTATCTATCATTAAAATAGAACGAAAATCGATATATTTTGGAACGAAAATGTCCATTCTCTTAGATAAAGAATCAAAAGTTCTGTCTTCTCTTTCTAATTCTCCAAAGAGTCTTTCAGAGCTCGCAGACGAATTAGGTGCCGGCTTTTCTAAGACAACCGTTTATCGTTTAGTTTCGTCTTTGGCAAAAGACGGAAAACTAGCGGTACCGGGAGATCTGCCAAGTATGAAGTAACAAACTTAGGAAGATTGTTTAATCCGCGAGTTCCAGAGGAATATTTCCGGAAAGAACAGGATGACCGTCAAGCGTTGACTTCCTTTAACTTTGATTTGTTTGACACGTTAAGGAGTCATGATCTTTTCTCTCAGGAAGAAATGAGAACACTCGTTGAACGACAAAGAGAGTTCGAAGAACGCTGGAAAGGACTATCGCCTGTACTTCGACAGAAGGAAATGGAGAGATTAGCCATTGATTTATCATGGAAATCATCCCAAATTGAAGGTAACACCTACACGCTGCTTCAAACCGAATCACTTTTCAAAGAAGGAAAACGAGCCAAAGGTAAAATAAAAGAAGAAGCCGCCATGCTTCTAAACCATCAAGCCGCTTTGGACTACGTCCTCAGCCACCCTGATTACTTTGGTGAGCTAAAAGTTGAAAACATCCTTGAGATTCACCGCTTTCTTACAAAAGGACTTGGAATACCGAACAAAATCCGATCCGGAAGAGTCGGTATTACAGGCACAAATTACAAGCCGTTAAGCGATGCACGTCAAATTCAAAAGGCTCTCCAAGATGTCTGCGATCTCATTAATTTCAAACAAAATGTTCTAGAAAAAGCCTTAATCACTCTGCTCTTAATTGCCTACATCCAGCCTTTCGAAGACGGGAACAAAAGAACGGCAAGAATACTTTGCAATGCTTTGCTGCTCGCAAACAAATATTGTCCAATTTCCTTCAGAACCGTTGATCCGGACGATTATCGGTACGCCACATTGCTCTTCTTTGAACAAAACTCTCTTCCTTCTTTCAAGAAAATGTTCATCGAACAGTTTGAGTTTTCAACGGCTAATTACTTCTAAAGAAAGCGCCGACAAGAGCATCTTTTGATTTCGCTTACCAAAAATCTGCAACGCCGCTCAAATTTCGTCCAAAATTTAGACATTCTTACGGCGACTCAACGATCATGGCGAGAACTGAATACGGCACAACCTGGTGGGGCAAACAATGGCTCGAGGCTTTAGGTGATATTGATTACGACAATCGCATACCTCGCGGCAAAACCTACGCCAATACCGGCCGCGTTTTATCCTTCAAAATAGACTCCTCCCGAAGGGTCATCAAAGCCAGAGTTGAAGGCAACTACGATCCTTATTATCGCGTCACGATCGGACTTCCGCCGATCACGCAAGAACAAATCAGCGAGCTGGTAAAGCGAATTGCGGCCTCTCCCTTAATCCTCGCAAAACTGGCCACCCGAAAGCTCGATCCGCAAATACTTTCAATTTGCCGTGAGCTTGGGATTCGCCTTTTCCCGAGACGCTGGTCGGATATGGAGCTTTCTTGCAGCTGTCCTGATTTCGCCGTTCCTTGCAAACATATGGCTGCAGTGATCTACATCATGAGCCGCGAAATTGATGCCAATCCTTTCATTCTCTTCTCTTTGCGTGGAATTGACCTCATCAAAGAATTAGAGAAGGAAGGTGTATCCATCAAAAGAGCTAAGAAAGCCGAGATACCCACTTGGCAGCACTTGCTTAAGAAGAAATATCCTCCTGTAGAACACCTTGAACTGGATACATACACGGTTATATCTGCTGAGGGCCGCAAGGACTGGCTCGAAAAATTTAAACCACTGGTTTTTCAAAAAATCACTTTCGATGCAGAATCTTTGTTCAAAATTTTGACAGAGCAGCCTGCCGGCTATGTCCAAGGCGACTTAAGAGCTTTGACTGCCAAAGTGTTGAAAAACGCTGCCAAGATTGCCAAAAAACAGATAAATGACGTATCAGAGCGCACGCCTCCCCTATTTGAAGGCGAGCACGAAATGATCTGCATTAACTCCTGGGGCCAAGCTCGAGTGAGCTCAGATCTTTTTTGGAAAGAATTCGACTTAGACAAGAAAGGTCTGGTCAACAGAAAGGTCGGAGAAAAAAGACCGGACGGATCCGTTGTAAGGTATCACGAAATGTTCTCCGGCTACATTAACAGCAAACGACTGGAAGACTCGCCGGAATCTGTTGAAGCACTTTATTACTGCTGGGTGCTCGCATCAAAAATCACTTTGGCCGGCGCCATTGTTCCGCAAATGTATGAACCCGTTCCAAAATGCTTTGCTGTGCGGTGGATTCCGGCGACATCTGATCTAACGATCAAGACTTTAGTCGTCAAACTTGGTAATTTACTCAACGGTATTGATCGAGAAGTTTTTGACATCCTCAAGTGCCCGGACGAAATCGACGAGCAAACTTTGGGAGAAATTTTCTTAGGAAGTTTCATCCAGAGCTACGTCACCGCAGCTTTCCAGTCAACCTCGGGAACAGATTTGAATGTGTATGAACAGTCTGCGCTCCTCGGCGGCGGCTTTATCGACACCGAAGATGAAGTATCTGCTGAAGCCGCTCGTTTGAGACTGTCTGAATGGCTCAGTTCTTTGACAGTTGCGCGCTCGGAACTTCAGCCGGTGCTGACAATTTCTGAAGACATGCGGCAAAGAAGTGATTTCCCCGGACGGGAGGGACTTCTTTCTGTCAATGTTTTCGATAAAAGTATTACTGAAGAAGAGATTGTCGATGCAGAAATTCTTGATGATTTGCTTGAGCCGGAGGAAAAATTCGAACCTCATTTAGCAATTAAGCTGGGCTTCAACCTAGAAAACACGAAAGGACGTAATAAGGAGCGCGGCTACTATTCTTTCAACGACTTCCTCACCAACCCGAAACTGTCGGAATACAAGTTTGATGCTATGAAAGTTTCGGCAAAACTTTCCGAACACTGCCCCGAAATCTATGGAATTTTAGAGAATCCTTCAACAGATTCCTCCTTAACTGCGAATAAATTAACTCCTCTTCTTCTTGAGTCGATACCTGCGCTGACGCTTCTCGGTGTTTCTATCATCCTGCCGAAATCATTGCAGAATTTACTTAAGCCGCAAGTTCACTTAGAAGTCGACATGGACGAGGAATGGAAGGGCGGAGGCTTCCTAAGTCTTCTCGGCTTGCTCGACTTTGATTGGACTGTTGCTGTGGGCAACAGAAGAATCACGCCAGAAGAAGAATCCAGCCTCTTTAGCCAGGCAGGCAAAGTGGTTCGTTTCCATGACCATTATGTCTATCTTGATCCGCAAGAGCTGGAAAATATCCGCAAGCGCCTCGGAGGAAAACTTCAAGAGCCCAACAAACTTGCCCTCTTCCGTGCAGTTCTTGCAGGGCAAGCAGAAAAGGCACCTGTATTGTTAGGCGACAAGGTCAAAGAAGCCATCAAAAATCTCTTCAAAGATGTCGATGCTCCTTTGCCTAAATCTGTCAAAGCAAAACTCAGAAACTACCAGGAACGCGGATATCGATGGATGCTGAGAAACATTCAGATCGGTGTCGGCTCCATTCTTGCCGATGACATGGGTCTTGGTAAAACGCTTCAGGTTCTTTCGGTACTTGAAAGCATGCGGACAAGGAAAGAGTTTGATTCGAAGCCGGCTTTGATTATCGTTCCTACTACGCTTCTCACGAACTGGATGAGAGAAGCAGCAAAATTTACGCCTGATCTGCAAATCGTCCCCTTCTATGGTCCGAACCGAAACTTATCCGTGGATGGCGCAGATGCTTACCTGACGACATACGGAACCATTCGGCGTGAGGATGCATTTAAGAAGAAAGATTTCAAATTAGTGATCTTAGATGAAGCTCAAGCAGTAAAGAATCACAAAACTTCTACGTGGAAGTGCGTAAAGGCTCTAAAAACCGAACATCGCATTGCGATGAGCGGTACGCCTGTTGAAAACCGTCTGCTCGAGTATTGGTCCATCATGGAAACCGCCAATCCGGGACTTTTAGGAACCGAGAAAAAATTCAAGAAGGAATACGCAGACCCGATCGAGGTTACCAAAGACAAGGTTGTCGCTGATCAGTTCAAAAAACTCACAGAGCCTTTCATTCTCAGACGATTAAAGTCAGACAAATCCATTATCCGAGATCTTCCGGAAAAGATTGTCAAAGAGGAATACTGCGTTCTCACGCCGGAACAAGCTGCGCTCTATCAGGCTACCGTCGACAAAAATTTAACGAAATTGAACGCCGGTTTAGGCCAACTGGAAAGAGCCGCCATTGTTATTCAAATGATTCTTCAGCTCAAACAAATCTGCAATGCGCCGATTCAATTTGAGAAGAACTCGCCGTTTAAGCGTGAATTTCCAGCGGTTTCCTACTCTCGACGCCAAGAAGCTCGTTAACGCCCCA
>OJQM01001240.1_pt1 | contig 10724 bp, 10 predicted proteins | sample 1598751 | NCBI WGS metagenome assembly OJQM01 (sample SAMN03922455, study PRJEB24848) | human gut metagenome | isolation source: stool sample | host: Homo sapiens | place: Germany | collected 2009-11 | reverse complement strand
CCACCAGCTTGTTCCACTGGCGGCTGCGCACGAACTGGGTGCAGAGGGTGCGCAGGCAGCTCATCAGGACATAAATATAAATGAGCAGGCCGTACTGAGCCATATCGGGCAAAAACTGCGCCACCGGCCAGCAGAGCACGAGGATGCCGAAGCCGCCGAGGATGGTGAGCAGGCCGTTGGTGAACACCTGCTTTTCGCTGTTGCCCTTGTCGAGGCCGAAGCGGATGATGGCGTTGGACATGCCCATCGACACAAAGGGGATGAGCAGGTTGGCGTACTGGCTCAAAATCTTCGACAGGCCGAGGTCGGAAATCTCGGCCATCGCGTACGTCAGGAACGGCTGGACGATGAGCGTCAGCAGCTTGGACGAAAAGCTGCTGATGGCAAAGATGATGGTATTGCCGGCGAGCTTCGAATATTTATCGCCGCCGGAGGTCTTTTCGCTTTCCAAAAGATTTTCTCTCCTATTTTAATAAATCCCGCCGGGCTTTCCAGTCCGGCATCAGCTTCGCCACTTCGGCCCAGAAAGCCGGGCTGTGGTTGGGCTGCAAAAAGTGGCAGTACTCATGCACTACCACATAGATCTGTGCCGCCTCGGGCATATTGTAGAGCTGGAGCGCGAAGGTGATCTGGCGCTTCGCCATATGGCAGACGCCCCAGCGGCTGGTCATGCTGCGCACTTTGATGGTGGGCTTCTGCCCGCCCAGTACCCCGGCAAAGGCCGGGTAGACCTTGTCGCTCATGGCCGTGAAGTAGGCCAGGGCGGCCGCCTTGTCGGGCAGTTCCTCCTGCCGCCTTTCGCGGGCAGCCTGCCGGGCCTGTGCAGCCCGTATCCACTCTGCCTCGGCGATGACGTAGGCGTCAGCCGCTTCCAGCGTCGTGCGCAGGGGGATGCTGAGGGCCACGGTGCCGTCCCGTCGGACGTGGAGGTTGAGCCGCTTGACCCGCCCCCGCGTCAGCTCATAGGGGATGCCCCCGGCCACTCGCAGCATCACGCGCCCTTTTTGCATCTGCGCAGCTCCGCAAGGGGCAGCTGAGACAGCACAACGGCGGCGAAGATGAGGGTGCAGCCTGCGCTCTCCCGCATCGAAAGGTTCTGGCCCAGCAGCAGCCAGCCGCCCAGCGCACTGAATACGCTTTCCAAGCACATGATAAGGCTGGCGATGGCGGGGTTCAAATCTTTCTGGCCAAGGATTTGAAGCGTATAGCCCGCGCCGCTGGACATGACGCCGCAGTAGACCACAGGCAGAAAGTTTGCGCCGTACTCTGCCAGCGTGGGCGTCTCGAAGATCAGCGCCGCCGCAGAGCTCTCCACAGCCACCACGATGAACTGGATGAGGCTCAGCCGCACACCGTCCACAAGCGGCGAAAAGTGGTCGATGGACATGATCTGGAAGCTGAACAGCACGGCGCAGCTGAGAAGTATCCAGTCGCTGGTCTCAATGCCGCCGAAGCCGTTCTTCATGCAGAGCATATACAGGCCCGCCACGGCGATGACCATGCTGACCCAGAGCTGAGCGCTGCCCTTCCGGCCCAGAAAGAGGCCGAACACCGGCACCATCACAACGTACATGGCCGTCAGGAACGCGGCCTTGGCCGTGGACGGGTTGATGGTGATGCCGATCTGCTGAGCCGCAGAGGCCGCGAACAGGAAGGTGCCGCAGACGAGGCCCGCCACCAGCAGGGTCTTGCGCTCCGACTTCTCCTTCGGCCAGCCGTACGGCTGGCCCTGTTTTTTGCGCACGGCGTCGAAGGCGAACACGGTGGGAATCAGCACGAGGACAGCCAGCCAGCTGCGCCCTGCGAGGAAGGAATAGGCCCCCATGCCGGAGCCTGCGCTCTGGGCTACGAAAGCCGTACCCCAGATAAAGGCGCAGAGCATCAGCATGAGCGAATGTTTGGTCTGTGTCTTCATCCTATGCCCTCCACTTTGAGTCCGCCATAGAGGTAGTAGCGGCTGGAATCGTAGGAGATGGTCAGGCGGTAGCTGGCCGCCGGGTCCAGCCCGGAGATGACGCAGCGGTAGTTCTGACCATCGGTCTTGATATAATAGGTGCTTCCGTTGACGTACTGTGCGCCGCCGGCCACCTTCTGCCAGACGGACACCTTGTACCGCTGGGTACCCTCGGCGGTGCCGTAGCCGGTGATGGTCAGGCTGCCGCCCGGGACGGTGAAGTAATCGGTCTGGCGGCTCCAGATACCGTTGAACACGAGGTTCAGGCTCCCATTCACCGCCGCCGAGGCATACTTGGCCGAGGCGTCAGCAATGCCCTCGAGGTTCAGCGGGTCGCTGGTCAGTTCGGCCCAGCGGGTGCTGTCCTCTTCCTGCACCTCGTTGTCCGCGCTGTTCTTCATGTCCAGCACAGTCTTGACGCCGGACGCAGCCACAAGCAGTACCAGCACCGCCACGACGAGCAGGACGATTCGCTTTATCTTTTTCATGATCTTTTATCCTCAAATTTTGTTTTAACACGAGGTTTTACACGATTTATATAGTATACCGCATTTTATGCTCCCATACAAGAGTTCAGGCTGTAGTCAGAACGGCCAGCGCCGCACGTTCGGCGTCGGCAAGCTCCGGCTGGGCTGACCGGAACAGCGAATCGTACCGGTAGAGCGCCCAGCCGCCCGCGCCGAGGCTGTGCAGACGTTCCACCTGCCGGGCAAGAGCGCTGCCCGTACACCACTGGCTCTGGCTGTCCTCGTTGGCACCGCCGTCGCCCTCGCCGATGCGATAGGCCCCCAGCCCGAAGTAGAGGGCCGTGGATGCCGCCCTGGGCATGGCCAGCCACTCCGGCACGATGTTCTCGAAGGCGAAGCGGGTGCTGCCCGACTGGAGGGTATAGCCGCAGCCCCAATATATCTGCGGGCAGAGGTAGTCCACCACGGCGTTTTCGCCCTCGGCGGCCAGCCATGCTTTCACGTCGCTGTACTGCTGGCCGAGGTCGTTGTCGGGATTGCCCTGCGGGCTGACGCCGAAACGGAGGGTAGCGTCGGCGGCTTTGACGGCGTCGTGGGCCGCTTTCACCAGCGCGGTGACGTTCTGCCGCCGCCATGCGGCTAGATTCCCCGCGCCGCTGGCGGCGAACTGGGCCGCGTCCAGCGCGGCGTCTGTCGTGGGGTAAAAATAGTCGTCGAAGTGGATGCCGTCCACAGCGTAGTTCTGCACCAGCTCTGCCACGCCCTGCACCACATAGTCTGCGGCTTCCGGGATAGCCGGGTTCAGGTACAGCCCCTCGCCCACGGCGCAGGTCCACTCGGGATGTACATTGGCAAGGTTATTTTCCGCCAGTGCGGGCGGCATCTTCGCCGAGGAGCGGAGGCGGTAGGGGTTCACCCACGCTTCCAGCGAAAGGCCCCGGCTGTGTGCTTCGGTGATGAGGACGTCCAGCGGGTCGAAGCTGGGGTCCTGCCCCTGCTCGCCGGTGCAGAGATGGCTCCACGGGAAGAGGGTGCTCCTGTAAAGCGCGTCCCCGAAAGGCCGCACTTGCGCGATGACGGTGTTCAGCCCGATGGACAGGCAGTTGTCCATCAGCTCCGCCGCACCGGCACGGAAGGCTTCTTCGGAGGAAAAGTCCATCCCGGCCCATTCCAGATAGCTCACCCAGACGGCCCGCCATTCACCCGTGGGTAGGGCGGCGTTTGGCTCTGCTTCGTCCGTCGGCGGCACCGACGACGCCGAGGCCGTCTGGCCCCGGCCCAACAGCACCGCTGCCCCGGCCAGCGCGGCACAGCCGGCCCCGGCCAGGAACGCCCGCCGCCCGAACCGGCCCCGCCGGGCGCGGTGTCTTCTCCGCCGCTGGGTCATGCGTCCTCCTGCATCTTATAGAGGCTCAGTGCCGCCCAGCCCCGGGCGCAGGCCAGCAGCACCCAGAGCAGGTTCGTCCAGAAACCCAGCGCGGCCATGCCGCCGTATTTCGCCATCAGCAGGAAGAACAGGTGGAGCGCTTCGGCGGCACCCACCAGCTGCAGCTGGCGCTGGATGGCCATGCCGCGCTTGTACTCAGTACTGAGCAGCAGCGGCCACGCCAGCGCAGAGCAGAGGTAGCCCGCCCAACCGTTGACCATGTAGCTCACCATCAGCAGCACGAACACGCCGGTGAAGTTGCGTTTTTCCCAGCTTGCCGAGCCTTTTTCCGCCGCGAGGAAAAGGGCCGCGATGCCCGCCGCGGCGAATGCGATCTGCTCGATGAGGCCGAAGCTGGTGCCGCTCAGGACGGCAAAGCCGTTGAGCATGGAGGCCGCTGCGGAAACCAGCAGCAGGAAATACCAGGTCTTTCGCGTGAATTTGAGTTTCATATCGTCCCTCCCGCCCGCAGAAAGGGCGCAGGCTCCCCCATCAGTTTTTGGAATTTTTCAAATATTATAACACATTTTGGGGCGTGTTGTGTTACAATAAGGAAAACTCGACACAAATTCCATCGGGAGGCGCACATGAACGCTGTTTTTTCCATCCTTCTTCTCGCAGCCATTCTGGGCTTTATCGTATTTCTGCTGTCTAAGAAAGACCAGAACCGCCGCAGCCAGTACGGCCCCAGCGGCCTGTCCGAGTTCCGCACCGACCTGCCGCTGGACGACTGCTTCGACCGGCTGGACCAGCACAGCCCGGACGATGTCTTCGCCTACGAGTGCCGCCGGGAGAACGACGGCGGCTTCACCCTCCACCTGACGCTCCATCAGCCCACCCAGCAGCCGCTGGACACCCTCTACACCCTCCGGTTCGACCCGGGCCGCCAGACCATCGTGACCCTCATCTTCATCCGGGAAGCTTTTGGCTACAAAGAGCCGCTGTTCCAGCCCGCGATGCTGGACGAGTTCATGCTGCGCAAGTTCGACGCCCGCCGCACAAAATAATTCCGGCAAAAGGATTTGCTTTTTTCTGATTTTTTGGTATACTTATAGTTAGTCCATGTGCGGCAGACCGCCGTCTTCGTGGGCCAGTAGCTCAGTTGGTCAGAGCTGGCGGCTCATAACCGCTTGGTCGCGGGTTCAAGTCCTGCCTGGCCCATAACAAAAAGAACCCCGGCTTAGGCTGGGGTTCTTTTTGTTATTGATAAAATGATATGCTTATCTTATCACCTTCCGCAGCGTCCCAAACAGCCGCTTCACATCAACAGGCTTTGCCAGATGGGCATCCATGCCGACGGAGAGGGCTTTCTGGCGGTCTTCGTCGAAGGCGTTGGCCGTCATGGCGATGATGGGGATGGTGCGGTAATTGCCCGACAGATTGCGGATGAGCTTCGCCGCCTGATAGCCGTCCATGTTGGGCATCTGGATGTCCATGAGGATGGCATCATAATAGCCCGCCGGGTGGGCTTTGAGTGCCTCGATGCAGAGTTCACCGTCGGCAGTGCGCTCCACGGTAAGGCCGCTCTCTTCCAGAATGGTCACGACGATCTCTGCGTTGAGGTCGTTGTCCTCGGCCAGCAGGATGCGGCAGCCCTTGAGCTGGGCCGCGTCGCCCTCTGCGTCCTGCTCCTCTACGCTCTTCTGGGCCTCATCCGCCAGTGGGAACCCAAGGGTGATGGTCACAGTGGTTCCTGCGCCCAGCTTGCTCTGCACGTCGATGCTGCCGTGCATCCACTCCACGAGAGCTTTCACGATGGGCAGGCCGAGGCCGGTGCCGATGACTTTGCTCTCGGTGCTGGTATGCTCACGGGTGAACTCCTCGAAGATATGGGGCAGATACTCCTCGCTCATGCCGATGCCGTCGTCCTGAACAGTAAAGGTATAGCGGCCCGTCTTCGGCTTCTCAGCCGGCAGTTCTTTCACCGACACCGTAATATGTCCGCCCTCGGGCGTATACTTGATGGCGTTGCTGATGACATTCAGCAATATCTCCCGCACTTTGGTGCGGTCGCTCACAATATAGGGATGTTCGACATCCGTATGGTAGGTGCAGGTCAGCTTTTTCTGCTGGACAGAGGGCTCAAATACGTCTGAGAGCGTCTGCATCAGCGCGCACAGGTCGCCGGTTTCTTCTTTCAGCACAGCCTTGCCGCTCTCGATGCGGGCCATTTCCAGCACATAGTTGATGAGCGAGAGCAGAAATGCGCTGGACGAGCGTATCTTCTCGGTGTAATCCAGCACCTTGTCCTTCTCGTCGATGTGCTTTTCCAGAAGCTCCGAAAAGCCGATGATGGCGTTCATCGGGGTGCGGATGTCATGGCTCATATTGAACAGGAAGCGGGTCTTTGCCTCGTTGGCTGCCCGGGCCTCCTGCGCAGACTTTTCAAGGGCCGCTTCGTGCTGCAGGTCCTTCTGGTGCCGGTTCATAAGTTCCCAGCAGGCATAGGCCGCCATCATGCCAATGATGGTGGCGATGGCGATGCCCAGCGAGAGCTGCTGGTCCGAGAACCACCCGGCTTTCGGGATGATTTCAAAATACCATGTATCGTTGGGGACGCTGCACGCAACTTCCAGCGCATTGCCGGGGAAATCCTCTTCGCTCTCCGCGATGACGATCTTTTCGCCGGTATAGGGGTCTTTTTTCCAGATTTGATACCGGTAGCCAGCATCCTCCATCTTGTCCAGCTCGACCTCCTCAATGAAGTTGTCCCACTGTAAAACAAGGATGGAGAAGCCCCAGAACGAGCGCTCCCCTTTTTTACTATAGGTATAGATGGGGTCGAACAGCAGCGCGCCCGTGCCGCCCTGCACCAGCTCGAAGGGACCAGCGATGGTGTACATCCCGCTGTTCTTGGCAAGGTTTGCTTCCTTTTTGCGGGCGGGGTTATGCAGCATATCGAGCCCGATGGCCGCCTCGTTGCCCGCTACCGGATACACCTGGGAGACGATGCCGTCTTTCGCCAGCTCGTGGGTCTTGATGACGCTGCTGCCATCCTGCATATTGCTGGATATAACTGCAAAGCCCTCTTCACGGAGCCCATGGCCCGACTCGATATATTTTTTGATGAAGTCCGATTCTGCCAGATAGCGGTTCAGCTGGGAAGACACACGGCTGATGGTGGACTCGGCCGCATAGACAGCCCGCAGCCGCTCGTCTTTTTCCTGATTGAGCGAGAGAAGCCGGAGCGAAAACAGCGCCACCACAAATGTGAGCAGGAAGACCACTGCGGGCAAGATGACGTCCCTGCGGGCAAATTTTTTGAGTGCCATTGCTCGTTTCCTCCTGTTCCGGCATTTCCGTTTTATCCCATTATAAGAAATCCGGGTGCAAAAGTAAATCATCCGCCCCGAAAATTCACAAAAGTGTGCAACAATGGAAAAAGCCCGGTGGTTTCAACGAACCATCGAGCTTTTTCTTGGCGGAGTAGGAGGGATTTGAACCCTCGCGCCGTTGTTTAGACGACCTACGCCCTTAGCAGGGGCGCCTCTTCGGCCTCTTGAGTACTACTCCAGAGCAAAGTGCATTACACTTATTCAATAAAAAATGGCGGAGAGAGTGGGATTCGAACCCACGGTACGTTGCCGTACGGCAGTTTTCAAGACTGCTTCCTTAAACCACTCGGACATCTCTCCTCGTGGGCACTCGCACACGCCGTACCGAATGCCTATTTAATTTACCAGATTTCCGGCCTTCTGTCAAGCCCAAATTGAAAGTTTTTCGTCCAGCCCTGCAAATCCCTCTCATGCGACAACCTTTTTTTGGCTGTCCGCTCACTTTTCTCTTTACAAAAACATCTTTTTGTTGTACAATAAAAGCATAAAATATTGACCTCGGAGTAAAGGAGTGTACGACCATGTCGTTTTCAGAGCTTTTGAAGCAGTGCCGCAAGCAGAAGGGGATCAGTCAGGCTGAGCTGGCATCCAAACTGGGGGTGACCCAGCAGGCCGTCGGCAAGTGGGAAAGCGGCAAATCCTCCCCCGACCCCGCCACGGTGGCCCGCATCGCTGAGATTTTGAGCACCACAGCCGATTTCCTGCTGGGGCTCTACCGTCCGGTGTCCAACGTGACCACCCCCGAGGAGCGTTTCTTCGGCAACTACGCCGAGAGCCTCATCCCGGTCATCGGCACCGTGAAGGCCGGGTACGGTGCACTGGCCTTTGAGGAGGATTATGGGCAGGAGTATGCCCGCGTCAAGGACCCCTCCAACTACTTCTACCTCGTCGTGCGCGGCGACAGCATGGAGCCCCGCATTCAGGACGGCGACCTCGCCCTTGTCCACAAGCAGGACACGCTGGAAAACGGCGACCTGGGTGTGCTGGTCTACGGCGACGAGGGCGAAGGCACCCTCAAGCGGTATATCCAGCGGGGCAACTGCGTCGTTCTGCAGCCCTTCAACCCCGCTTACAACGAGCTGGTCATCAAGGGTGAGGACCTGAACCGCCTGCACATCGCGGGCCGCGTGGTCGAGACGAAGGCCAAGTGGTGAGTCTCTCCCCTGCTCCACGGCGCTTCTGATCAGCAGCTGTGGGGGTAAGGGGGAGATATACCTTTTTGGGAGGTATCTTTCTATGGAACAGTCCCTAATGGACAAGCTCACCATCTTGGCCGACAGCGCAAAATATGACGTGGCCTGCACATCCAGCGGCGCGTCCCATCCGGCGAAGCGCGGCACCATCGGCAGCTGCTATGCGCCGGGCTGCTGCCACGCCTTTACCGCCGATGGCCGCTGCGTCAGCCTGCTGAAAGTCCTGATGAGCAACTGCTGCGCCTTCGACTGCAGCTACTGCGTCAATCGGAAGTCCAACGACGTTCCCCGGGCCACTTTTTCACCCCGGGAACTGGCAGAACTGACCATCGAGTTCTATCGCCGCAACTACATCGAGGGACTTTTCCTGTCCAGCGCCGTGCTGGGGACCCCCGACTACACCACCGAGCGGATGCTCACCGTTCTGCGGCTGCTGCGGAACGAATATCACTTCGGCGGCTACATCCATGCCAAGACCATCCCCGGCACCAGCCCCGAGCTCATCCAGCAGATGGGCTACCTCGCCGACCGCCTCAGCGTCAACGTCGAGCTGCCCAGCGAGCAGAGCCTCCATCTTCTCGCCCCCGACAAGGGCCGCCACTCCATCTTCCGGCCCATGAAGCAGATCTCGGTGGCAGGTGAAGAGAGCAGGCAGGAGCTGACCCTCTACCGCCACGCGCCCAAGTTCGCTCCCGCCGGCCAGAGCACCCAGATGATCGTCGGTGCGTCGCCCGAGACGGACTACCACATTTTGCAGCTGTCCGAGGGGATGTACCAGAAATACGGCCTCAAGCGGGTGTTCTACTCGGCCTATATCCCGGTATCGGATGACACCCGCCTGCCCGCGCTGGACACGAAGCCGCCGCTCCTGCGGGAACACCGGCTCTATCAGGCCGACTGGCTGCTGCGGTTCTACCAGTTCAAGGCCGACGAGATACTGGATCAGGACAACCAGAGCTTCAACCCCTATCTCGACCCGAAATGCAACTGGGCCGTCCAGCACTACGGGCTGTTCCCGGTGGACGTGAACCGCGCCCCCTTCGAGATGCTGCTGCGGGTGCCGGGCATCGGCCCCAAGAGCGCCCGCCGCATTCGGGACGCCCGACGGCTGTCGGCCCTCGGCCTCGACGAGCTGAAGCGGATGGGCGTCGTGCTCAAGCGGGCGCAGTATTTCATCACCTGCCGGGGCTTTTCCGGGGCGCACCCGGGCCGGGGCAGCGCCGGACGGGAGCGCATCACCCGGGCGCTCATCGACCCCAACGTCTTCAGCGCCGGGGCCGAGCAGCTGAGTATGTTCGCACCGCCCGCCGTTGACCGGCTGGTGGAGCAGGGCGTGCCGCCCCGGGCGGCCCAGCGGATGGTGCGGGAGGAGGCGGTGCAATGTCTGGCGAGAGCACTGTGATGCCGCCCCGGAAGCTCCACGACGCCGATGTGGTCTACCTCTACGATGGCAGCTTTGAGGGCTTCCTGTGCTGTGTATTCGAGAGTTTCGCCCAGCATGAGATCCCCTTCGCCGTCTGGACGCCCCAGCGGGAGACGGCCACCCTTTACCCCGTCCGGGACATCGAGACGGACTCTGCCAGAGCGCAGCGGGTCTTTTCGGCCCTTGGCCGGAAACTGGGCCGGGAGACGGAATATCTCGTCAGCCGGGATTTTCTCTCCGGGCAGGAAGATAAGGAATTGCTTCTCATCCGCTTCCTGCATCTGGCCTTCGCCCTCGGCCCCGGCACGGTCAAGCGGATGGGCCACCCGGATGTGGCCCCGCTCTACGAGATGAAAAAGAGTCTCGACTGGGAGGTGGACAAGTTTCAGGGCTTCGTCCGCTTCGAGGAGCACGACGGGATGCTGGGTGCGGTCATCCACCCCAAAAACTATATCCTGCCTCTGCTGCGGGGGCATTTCTGCTCCCGCTTTCCGGAAGAGAACTTCATGATATACGACGCGGTCCATCAGGCGGTATTGCTTTATCAGGAGCACAAGGCCCAGCTTCTGGAGCTGGCTGCGCCGCTGGAGCTGCCCCCGCCCAGCGCCCGGGAACAGGAGTTTCAGGCTCTCTGGAAGCAGTTCTACGACACGCTGGAGATCAAGGCCCGCCACAACGAAAAGGGCCGGATGACCCACTGTCCCAAGCGTTTCTGGCAGGATATGGTAGAAATGCGGTGATTCTTTACAAAAAGGTTGCATCTGCGCCGTTGCGCTCTGCAAAAGGTATGGTATACTAAAGGGGAGCTTCGGCAGAGCATCTGCCGCACCCACCCCGAAACGGGCTATGATAAAAGGAGCATTGTTAAAACTATGGTTCGCATTACTATGGAAGACGGCGGCATCATCGACATCGAGCTGAACGAG
>OJQM01001203.1_pt1 | contig 10958 bp, 10 predicted proteins | sample 1598751 | NCBI WGS metagenome assembly OJQM01 (sample SAMN03922455, study PRJEB24848) | human gut metagenome | isolation source: stool sample | host: Homo sapiens | place: Germany | collected 2009-11 | reverse complement strand
GTGATTGGAGCGGTAGCGATTATCATCATTCCGTCCATACGTTTTGGAAAAAGAATCAAAAAGCAGATGCAGCCTGTATTAGACGCAATCGGACAAATAAAGGATCAAAATCTGGAATATGAGACATCCTGTTCCGGTATCAAAGAGTTTGATGACTGTTTATCGGCAATCGATGATATGCGAGATGCATTGCGAGAATCTTTAGAAAAGCAGTGGAAAACAGAGCAGGAAAAGAAACAGCAGATGTCTGCTTTGGCGCATGATATTAAAACACCTCTTACGATTGTACGGGGAAATGCAGAACTACTTTCAGAGACTGAACTGACCACAGAACAGAAGAATAATATCACTTATGTTTTGAACGGCACAACACAGATACAAAGTTATGTAAAACAGTTGATAGATGTCACAAAATCATGGAATTGCAGTGATGTTACCTATACAACGGTGAGGTTAGAAGATTTTTTCGCAGATATAAAGGAACAGGCACTCGGACTGGTAGAAATCTATCACCAGAAAATAGATTGGAAGGCGGGACAAAGTGATAAAAAGGTAACGATTGCTTATGATCCAATGTTCCGGGCCGTAATGAATATGATTCAGAATGCAGTGGAGCATACAAAAGAAAATGGAATCATTTATATTGACGCAAAGGAGCAGGATGGCCGGCTGACATTCATTGTGGAGGATAGCGGATCAGGATTTACAAAAGAAGCATTATTGCATGGCACAGAGCAGTTTTTTATGGATGACACAAGTAGAAATGGCGAAGCCCATTATGGGATGGGACTATTTTTTGCAAAAACTGTGGCTGAAAAATATGGTGGAGGTATTAAACTTTCAAATTCTGAAAATACAGGTGGGGCGAGGGTAGAAATATTTTTCCTGAGTAGTCAAGAAACACGCTAAATTCGCTTTATAAGCATTTTTCATCCAAAGATGAAATTGTGGAAGCAATGTATCAGTTCCTCAGAGAACAGTCCAAGAAAAATGCCAATATAAAGCCTGTGGATTTCAGCCAGCTTTTTCAAGGGAAAACTGCTTACATTTTATAAGGTTATATATTCTGAGCGTAGCATTCAGCCGATGGCAGCCAGAATCGTTGCGGAAGAAACTGAGAGAATGATTATTGCAACAAAACAGCTATTTTATGCAATGGTGATACACAAGCTGCTTCATTTTGAAAATGCAGATATGAGTGCGGTCAGCTTTGCAATGACATCACGTCAAGGCAGGATGAAGAAGGTATTGTATGCAAGACAAAGATTGATGTTTGTGTAGGGACAGGATTTGGTTATAGCTGCAAGGGGGATAAGTATGATCCGACCTATTTATATACCTTGCCTTCAAAGCAGACGGCAGCCGGTGCAGTTGATATATTGTCCCACGTAATGGAGCAGTACTTCCAACCGAATGACGAGGCATATATCACAGATGCGCTCAGTGAAGCAGTAATGAAAACCGTAATAAAATATGCCCGCAAGGCCATGGATGAGCTATGTATTATCGGACACGACGGCACCCCGTCTTGCAAGATTTGCAAGAGAAGTATTTGGCGTAGAAGAGGCTGATAACCGGAAAGCGGCAGAGCTTGGAATCCAAAAGGTCAGAGCGTTCAATCAGTCACTTGAAATGCCGGCAACTCTTTCTGAGGCGGGCGTACCGGAAGATTTATTTGATGAAATGGCATCAGAAGCGGTAAGGACAAGCGCAATTGCCTCAAGGGCATACGTTAAGCTGGACATTTCTGATGTAAAGCAGATATTACTAAGCTGTAGATAAGGAAGATAGTAATCCGGCATTCTTTTGATTTGGATGTAATTGAAGAAAAATAGGATATCAGTTTGTAGAATTCAAAAATTTAATATGAAATGTGAGATAGAGCGTATGGAAATAAACTATACGTTCTATTTTTGCCTTTTTGAGAAAAGGGATTAAATAACGATTGACATGACAATCTGATTTTAATTCCCGGTCCGCTTTTTAGAAAAGAACGGGTGGAACTTTTGGAGCTGATGTGGCATAATCTTAGGGAGATTAAATCCATAAAAGTAGAGGAGTGTAGAGTTATGACGATTTTAAATCAGTTGAACAGCGCGCCCATGTACCTCATTTGCGGCGGGATCATTGCATTTGTGGCAGTCGTCTGTGTGATTTTTCTCATCAGGGCTTATCGAGCGGGCAAGGCACTGGGAATGGATGAAACGAAAATGAAACGGACCATTATTTCAAGTGCAACCTTTTCGGTACTGCCGAGTATTGGAATTTTACTGGGAGTCATTGCACTTTCCGGAAGTCTGGGAACACCGTGGCCGTGGCTTCGTCTTTCCGTGATTGGAGCGCTTCATTATGAGACACAGGTAGCGCAGGCAGCAGTGGAGCAGGTGGGAATGACGACACTTTCTGCATCTGAAATGACAGCAACCTCATTTTCTACGATTGCTCTGTTGATGAGTATCTGTATTATGTGGGGCATGGTATTATCGATTTTCTTGAATAAGAAGTATACACAGAAGCTCACGAAGAATTCCTCCTCCGGCAAGTCGGGAGCAGCCGGTTTTGCAGATCTTGCGATGACAGCAATGTTCATTGGACTTGTAAGTACCTACATTGGCCGTTACATCGGAGGCTTCATTTCTGAAAATGGTCTGTTTACCTTTCATGGTGATATCATTCCGCTTGTGGTTATGGTGGTTTCTGCACTGGTAATGGGAATCTTCGTATTTCTGTCTGAAAAGAAAAAGCTTGGCTGGGTGGACAGCTTTTCCATTGCGGGAAGTATGATTGCCGGTATGACAGCCGCTGTGATTGTCGGGCTGATCGGATAAGATAGATGAAGAAAAGCAGATACATAGAAGTGGATCATAACTTTAAGGAAGGGATACGAGAATTATGGAAGAAAATAAAACAAGTACGTGGGAAGAATACCGGAAACGCACGCATGTAATCGGAAAAACAGTAAGTGCCGTGACACTGGTTATGCTGGTAGGGGCGCCGTTTTTGATGGGAAAAATTTTAGGAGCTTATCCGGATCTTGGAGCGGTGGCAAGAGCTTTTTTGTCCGTAGGACTGGTATGGCTGGTGAGCAGTGTGGCAGAGTTTTTGATCTACACACCGATGCTGGGTTCCGGTGGCGGATACCTTGCATTTATTACCGGTAATCTGATTAATATGAAGATTCCGTGTGCAGTCAATGCGCGTGATATGGTTGGAGCGAAGACCGGAACACCGGAAAATGAAATCATTTCTACGATTTCCATTGCAACCTCATCCCTTGTTACGATTCTGGTTTTGGCAGTCGGCGTCCTTTTAATGGTTCCGCTGCAGCCGGTTTTACAGAGTGAAGTATTGCAGCCGGCATTTGAAAACGTGGTTCCGGCGTTATTTGGAGCGATGGCATATAAATATTACCGTAAGAATATGCATATAGCCGTATTTCCGCTTGTGTTGATGAGTGCGCTGTTTATTTTTGCGCCGGGACTGATCGGATCAACCAGCTTTATGATTATTCCGTCTGGTGCAGTTGCCATTCTGGTAGCGTGGATTTTCTTTAAGAAGGGAAAGAAGGAGAGGAAATCATGAAATATGTAGGATTGGTTTTACTGGGAATCCTTTTGATTATCATTTTATTGTTGCTGATTGCAATCGTCCGGACGCTTTTGATGCCGAAGAAAACTTCGAATTATAAGCCGGATGCAGAGGAAAAAGAGGCACTTCGGCTTGCCGAAAAGCTTTCTAAGATGGTACAGTGTGACACGACCTCACATGCCGGAGAGACGGAAGTAGAGAAATATCTTGAATTTCATAAGGTTTTAGAAGAGCTTTTCCCGTTGGTACATAAAGAGCTTCAGAAAACCGAAATAGACGGAAATCTGTTATATTATTGGAAGGGAAAATCCTCCGAAAAGCCGATCCTTCTGATGAGTCATCAGGATGTCGTTCCGGCAGAGGGAGAGTGGATTCACGCTCCTTTTTCCGGAGATATTGCAGATGGTAAGGTATGGGGACGGGGCACGGCGGATACGAAGTGTACGGTAATGGCTTTTCTGGAGGCCGTGGAAGAACTGCTTGCGGAAGGTTTTGTGCCGCCGACGGACGTGTATCTGGCATCCTCCTGTACCGAAGAATGGGCAGGAGACGGAGCGCCGAAGCTTGTAAAGGAACTGCAGCGAAGAGGAATCCGGCTGTTCCTTTTGTGTGACGAGGGTGGAGCCATCATTACGGAGCCCGTTGGAGGAATTCCTGGAAACTTTGCAATGGTGGGTGTCTTTGAGAAGGGCAAAGCCGACGTGAAGTTTACTGCAAAAAGTAATGGAGGACATGCCAGCGCGCCGTCTAAGGGAACACCGATTGCACGCCTTTGTGCTTTTGTAACCGAAGTAGAGAAGCATTCACCGTTCCAAAAGAAGATGCTTCCGGAGGTTTCTGCCATGTTTACTTCTCTGGCACCATATGCCTCTTTCGGGTTAAAGCTGGTGCTTGGAAATATGTGGCTGTTTAAGCCGCTCTTAAAAGCGGTACTTCCGAAGATCAGCGCACAGGCAGGAGCTATGCTGCAGACGACAATTGCATTTACCATGCAGTCCGGTTCCGATGCATATAATGTGATTCCGCAGGAAGCAACCCTTGGAGCCAATATGCGTTTTATTCCCCATCAGGGAGAAAAGGAAAGTCTTGAAATTATCAGGAATCTGGCTTCCAAATACGGTTTAGAGACGGAAATTATCCATTCCAATGACTATACAAAGCCCGTAGATATCCATGGTGAGGGCTATCGTCTGATGGAACAGGTGATTGCACAGACCTTTCCGGGACTGCCGTCCAGCCCTTATGTAATGACCGGGGCTACCGATGCACAGTTCTATAGTCCGGTATGTGACAACTGCATCCGCTTTGCGCCTGTGGTTTACGGACCGGAGCAGATGAAAGGCATGCATGGGCTGAACGAGTGCATGGAATATAACTGCCTGCCCGGCGCGGTACAATTCTATAAGAATCTGATCTGTGCAGAGAAGTAGTTCAAGAAAGAGAGATATGACCAATTTAAAACACTGGACAAGCTGGTTCAAAAAAAAGACACCAGGCAAAAAGCTGTCCCCCAAAACAGGCAAAACGGAAACTGGATATACCTATGTCATGAGCGATCTGCACGGCTGCTTTGACGAGCTGAACGCGATGCTTGCAAAGATCGGCTTTTCGGATCAGGATAAGCTGATCCTGGCGGGAGATTATATTGACCGTGGAAGTCAAAACTATGAAATGCTCTGCTGGATGGAGCAGGTTCCTCAAAATATCCTGCTGCTGCGCGGCAATCATGAGGAAGAATTTTTATGTTATCTGGAGCTGCTTTTGGCAGTGCAGGAGAAGCGGCAGCTTGTGATCGAGGAAAGCAGCAGCAAGGATCTGGAGCATCTCTATCAGGAGACAAAGAACCTGATAGAGCAGCATAACCGGCAGACAGAGCAAATCCGGGTGTTCGATCATTATGGGACGCTGGAGGAGCTGATTACAGAACAGTGTATTTCCATGGCAGATCTGCGGCGGTGGGCAGCCAGGATGGAAGCAATGCCGTATTTTTGTCGGTTTTCTCTGCCGGAGAGGGAATGTGTTGTGGTACATGCCGGATATCTGGAGCAGTTCCCGACAGCTGGTCTGACCGGAAAATATACCTGTGTCGAAGATTTTTATCTCCGGGCGCGGGAAGATGCGTATCTGGCCGGGGGAATCGAAAACGGGATGATCGTTGCGGGACATACGCCGACGTTGTCCAAGGATTACATGATGTATAACGGCGGTCTGGTTTACCAGCATTATGATCCGCAGAAGAACTGTCTGTATTATGATATCGATTGCGGCTGCTCTTACCGTACGGTTCGTGCAAACGCGCGGCTGGCGTGCCTGTGTGCGGAAACAGGAGCGATTTATTACTTGTAAAAAGCGTTCAAATAGTATAAAATCGGAAACGATAGGATTGCGAACAAAGGAGAGCGGTAAAATGGCACTGAATAAAAAGCCTGTCACCGGTATGAAAGATATTCTGCCTGCAGAAATGCAGCTGCGGGATTACTGCATCAACGTGATTAAGGAAACTTACGGAAAATTTGGATTTACTCCTATTGAAAGACCCTGTGTGGAATCCATTGGCAACTTAAACAGCAAGCAGGGCGGCGAAAATGAAAAACTGATTTTTAAAATTTTAAAACGCGGCGAGAAATTAAATCTTGCGGAAGCAAAAGAGGAGATGGATCTGGTAGATGGCGGTCTGCGTTATGACCTGACGGTTCCGCTGGTTCGTTTTTATGCAAATCATGCAAACGAGCTTCCGTCCCCGTTTAAAGCGCTTCAGATCGGCAATGTATGGAGAGCTGACCGTCCGCAGAGAGGCCGGTATCGTCAGTTTATGCAGTGTGATATTGATATTCTGGGCGAGCCTTCCAACCTGGCGGAGATCGAGCTGATTCTGGCAACGACTACGACTCTTGGCAAGCTCGGCTTTCAGGATTTCGTCATCCGCATCAATGAAAGAAGAATCCTAAAGGCGATGGCAGCCTACAGCGGCTTTGCAGAAGAGGATTATGATACGGTATTCATCATTCTGGACAAGATGGACAAGATCGGCGCAGATGGCGTAAAGGCTGAGCTGGTAGAGAGCGGTTTCGCAGCAGAAGCGGCAGACAAATATATGTCTCTGTTTGATGAGCTGACTGCAAACGGAAACAGCGTGGCATGGCTGGCAGAAAAGCTGGGGGATTTTCTCGAGCCTGAGGTTTCTCAGAACCTTTCTGAGATCATTGACAGCGTCCGCGCCACAAAGGCGTCTGAATTTGAGATCACCTTTGATCCGACTCTGGTGCGCGGTATGTCCTACTATACCGGAACCATTTTCGAAATTGCCATCCCTCAGTTTGGCGGAAGCTGCGGAGGCGGTGGTCGTTACGACAAGATGGTAGGCAAATTTACCGGAAAAGACGTTCCGGCGTGCGGATTTTCTATCGGCTTTGAGCGTATCATCCTGCTGATGATGGAAAACGGCTTCCAGATCCCCGGACAGCCGAAAAAGATCGCATATCTGATCGAAAAAGGTGTATCCGGCGACCGCCTTTGCGAAGTGATCGCACAGGCACAGGAGGCGAGAAAGAACGGCGATCAGATTCTGGTTGCGCGCATGAACAAAAACAAGAAGTTCCAGAAGGAACAGCTGACCAAAGAAGGGTACACGGATTTCGTAGAGTTTTATAAAAATCCGATCGAGAAACAATAGAATGCAGGCTCTGCGAGCATTCTGTTGTCATGAATCATTGCGTCAAAGCGCTGCGTGCCTGTTTGAGACAGCATTGGATGATTTAAGAAAATCTTAGGAAATTTTTCTGAAAAGAAACCGTTCCCTGTGATATCCTGACGAGTATGGCAAACTGCCGGACAGGATATAAGGGAGCGGTTTTTTATATGACAAAAGAAAAAAGAAATTCGGAACCGGAGCTGAAATTGTGGGATAGCCCGGTGACGACGAAAAAATATACGAAGAACAGAAAAACAGGACAACTGGATCTTTTATGGGGCGAAGAACGGCCGCTGTTCGATGACTGGGATAACCGTATGGAGCAAAAAACGGCGCGTGCGCGGGATTGCCAGAGCTACAGCGACTTGGCGGTACGCCGTTCATCCGCTACGCAGTACGAACCGTCCATCCGCCGTCGTGCTGCTGTACAATATGAAGCTCCTGCCAGGCGCCGCCCTGTACCGCCTGCTGCGAACAGGAAAAGGAGCTGCCGTCGTCGAACCCGCCTGCAGAAAGAATTGCAAAGCATTGCGGTTTATATTGCTGCGTTGCTGTTTTTAGTGCTGGCGGCGTTTGCGGTTTGGAAATTCGTCAGCATTTCGAAGAATCAGAGTACGGAAACCGGGGCGATTTCCCGGATTACCCAGATTCTGGAACAAAAAAAGTGCGAGAAACCGCCGATGGAAGAAGCGCTCCTGACACCGAATCCATACTCCAGACCGCAGGATGCGCTTTCGACGGTTACGCAGCTGTATGTGCATTATACGGCGAATCCCGGGACATCTGCACGGCAGAACCGGGACTATTTCGAAGGACTGGCACAGACCGGGCTGACATCAGCATCCGCACATTTTGTGATTGGATATGAGGGCGAGATTGTCCAGTGTATTCCGTTAAATGAGATGGCATATGCGGTGATTGGGGAAAACGATCACTCGATTTCCATTGAATGCTGCTATTTGGACCAGGACGGAAAATTTACGGATGCAACCTATCAGTCCCTGCTAAAGCTTTTGGGCTGGCTGATGGAGGAATACAATCTGGATGTTTCGGATGTAAAACGCCATTATGATGCGGGCGGAAAGCTCTGTCCGCTGTATTATGCGGAGCATGAGGATGCCTGGGAACAGTTAAAGCAGGATCTTTCCGACTATATTAGTGGGGAAAAAGTCTAAAAAAAGGTTTTCTATGAAAACGGTTTGTGCTAAAATAAACGCGACAAAAAAATCGCACAGACATAATAGCGGGTAAGGAGAAAAAATGAGCATTAGAATCGGAATTTTAGGATACGGAAATCTGGGCAGAGGCGTAGAGAGCGCAATCGCCCATAATGAGGATATGGAGTTGGTCGGAGTATTTACCAGAAGAAATCCGGAAAACGTAAAGGTACGCACTGCAGGCGTAAAGGTGCTGGAAGCTTCTGAGCTGGAGCATATGCAGGATCAGATTGACGTGCTGGTTCTCTGCGGCGGAAGCGCGACGGATCTGCCGGTTCAGACCCCAAAATATGCAGCGGATTACAACGTTGTAGACAGCTTTGATACCCACGCAAGAATCCCGGAGCATTTCGCGGACGTTGACGCTGCTGCAAAAAAAGGCGGAAAAATCGGCATTATTTCCTGCGGCTGGGATCCGGGAATGTTCTCCTTAAACCGCTTATATGCAAACTGTATTCTGCCGGAAGGACAGGATTATACCTTCTGGGGCAAGGGCGTCAGTCAGGGTCATTCCGATGCGGTTCGCCGGATTGAGGGCGTAAAGGATGCCAGACAGTATACCATTCCGGTACCGGAGGCACTCGATGCGGTCAGAAGCGGCAAAAATCCTGAACTGACCACCAGACAGAAGCATACAAGAGAGTGCTTCGTTGTTGCCAAAGAGGGCGCAGATCTTGCAAAGATCGAAGAAGAGATCAAGACCATGCCGAACTATTTTGCAGACTATGATACAACCGTACACTTCATTTCTGAGGAAGAGATGAAGAGAGATCACAGCGGACTTCCCCACGGCGGCTGTGTCATTCGTACCGGCGTGACCGGAATGGACAACGAGCATAAGCATGTGATCGAATACAACTTAAAGCTCGATTCCAATCCGGAATTTACCGGTTCTGTTATCGTAGCTTATGCAAGAGCCGCTTATCGCATGAGCAAAGAGGGCATGAGCGGCTGCAAGACTGTATTTGATATCGCTCCGGCTTATCTTTCTTCCAGAAGTGCAGAAGACCTGCGCGCACATCTGCTGTAAAACGTAGCTCGAAAAGCTTTTTATCAGCGGCAGGGAAGGGGATAAAATTCCACTTTGCCGCAGGATGCTTTTCGCAGACAGAAAGGAGCGACCGGATGGTTCAAAACGGAAAAGTAAAAATTTATCTGGCGGATATCCGGCCGCTCTTTGATGAGACGATGCAGAAAAAGGCGCTCGCACAGCTGGATGAGGTTCGCAGACAAAAAGCATTGTCGTGCAGACAGACAAAACAGCGTGCGGCAAGTATGACGGCAGGTCTTTTGGCAGAAGAGGCGAAACGCAGAAACGGATTTGACGGCTGCCCGGTGTGTTATACCAAAAACGGGCAGCCGTATCTTTTTATACAGGATGGAAGACGGGCATTTTTGAGCCTTTCCCATTCGGGAGATTATGCGGTGTGCGCTTTTTCTGACTGCCCGGTGGGCGTGGATCTTCAGCAAAGAACAAAGATCCGGCGCAGCGTTTTGCAGAAATTTTATCTACAGGAACAGCTGGAGGCCTGGAAGAAACAGTTTGACAAGAAGGAAGAAGTGTTCTTGTCAGAAGCAGAGACAGAGCGATTTTTACGGGAATGGACAGTCAAGGAAAGCTATGTCAAGCTGACCGGAACCGGGCTTTCGAGAGATTTGCGTGCGCTGATGGTAGACTGGAACCAAAACAGGGTCGAGGAAGCAGACCGGCCCGGTTGGGGATCGAGGTTTTGTGAATACCCGGTTTTGGAGGATTATTTTTTATCCGCCTGCAGCTGCCCGGAAGAGGTGTGATGGTTTCTGTGCGGATATTGCCCGGGAAAGCCTTGAAACGCCGGAAGTTTTTATAAAAAATTTCTCTTATCGGAAAGTTTTTAGCTGACGGGGAATATACATGGGACATGAAGAAATGCAAAGCACTGTCTGCCGTCTGGCAGGCGGTATGCAGCAGGAGGCATGTCCATGGAAAAAAAGAAAACCGGAATTTCACAAACCGGTGCGCGGATGCCGGTTGTTTTGTTAAAAAGCCTGTTGGTGTCGTATCTTATGGCCGGGGCGCTGTTATTACTTCTGGCACTGTTGCTGTATCGGATGCAGCTTTCCGCACAGGCAGTGTCGATCGGAATTCTTGTAATTTATGCGGTGACAGCGGGACTTTCCGGTTGGCTTGCCGGAAAAGGAATGCAGGATCGGCGCTTTTTATGGGGACTTTTGACCGGGAGTCTGTATTTTTGTGTGCTGGCAGCTTTGACTTTGATAGTCAATCACGGTCTTCAGGATGTCGGTAATCACTTTTTTACTACACTGATGATCTGCAGCGGCGCGGGAATGCTGGGCGGGATGCTCAGCTGACGCCGGGAGAAGGGCAAAGACGCGGTTCATGACAATAGAATGTTCGCGGAGCGTGCATTCTATTGTATTGCGACTATTGTATTGCGAATGGCGCGGGTAAACGGTAACAT
>OJQM01001193.1_pt1 | contig 11070 bp, 10 predicted proteins | sample 1598751 | NCBI WGS metagenome assembly OJQM01 (sample SAMN03922455, study PRJEB24848) | human gut metagenome | isolation source: stool sample | host: Homo sapiens | place: Germany | collected 2009-11 | reverse complement strand
AGTCCTGCTGATGCTCCGTCCAGTATTCCTCAGCCAGTTTTCCGGCTACCTCGGTGAGCTGTCCGGCAAGGTCATCACCGGAAACATCATAGGTGCGCTCAAGCATGGCCTGCACGGAATCCAGATGGCGCTCCTCCAGCTGCCACAGCCAGGGAGTGCGGGAATGTTCACGGGTTCCGGTGTCGGAAATATCAAAAACATAGCGCAGGCGGGGCCTGTCCCCGGAATCGTCCACCAGAGCGATCCCCTTGGAGCCGCGCCTTACATACCGGCCCATCTTTTCATTCCACAAATCGTACTCTGCACAGGCGGTAGCGTCCGGGCGCTGGGCGTAGATCATCAGCTGCTCATGGAACGGGTACTTGTAAAGGCGGGAAGCAGTGGTGAGAAACCCTGCCCATTCCTGCCAGCTGCCTGTGAGCTGGGTCGCCACATGGTCGGCCATCTGCCGGTAAAATTCTGTTTTGGATGGCATGGTTGTTGTCCTCCCTTCGTGTTAAATGGAAATGGGGCGGCATTTTACGCCGCCCCGTTGGGTGTTTATGAAATGCTTATTCATCAAAATCCGGGTACAGTTCCAGCTGGGCAAACTCGGCGTCGCTCATAGCCTGGAGCTTCATCAGGGCGCTGTCGGTCAGTTCCCTCAGTTCCGTTTCCTCTGGCGAAAGTTCGCCGCGCATCTCGGTCAGAGCCTCCATCAGCCCGGTGCGGCTGCCGGTGTTGTAAATGCACATCAGGTTCATTTCTTCAAAAGTAAAGTTTCCCATATCAAAGCTCCCTTTCCGCGCTCTTTTTAGGCGCTGTCTTTTTGTGTTCCGTCCGGGGCTGGCTTTTCAGCTGCTCCATGACGGACTTTTTCTTGTCCCGTTCCTCCCGGTGGACAGCTTCCGCTAAATCCATGAGAGAGATTGGCTGGCCGCTGCGGGCCTGCTGTTCCAGCTGCGCCACGGTCGGCTCTTTTGGGCCGTTGTTGATGATGCCGTCGATCATGCCGTAGTCATCCTCCAGCATCATTTCCGCATTTTTCAGCGGATTGTCCGGCAGGAATCCGGGAATCTCGGTGAAACTAACGCTGTCGCAGTAATGACAGGATACCTTACCGTCCTGCTTGATGGCAACGATGTCGCTGACGCTCAGGGACGGGCTGTGAAAATCCACAGGCTTTTTCAGGTTGAACTGTTCATACAGCGTTTCCAGCTGCTCCATAGTGCTGCCGGAACCGTTCAGCGGGGCGGTGTAGATCAGGTCATAATTACTTCGGTCCACGGCCAGATTGTGCGATTGCAGCCAGTCCAGATTCATAAACCGTACATTCTGCGGATCGTCCCGGCTCACCTGATAAATGGCAAAGCAGCAGCCCTCATGGGAGAGGAACGCCTGCTCCCGTTCCAGCTGCCGGTCCTGCCGTTCCAGCACCTTTTCATGGAACTGGGGGCTTTTCTCCCATTCCTCGTGTTCCACACCGAAAAGTCCGCCATGCTCCATGATTTCTTCGGTGTCAAACACCATGCTCTCCGTGTTATCTTCATGGAGGACATAGACGGTCAGACCGGCAGCGTCCAGTTCCAGCGCCCGTTCTCTGGTGACAGGCAGCATCCCATCGTAAAAGTAGCCGTATTCCTGCATATCCGAAACAGATACCTCGCTGTCGGGCATGGGGTACTCATCCAAAGACTGTTCCTGAGCATCCGGCAGCTGGGTGGCGGTTGCTTCTGCGGTCTGCTGGCTGACCTGTTCCTGCATTTGCTGACAGGCGGCATCCTGCAAGGTCTCAATCATAGACAGCGGGGCATCCTGAACAGACGGATTTTCCAGTTCCAGCCCCTCACAAATCTGCCGGACAGCGGCGGAACGGGACAGTTCCGGGGTATCCAGCTGGCCGCCGTCCAGTTCTTTCATAGTCTCTTTGTCATAGAGGGTATAGTCCCAGCCGGTATCGCACGGCTGAATATGCAGATAGGTGGCATCGTCCAGAAGAAACAGGGCTTCCTGCGGTATATCCGCCTGTTCCTGCTCCTGTTTGGCGGTCAGGTCAATGCCGCGCTCCTTACAGATTTCCTTGTAGTGGCGTTCGATGTTGTTAATCAGCTCACAGGAAGTCTTATTGATGGTCTCCAGACTGGCCCGTAATTCTTTCAGCTCCTTGCCCTTGGACCAGGAAGCGATGTAACCGAAGCTGTTTTCCCCGGTCTGGATACCAAAATACTGGCAGACTGCATAGGAAATGCTTTCTGCTTCGACTTCTTCTGTGCGACGGTCCTTTTTCTGTTCCTGCAAAAACTGCGAGAGGGTAAGCATACCGCCGTTAAAATTCAGTCCGGTCTCATCTGTAAAATACAGCCTGCCTTCTTCTGGAAATTCTAACGGAGCAGTCAAAATAACAGAACCAGCGTGGTTCACCACCACTCTTTCCTCAACACAAATTGGGGAACCGGGGTCGTCATCCGAACCGCGCAGGTCATAGCAATAAACGCCTTCGGGCAGATCATCACGGGAAATACGCCCGTTGGAAAACAGGGCGGGTTTCTCAAATAACTCCACCTCCTGATATTGCTCGTCATTGTCAATCTGAATTTTTTTCTGATTATGGAGCTTGCTGTGTGCAATTTCATGGACAGTGGCAGAAACGGTCTGTACCTCGCTCATGCCTTCCCGGATGGCGATGCGCTGCTGGTCGGGGGAAAAATAGCCGTCCGTGTTGGCGGCCATCGGCTCAAACTCGATGGGAACCGGGGCAGAGCGCCGCAGGGCTTCCAGAAAGGCTTCATAGTGCGGCACAGTCCCCGAAAGGCTGGAGGCCAGCTCCGGCAGGGGCTTGCCATCGGTCTGGCTTACATCAAACACCTTGACCGGGCGAAACATGGGGATTTCAATTTCTTTTTCCTCCATGACCGCCTTACCGTCTGCATCCAGAATGGGGGCATGGGTGTCCGGGTCGCGCTTCATTTCCTCGATTTTCTTTTTGTAGGGCGTGGGGGCGATGATGGTGATGCCATGCTCGCCCTTTTTCACATGGCGCGCAAACTGGTTTTTCCACTTGTTGAATCCAGCCACCAGCGTAGCTTCCGGCTTCTGCATATAGATGAGCATGGTGTTGTTCACCGAATAACGGTGGAACTTGGACATGACGGACAGATAGCGCATATACTTTTCGCTCTCGAACAGCTCCTTGATACCCTGTTCGATACCCGCCGTGATTTCCTGCAACCGTTCCCGGTTGGTGGGTTTATTCTCTGCCATGATTTTCAATCTCCTTTCCAAGTGTGTGATTCCTGCTGTGTGTTCTGCAATCCATGCCTTTTGTTCTTCTTCACTTTCATAAAGAAAAAGGTCCAGCAGGTACTCTACATAGGGTTTCTTCTGGATTGCTTCCACAAAGCGGGGGTGCGGTTCTTCCTCCGGTGTCCTGGGAGAACGGTCGGCTTCCCATTTTTTCAGCAGATAGTAGTAATCGGACAGTACGCGATAACAGCGCTGCCGGTCCTCCCGAAACTTCCGTGCCTCGGTTTTCTGGCGAACATAGTTCCTGCGGGGCGGGGCCTGACTGTCATAGATCAGGCCAAAGTCCTGTGCCAACTTCTCGGCGGCTTCCTTGGTGGACAGGTTGTAGAGCCGGGCGGTCAGGTCTATCACATCGCCGGTGGCTCCGCAGCCGAAACAGTAGAAATATTCTTCGTTCAGCTTCATGCTGGGATTTTTGTCATCGTGGAAGGGACAGCAGGCCATGCCGCCCCTTTTGACCTCAATCCCATATCGTTCTGCAGCTTCCCGGACGGTGACAGACTGCTTGACCGTCTCAAATACATTTGCGCCCATCGTCAATCAGCTTTCGGTTTGGGGATGGGCGGCCTGTACCCGGCAACCTTGGCCCGTTCACTGGCAGCCTTGCGGCGTTCTGCGCTGTATGGCTCCCGAACGGACACACATCGTTTGGGGACTGTAAAATTGTGCTTATCCTTTTTGCAGACCTGTTCCGGGTGCTTTTTGGAAAGGCGGGTCAGCTTCTCCATCAGTTTTCGGTCATGGGTATAAACTTCGGCGGTGTCCTCGGCCTGATTGTAGAGGAGAATGGTTTCCTGTTCATAAAGGGAGAGCTTCATTTTGCACCGCCTTTCTGCCGGTCAAATTCCAGCTTGAAGTTGGCGTACCGCCCATCGTCCTCCAGAACCACCGTGGCATCATAGGTCTTGCCGGTCTTTTCGGAATAGCAGCCGGTGATCCTTGCGCGGCCATCCTTGAGCAGCGCTGTCACCAGTGCCTTGGTAGGCTGTTTTTTCTTGGTGGCCCACCATTTGTTGTTTTTCCAGATGGCAAATTTGCAGGATTCTGTCTGGCAGAAGAACCCTTTTTGCAGTTCCGCCACATCACCGCCGCAGCGGGGGCATTTGCCCACCACTTCGCGGGGCGGCGTGAACAGGTACTCAGTCCCCTTGATGACCTGATAGGTTCCCACCAACTCCCGGAGCATGGCACAGATCCCACCCATGAAGTCCTCCGGGGACAGCTCGCCGCGCTCGATCTCGCTTAAACGGTGTTCCCATTCAGCGGTCAGCAGGGGCGATTGCAGCTGTTCCGGCAGCACGGTGATCAGGGACACCGCATCTTTGGATGGCATGAGCTGCACAGCTTTCTTACTCTTTTTGCGCTCCAAAAAGCCGGTGGATACCAGCTTTTCCAGAATCCCGGCGCGTGTGGCGGGAGTGCCAAGCCCTTTGCGCTCGGCATCGTCCGGCATTTCCTTTGAGCCGGCAGTTTCCATCGCAGAAAGCAGCGTATCCTCGGTGAAATGTTTGGGCGGGCTGGTTTTGCCCTCCTTGACGGCAGCGCCGGAAAGGGGCAGCGTCTGACCTTCGGTTAATTCAGGCAGAGCCTTGTCCTCAGCTTCCGGCTCCGCATTTTTCAGCGCAGAACGGTAGGCAGTGTCCAGCGCCCGCCAGCCGGGGCGTTTCACCGTTTTGCCCTTGGCGGTAAACTCTGCACCGGCACACTCCACGGTGACAGCAGTTTCTGAGTAAGTATGCGGTTCCGCCACCGCGCACAGCAGGCGTTGTGCTACCAGCTCCAGCACCGCCTTTTCGCCAACCGGCAGGCCGGACAGGTCAGCGTTTTGGAGATTGCGGGTAGGGATCACTGCATGGTGGTCGGTCACTTTTTTGTCGTTGATGACCGCACCGGCATCACAGGAAATGGCGATCCCTTTGCGAAACGGCATGGCGTTGGCAACCAGATTGACCAGCACCGGCAATCCCTCCGCCATATCCGAAGTCAGATAGCGGCTGTCCGTGCGGGGATAGGTGCAGAGCTTCTTTTCGTACAGATTTTGGAGGTAGTCCAGGGTTTGCTGGGCCGTATATCCCAACAATCGGTTGGCATCCCGTTGGAGGGTAGTCAGGTCATAGAGGGCGGGCGGCTTTTCCGATTTGTCGCGGCATTCCACCTTTTTGACCGTCACATCCGCACTCTGGCAGGCGGCTTTCAGCTGCTCGGCAGCAGCCTTGTCCGCCATGCGTTCCCCGGAAACGGAAAACTCAGGTAACTCCAGGGCTACCGTATAAAACGGAACCGGCTTGAAGGTGTCGATCTCGGCTTCCCGCTGGACGATGAGGGCCAGCGTCGGGGACATGACGCGCCCAATATTCAAAGTGCGGTGGTACAGCACCGAAAACAGTCTTGTGGCGTTGATACCAACCAGCCAGTCCGCCTTGGCACGGCAGAGAGCAGCTTGGCGCAAGCCGTCATAGTCCGCACCGGGGCGCAGGTTCGCAAAGCCCTCCCGAATAGCGGAATCCTCCATCGAAGAAATCCAGAGCCTTTTCATAGGCTTTTGACAGTCTGCCAGCTCATAGACGCTGCGGAAGATCAGCTCACCCTCGCGTCCGGCATCGCAGGCATTTACCACCTCCGTCACATCCGGGGCGTTCATCAGCTGTTTCAGCACAGCAAACTGTTTCTTCTTGTCTTTACCCACCACCATCTGCCAGTGTTCCGGCAGGATGGGCAGATCGTCATAACGCCACTTAGCGTAGTCCGGGTTATATACATCGGCATCGGCCAGCCCGGCCAGATGACCCACGCACCAGCTGACCCGCCAGCCGTTACCCTCCAGATACCCGTCTTTACGGACGGTTGCGCCGATCACGGCGGCCAGACTTTGTGCAACAGACGGTTTTTCAGCGATCACAAGTTTCATCATCTTCATCCTCCCATTCTTCCCGCACAGGCGTGTGCAGTTTTTTCTCAATGCTGTTTTCCTCATCCAGCAGCAGGTCATAGCCGAACCGGTAGTCATAGCGGTACAGCTTTCCCAGCAAATCGTTGATAAGGATACGGCAGGCCAGAATGACACGGGTTTTGTCCACCTGCAGCAATCGGTAGCGTTGATAATTGCTGTAATATTCCTCATGGCGGCGGGTACGGCGGACGGTTTCCTCAAACAAAATATCCACCGGGTCCTGGCAGCCGTCCTCTTTTTCTCCCTCCATGCAGTTCAGGAGTTCCATCACCATAGGGAAGCTCCGTTCATCCATTGGGGCTTCTTCTGCCAGAAAGCCTACCAGTGCGGATAAGAGCAGGCGGGCGGCTGTCTGTTCCCGGTCTGTCAAAACTGCCATTGTCTGCGCAGCATCCGGCAGGAGCGTTTCTTCCACAAAATCCGCTGCGTCGCCTGAATAAAGCTGACGAATGGAATCTATGGACAGGGGAACCGCTGCGGCATCCAGGGAGAAATCAAAAGGTTCCTCCCGTGTGGGCTTTTTCCGAAATTTGCTCCACACAGTTGAGAGAATGTCGCTGCCAAAATACACGGCGATCACCAGCAGGTCAAAAACCGCAAGCAGCTTGATAAATGTAATCAGAATACTCATTTTTTTCGTTTCCTTTCTTTGAGCCATCGTTCCATCTCACGATGGCAGACTCCCACGCAGGGCTGCCCATAATTCCCGCAGCCATAACAGGGGTGGCTTTTGGGTAAAGAAGGAGGACGGGAAGTTTCCTTCCCGCCCTCCGGCCTGCGTGTCATCATGCGTTCATAGGGGCTGTCGGTGAACCGGGTCATGGGGTCTCATCCTCACTTTCCTCATCGCCGCCCCTGTCAGCGTCCAGCTCGCCCGATTCCTCGTCCTCCAGTTCCATTTCTTCCTCATCCGGCAGTTCCTCGCCGTCCTCATAGTCATAATCGTCTGGATTGCTGTTGTTTTTATGGTTGGCATTACCCTTAATAAATTTGAAGTAGGCAAAGGCAGCGCCGCCCATCACAGCCAGCACCAGCAGCAGGACAGCCGGATTTAACCCTGCGGGTTCTTTTTTCTCCGGTTCCGTGGGTTCCTTTGGCGGTTCCGGCTTCTTGCCGGTACAGCCGGTCATGTCCGTACTGCACACCTCGCACTTGGTGTTGACCGCACCGGCTTCGCATTTTTCCGTGCAGTTGCAGACAGCGGGCGGTTTCTCGGCGGATTGCCCGTCCTCCATCAGCGCCATCAGGTCGGCTTCATCCACCTGATTTAAGAAATGGACGGCGGTTTCCTTGTCCTCGTTGGCACGGTCAATGAGGATGTAGAAATAATTGCCGGATTTTGTGGTGACGGTGATGAGCTGCTTGTTGCCGCCGAAATCATCCACCAGGGCAGCGTTGCCCTCCGGGGTCAGGGCAGGACTGTCCTCAGTTTCTTCCACCACATTGGTATCGTTGGTGGCATCCTCCGCCGGGGGCTGCTCCGGCCCTTGAGCAAAAGCGGTGACAGAAAAACCGCCCATCAGCACCAGTGCGGCGCAGAGGGCGGAAAGGGTCTTAAAAATTCTCTTATTCTTCATGGGCGGTGTCCTCCTGTTCTTCATGAGCATCCATACCGGGGAGTGTGCCGCCGGACAGCATGGCGCTTAACTGCTCCGGGGTCATACGCATAGCGCGCACCATCTGGACGATCTCCAGATTTTCCGCTTCGGTTTTCTGCGCTTCCAGCGCTTTCAGCTTTTCCTGATACTCTGCGATTTTCTCACGGGTTTTCGTAATTTCCCGGCCAATGCGTTCGATTTTCGTAGCCATAATCAATCACTCCTTATCAAAAGATTTGTCACCAGTTCATCAGGCCGTAGCCCTTGATGCACTCGTAGTTCACATCGTAGCTTCTGATTTTGCAGGCATCGCCGCTGTTTCCCTCTACGGTATAGACCCGGCTGCCGTCTGTGCCGATGACGATGCCCACATGGTCGGCGCTGCCGTCCAGATCCCAATCGAAGAAGATGGCGTCGCCGGGGGCGAGGTTGTCATAGCCCCGTGCGCCCCATTGTCCATGGGACTGGAACCACGGGATGCCCTGGGACTGGCAGGCGGCAAAGCGCGGCTCGGATAATCCCATCTGCCCATAGCACCAGGATACAAAGCAGGCGCACCATTCCACACGGGAATTGAAGCCGTACCAGCTCCAGTAGGGCTGCCCGCCCACATTTCCCACCTGACGTTTGGCCAGTTCCACCAGCTCCGGGTTGCCGGGGCGTGTGCCGTTTACAAACTCCACACCGTCCAAACTCTCGGATTCACTGGTATTTGTGGAGCCGCCGCCGAAGATCAGCGGCTTGTTGCCCAACGTCTGCCGGTACACCTGATACATTTCCAGCTGCTCCGGGGTCAAAAGCTCTGTGGCAAGAGAGGAAATGGGGCGGCTCTCCAGCTTGACATGAAGAATCCGGTATTCGTATTCGTGGGTGTCGCCATCCTCGTCCGTATAGGTGCGAATCTGGATTTCCTCGGTGAGCGTCAGGGTATATTGGGCGGAAAACACGCGCTCCAGTTCGCCCTGGGCGCTGGACTGAGTGTACCCCTGCAAGACGGCGGAGAGAAACGCCGCCAGCTCATGGGGGTCATGCCCGATCATATCCAGGTCATAACGGTATTCGTCATATCCCGGATGGCTGCTTTCGATGTTGTCGATTTCGGCTTGCAGCGCCGCTTCCTTGGCAGCGTAGTCCGCCTCCACCGCCACCAGCTCCGGGTCATCCGACGGATAGGTGGAGCCGGAAATGGCAGAACCGATGCTCTGCGCCATCATGGAGCAGGAGGACATGGTGTTGAGCAACAGGCAGATGAGAAGAAAAATCGCGCCTACAAGCAAAAAGCCTTTTTTATGGCGCATAATAAATGCTCCGGCCTGCTGTGCCTTTTCCTTAACGGTTTTTGCAGTCTTGCTGGCAGTTTTGGCAGTTCCTCCGGCGGTGTTTCCGGCGCGCTTGGCGGCGGCGTATTCCTTTTTGATGGCCTGTTTTTGCTGCCAGCGGGAAATGGGGTTGCTGGCAAGCTGGGGATTTTCCCGCAGGGACTTCTGATACAGGGCGTTTACATTGGCCTTTTCCAGCTTTTGTTCCGCCTGTGCCGCCTTGCGGTATGGCTTCAGCTTGTGGCTGCGGTAGCCTTCCCGGACCAGCCTAACGCCGGTCTCTGCGGTTTCCTCAGACCTGTGGGCGCTCTCCACGCCCACATTGTCCTGCTCGGTCTCCCGGATTTCCTTATGGAGTTTCCCCAGCGCCGCATCTCCCGGAGCATCCCGGACCGCATGGGACAGCTTGGAGGGCGGCTTCTTCTTGTCCTCCAGCACCAGCTTGGTGGTCACTTTGCCGGTCTTAGGGTCCACCGTCTTTTGCCGCACCTGCTTTTTTCGGATTTTCGCCTGCGCCTTGTCTGCTTTGGCGGCGGCCCGGTCAGCCTTGCGGATGAGTTTTTCCAGCGCCGGGTCAGCGCGTTCCTCGTCTGTAAAGTGCAGGCGCGGTTCCTTACGCATACCAGCCACCCGCCATCATGTCATCCAGCAGCACACAGGTTTCCGCATATACCGGAATCTGAATGGTTTCTGCCGGAAAGACCGTTGTGGACAGGAAAAGCGCCATCAGGGTTCCTCTTGCCATGTCCCGATCCTGAATCGGGCTGCCCATAAACAGCTTGGGAACATCCGGTATGCCCTCTGTCCAGATATGGTGAATCCGGGTAAATCCGGCGTAGCCCTTGGGTGTGAGATTTTTTGCTGTCTTTTCCTGCTCATAGCAGTAAGGGACGGCGGCGCGAAGCAGTTCCACCATCTGCTCACATCCGCTGACGGCGGCCAGAAGCAGACCTGCGCCTTTTTCAATTTCTTTCTTTGTCATGCTGTTCATCCTCCTTTTTTAAGTCCAACGGTTTGGTGGTCATTATGGCATAGAGTTCGGTGTTTTTCGGGAAGTGGTCCACGAAGGGCAGGATGGTGGAGCCGTAGAATAGCAGTCCTTCACCCTCGCCGGAGTGGGTCACATAGCTAAGCTGGTGCGTGGAAATGCCCAGCTGCTTGGCGAGAATCTGCCGGTCGCCGCCCGCCTGGTTTAACATATACACGAAGTCGGAGTTTTCAAAGATGTTCTCCACCTCGCGGCTGCTCAAAAGGTCTTTGACGTTCTGCGTGATACCGGTCGGGATGCCGCCCCATTTACGGAATCGCTTCCAGATTTCCACCGTATAAGCGGCGGTCTGTTCCTCTTTCAGCAGCAGGTGCATCTCGTCGATGTAGTAACGGGTGGACTTATGGGCGGCGCGGTTGATGGTGACGCGGTTCCACACCTGATCCTGCACCACCAGCATCCCGATTTTCTTCAGCTGCTTGCCCAGCTCCTTGATGTCATAGCAGACAATGCGGTTGTTGATGTCCACATTGCTCTGGTGGTTGAACACATTGAGGGAGCCGGTTACATAGATTTCCAGCGCTGTGGCGATGTACTGCGCTTCCTTTTCGTCCTGCGCCCGCAAGAGGTTATACAGATCCTCCAGAATGGGCATATTCTCCGGGTGCGGGTCGTTCAGATAGTCCTGATAGACCAGCCGCACACAACGGTCGATGATGGTTTTCTGCACCGGCTGCAAGCCCTCCTTGCCGCCCACAATCAGCTCGCACAAGCTGAGAATAAAGTCGGACTTGAGGGACAGCGGGCTTTCATCGTCCGAATAGTCCAGGTTCAAATCCATGGGGTTGATGTAGTTGGTGGAAGTAGGCGAAATCTTAATGACCTGCCCATGCAGACGCTCCACCAGAGGTGCGTACTCCGCTTCCGGGTCAC
>OJQM01001183.1_pt1 | contig 11117 bp, 10 predicted proteins | sample 1598751 | NCBI WGS metagenome assembly OJQM01 (sample SAMN03922455, study PRJEB24848) | human gut metagenome | isolation source: stool sample | host: Homo sapiens | place: Germany | collected 2009-11 | reverse complement strand
AGGACGGGCAGCACCCGCCGCTACCACCCCGGCTATGAGTGCAAATGGGCGACGAACACCGTCGTTCATATCCTCGAAAACCGGGAGTACACCGGCTGTCTGGTAAACTTCAAGACGGAGAAGCCCTCTTACAAGGTCAAGCACAGTGTAGAGAACCCCGTGGAGAAGCAGGCCATTTTTGAGAACCACCATGAGCCTATCATAGACCGGGAAACATGGGAGCGCGTGCAGGAGTTACGCAAGCAGCGCAAACGCCCGAACCGCTATGATGAAGTGGGGCTGTTCTCCGGTATGCTGTTCTGCGCCGACTGCGGCCATGTGATGTACCAGCAGCGGTATCAGAACAAGAACCGCAAGCAGGACTGTTACATCTGCGGCAGCTACAAGAAGCGCACCCGCGACTGTACGGCGCACTTTATCCGCACCGACCTGTTGACCGCCGGTGTCCTCTCCAATCTCCGGCAAGTGACGGAATACGCCGCCAAGCATGAGAGCCGCTTTGTGAAGCTGCTTATCCAGCAGAACGAGATCGGCGGCAAGAGAAAGACCGCCGCAGCCACCAAGCAGCTTGAACAGGCGCAGGAGCGCATTGCCGAAGTGAGCCGCATTATCAAGCGGCTGTATGAGGACAATGTGAACGGCAAAATCAGCGACGAGCGTTTCATGGAACTGTCGGCAGACTATGAGCAGGAGCAGCGGGAACTGAAAGACCGCGCCGCCGCTTTGCAGGAGGAACTTTCCAAGTCGCAGGCCGCCACCGTCAACGCGGAAAAGTTTATGGGTATCGTCCGAAAGCACCTTGCCTTTGAGGAACTTACCCCCACCCTCTTGCGGGAGATGATTGAGAAAATCGTTGTGCATGAGTGCAGCTATGACGAGAACGGCACCCGCAGGCAGGACATTGAGATTTATTACAGCTTTGTCGGCAAGATTGACTTGCCCGAAGCCTAACGCCCGACCTATCCGACACAGCCCTAAGTGCCGGATAGGAACGGCAAAATTTTTTACACTTCTATTACTTCTTTATCGCACATCAGTAAAAGCTCTTCGCTTGTATCCCGCATAAGACTAACAGCACAACTTTCTTTTTGTGAATTTGTAAAATTACAGCCTGATGTCTCCATAACGGTCACTCCTTATAAATTCAAGATGATCAATAGCATTCCGTCCTGTAATTCTATCATACAGTTACTCCCCGATTTTTTAACAGATTTTCAACATCATGAAGAACGCAGGCATAACCATTTAAATGAAGAATGTCGTAACATTCGGAAATAAATCCAAGAATATCATATTTTTTGAACAATTCTGCGCAATCCCCAGGTGACATTTTCCACTTCGACTGAGCCATATGAAATACCCAACACTGCATATCTGCGATATCTCGTTGTCTTTCACTCATGGTAAATACCTCCTTCGGATACAACTTTTCAATTCAAGTATAGCTTTTTTTCTATGCCTATCAACTATGGATTTGCAAACTTTCAGTCAGTGATTACCATTTCTGACCAATTCCACTTCATATTCAAGCTTAGAGAACTCCCCGCTCAAAAATTATTTTTGACGATATAATATAGTCGCGTAAAAGAACCCTTTGTAGGTAACGGAACGCCAGACACATTAGGACTTTTTTTCTATCAACTTGTCCTTTATGCTTTTATGGTCGCTCGAAATTACAACTATTACTTTTTCTAAAATCCGATATCACCCACATTCAACAGAAAAAACATCATATCTCTTTCCATTGATGCGCAACAACGGGGCACTTTCTCCTATGTACTTAACTTTCATTTTTTCTGCTCATTTCTACGCACGCTTTTTGCGCGTGTCGAGGTTGCGTCAAGTGAGCACAGACACAAATCGCGCGATTGAAAAATTTCATTTTTCAATCTTATATCCTATCTTTTCTATCAGAAAGGTTTCTGCGCTGTTTCCGTCCCCTCTGGGGACTTCTTATTTTCTAATGCTGCAGGCGGAACGTTACGGAATCCGTTTGCCGAGTTTCCGTCCCCTCCGGGGACTTCTTATTTTCTAATCTTGAAGCTTTTTGCTGTGAGTATCAGAGGTTCATGTTTCCGTCCCCTCTGGGGACTTCTTATTTTCTAATAAGTTTACTTATGTTCTTAAGGATAGCCGCAAAAGTTTCCGTCCCCTCTGGGGACTTTCTATTTTCTAATAATTGGCGTAAAAACTATCGACACAGCAGCAAAACCGTTTCCGTCCCCTCCGGGGACTTCTTATTTTCTAATACGAAAAATGAGTATGAGATGCAGAATTAGTAAGTTAGTTTCCGCCCCCTCCGGGGACTTCTTATTTTTAATATTATGAAAATTTTGTTTTGGTAGGTGGTTACCCAAATCTTTCTCTGTTTCCGTCCCCTTCGGGGACTTCTTATTTTTTAATAGATATTACTGTGTTTAAAGATTTATGGAGAGGTTTCCGTCCCCTCCGGGGACTTCTTATGTTTTAATATTATGAGTTTAATTAACACAGTAACCGACAGAAAACGTTTCCGTCCCCTCCGGGGACTTCTTATTTTTTAATCCCGTCCTTGCCATCCCTTGATAGCTCTGGCTCAAGGAAGCGCTTTGCGGCGCAAACTGCAAAAGCGCTTCTTTTTCTCTTTCTGGAAACTTAAAAATACCTTCTGTGCCACAGTTTATCAGTTGCGGCGCAAAATTCATCGATTCGTTCTTATATAACTTCGATTTTTCCCAGCCCCATATCATATAATTTACCACAATAACGGGTGCATTTACACATATGTGGAGATAAATTTTTCCGAACGTCACTGTCATGATGATGTACTCTGTAATTTTTTCCGAGCGTGTTCTGAAAAATCTGGTCTGTAATGCGTACTGCTTTCTGATCCTCATATACAGAATATAAAATCGTTTTCGACAAAAATCCAGTGCCCCCGCCCAGCCATACCAATCCGTCTCTGCAATCTCCCCTACCGAATTTCTTATAAAAACTGTAATAACAGTCCTGTTGAAATTCTTCTAATGCATGAAGAATTGTCTGAATAGAATATGGACATATCTTCTCATCAATCGTAAGTTCAAATTGAATTTCTGTCCCAGGGATTACTGCTTCCCGTAAAATCGGAAGCGGGTGTTCTTTTCCATCTTCGGTGTAATCGATTTTCTGGCTCAATGTCAACTGTTTTGTAGAGATCGATTTGCTGTCGCTGACAATCAATCCCGCCATACACGAATTTACCGCATTTTGCTTTTTATCTGTCATATGTCTGGTATGAAACACTTCTGTCTCCAGATTATCCGTTTCTCTCTTCAAAAGAGAATTTCTGTTTCCTCCTCGCTGCGCTGCATCAGAAATATCTCTCAACTGACGGCTGTATTTTCCCGGATTTTGTTTCACCTCATAACAAAGCAATGCTGTCCGGATCATCCCTTTTAAACTGCTCCCAGGGATATAAGGTTCTCCATACGCATCTTTTGTGAATGCCAAAATTCCTTTTGGCGTTCCCCCCTTTCCTGCCTTGGTCTGGATAAAAGCGTCTCCACTGTCCAACTCATATCGCTTCCACGACTGAATTTTCGCGTCCGGAATTTTTTGCCCTTCCAGCCATTTTCCCAGACTGTCCCGATAATTATTCAACATATACTCCTCAAAAGCTTTTTCCTTATGCACACGCTGTAAGTCGGAAAACATTTTCGCAAGGTCCGGAATAATAATCGGTGCACGATATGTTTTTTGAATATATTCTTTTTTTCCGATCAACGTACCATCTCCAATGTGAATCGGAGAAAGCGCCGTGATTTTCATCCGATAGTGCTTCAAATATTCATTCATTTGCTACACCCCCACAAACAGAGCTTTTGCATACCGGTAAACAGGGTGACTTCCACCACATCCGACGTCATAAATGTCTCCTTCAAACCGTGTTTCAAAACAAGAGCCAGCTTTCAAAAGATATAAATCATTTTTCTTCTGCTGCTCATCAGCATAGTTTTCCGAAGAAACAAATCCTGACCTCTTTTCCAATCCATAGCTTGCCTTTTCTAAAACAGCATCCAACTCCTGATCCTGCGGCAGCGCGCCGGACAGCAGCATATATCGATTCGTTTCTTTCTTCAGCAAGTTTTCCAATACCGCATTTGTTTTTCCAGATCGGAAAATAAATTTTCCAAGCCCGCTCGCCTTTTTACCCCCAATTCCTGTGTAAGACAGGCTCTCCATCAATTCTTCCATCAGAATTTTAGCCTCTTGTGTCTCATAAGACACAATGATATACAACCCGTTCCCTTTTTCAAAATAAAAGGTTCCAACATAATACGGTATGCTTTCTTCTTCCCCTCGAATGGATGCCAATACGCGCGTATCATAATGACCGAAACCATCCATACTACAGTCTGATGCAGTCAAATTTCCACAAAGAAAAGCGTCAAGTTCTTCTGCCGGAAGATATTGTAGTTTCTTAAAAAATTTCTTTTCACTGGAATTTCCCTTTTTAGAGGGTTCCACATAAATCATGGGTTTTGGAAGAAAATAAGTTTCACCTATATAAGGAAATGCATCCGAAAACAACAACTCTCGCTTGTCTGTCATTTCATAAAATAAACTTTCCTTGCCAATTTTCAGTGCTTCTATATAAAGTGCAGAAAACAACATATCCGCATGAAAAGTATTTGTACTGTCATTTAACATTCCCTTGCCAAAATGGACACCCTTTGGAAATTCCAATTTGTAAAATGCAAAGTTTTTCAATTTTTATATCTCCTGTAAAAGTTCATTGCACTGTTCCATTACGGCTTCGCTGACTTCTCCGATCACCGGATATGCCTCCAGATCTTTCAAATGGATTTTTCCATAACCACGTGATCCGCTGCCTCCAAGATAATCATACTGCAGCAATTTGAACCCGTTCTTCAGAATTTCGAAATCCTGAATCATCGTCTCTTCATCTTTTACTTCATAAATCAGATTCAATCCAAACTCAGCGCCGCGAATAACCCGTTCTATCTGACGCGGATTTGCAACTGCTGTTGTTCTTGAAATAGTATTTTCAAATTTAACTTCTGTCATATGGTCGATACCGACCTTTTTTAATTCCCCTTTATTGCTCAAAAACAAATCCGAAAAAAGAAGTCTTCCCGCCTTTATTTTCCCATCTTTTCCTTTTTTTGCAGAGCCAAAAAGATTCGTCAGACATTCTGTGTCATCATCCGGCTTTGCAGCAACATCTTCGTTGTACTGCTTTGCCAGAAGTGTCCGCATTTTCCCTTTTAAACTGCTGCCGGGAATAATCGGGTCTCCCGATCTCACATCTGTAATAACCGGTGCATCGACTGCTCCAATTGCCGCAAATGCGCTGTTTCCACCAATATGTAAACCTGTTACAACTTCCAGTGTTCCAACAATTTCAACTTTTGCAAACATTTCTCGCTTCCCCCTGTCTATTCATCTTTTCCGCCATAGTATTTTCGAAATGCAACCAATGCTTCCATATACCTGCTAAACAGCAGGAAATTCTTTTTCTTTCCGCCTATTTCATCAATAATCTGAAATACATTTGCAGTCATCAGAAGATCTTTTACTTTTGCTTCTCTGCCTGCCTCATAATAAAATCGAATTTTCATATAATTGATTTTTCCAATCAATTCTTCGCTTAAAACTTCTCCCTGCACATTTCTGACATCATTGTAAATATCTGATACCATTGCAAGAAGATTTCTGATTTTGGAAGTCGTTACCAGCGAAACTGGTCTTCCTTTCTGATCTTTTTTGGCACTCAGCTTTTTAATCGCCTGCTCTGCCTGATCCACATAATCATTTTCATGAATCGTCATTCTTCTTCCCCTGCCTCTCTCGTCAAATAAACGTATAAGTAAATCGCTGTAATCAGCTGTCTCCGATCTTCTTTTTCCAATGCCCACAGATACATTTTATCGGAAAACTCCCGATACGCGTCAAATTCTGCCGGTGCTTCGTCCCGTTCCGGCTCCATTCTGGAAAGGAAATACACAAACCGTGCCCGGTTGAATTTTTCGCTGCTTTCTCTGAGCAGTTCCAGCAAATGATATAAAAATGCCTTCCCATGCTGATTTGTTATTGTAAAGTAACGGCGGATGGTTTCAAATTTTTCTCCGATTACCTGATCGGTAAAAATGCTCCAGGAATATCGTCCTGGTTCTTCAAAAACAGTGACCGCATTCTTATTTTCCATTCCTTTTGAATAATCTTCCAATTCTGCCGTTTCTACTGCCATCCTGTTGATCGGATATCCCGAATTATAAAGTCCTACACCTCCGGAAATGGTCAGCATATCTTCTGTAAAACGTCTGAGTGCACTGCGCAAATCCAAAAAGGCATCCAGCACCTCATTCCAGGCACCAACCAGGAAAATATCATCCCCACCTGAATATACAATGCTGACATTTCTTTCCCCGCCTGCACTGAATACGTTTGAAATTCCGTTCTCCAACAGCTGATTGATATAGCACTTAAAAAACAGAGAAAGCTGTCTGGAAAGCGTCGCAGTCCGGGATAATGTGGCATATCTTCCGCCCTCTTTTTCCCGCTGAAATCCGTTCACAAACGTGTTCCCAAGATTGTCGACATCGGCACGCAAAACGGCAATTCTTTTGATGCCCTCTGCTTTTTGCGCAAATTCTTCAAAAGTGTCACCGGAAGTATAATTTCCAACCCATAGCTTCGTTGCAACATCTTTTCCTGTGTAAATATCATTCTTTGTATAACTTCTGATATATCTGTCCCGTTCCATCCGATTTAACAGATATTTTTTATCCCCAGCCGACAAATACCTGTCATTTGGAAGCGGCAGCGCATCTTTGGACGGCTCCGCCATCACCACAAAGTACCCCTGATATAAAATATCTTTCGACAGATTTTCGAGTGCTGCACAAATTGGACATCTGTCCTGATCGTCCAGTCTTTCCATTCTCCTGCAAATAATGCACTCCCGTTCTCCATGCCGTTTCCCCCGATTCAGCATCCGAATCTGTTCTGCATTATAGCGGTGACTTTTTTGCTCCGAAATTTTTCTGGAAATCTGCAGATAAAGATTGCTATAACTTCCTTCTGGTTCATTTCTTAAATCATTTGCGCTGCAAACTGCTGCTCCACACGCAATATATAAATCAATGTCAAAATATTTCCGAAACCAGTCATTGACAATTTTCTGTTGCTCTTCAACAATATTTTTTGCCCGGTCTGTATTTGGTAAAAGCAGATAGCAATGTCCGCCGCCGACATAAACCAGACAGGACCTGGAAAGAGAAAGTGCATCCAGCAACTCGTCAATGATATGCTCCATCAACAGTTCCAGATAAAAGCTCCTTGCCCTCAATCCACGAAGCGCGCCTTTGCTGTTAATCGTATAAATAAAATTCTGGATACCGGAAATATCCATGGAATACAGCAAAAACATCTTTTCTTTCCAGGCATCTGCAGCATTGGAAAGGACAAAATCCGCATAATTTGAAATCTGCTTTTCCTCCAGATATGCAAACATGCATTCTGCAACTGCTGCCGTCATTTTTACATGATCGTACAGGGAAATATCCGCCTGCTCCCGTCTGCTCGTTGAAGATGGGATGTAGCTCAAATTGGCTTCCAAAACAGACAATAGCGAATTGATATATTCTTCTGAAATCGTGATGCCTTTCAGGTTATCGCTGATATTTGCAATTACATCCCGATAAAATCCTTCATCCATAGAAACTGGATTCTGCGTCGGATAATTGATCGGTGCTTTCGGATTCAGTACCTGATGCGCATAATGCTGTTTTCCGTTATTGTTATTCAGGACATTAAATACACTGGCAAGCGGAACGGTTTTATCAAATCCATCTTCCGTTTCCATTCCTTCCCGACGATCCACTGCCGCCGCGATATTATCCGCAAAATAAGTCAGATACGCCGGATGATCTGTCGAAAGCTTCGCCCCTTTTAAGTGTGTTCCATGATGATATCTGACGCAGTCTAAAATCATCTTGTCAAATTCCGGCTTTAATTCTTTTAAATATTCATATCCGCTCTGACTGTGGTTTCTTCCATCTCCCGTCCGATAAACTACTTTGCCAATATCATGTAACAGACTTCCTATGACAAGCTCAATCTGTTTATCCTTCATCTTTCTTACTCCCTCCCTCCAAAATTCGGATTGCCCCCATTCCTAATGAAGTCTTAATTCCAATTCCGGAATAAGCCCCAAACTGAAAGAGCATATTTGCAAAATTCGCCATCGTCTGTGTTCCTTTGAATCGGAAGGTTACCTTCCCTACAAACGCCGGAATTTTCACAGATTCCAGGCAAAACGGAATACTTTTTAAATCATATCGGATAATTTCCGTATTTTCCGTCAGCTGCTCGATCATATCCTCATCCCGCATTGCATCCTGCTCACTGCACGCGTCATATTTATTCATCAGGTTGACATAAATACTTCGGATATCCGGGTAAAATACATATTTCCCATTTTGTTTAAACGCTGTCGGAGTCACAAAAGACAGATTAAGATATTTAGAAGCCTCTTTTCGATAAAAAGAAAACGCGAGTTCCCGATCCGACAATTCCTGATAACTTTTATCCGTAATCACCAGCGTCCGTTCTTTCTTTTTTAAATAAACTTCTTTTAACGGCATCAATGTTTTTTCCAGAATTTTTTCAGAAGCTTCTTCATTCAGTGCCGTAACTACCCAATACCAGTCTCCGTTGCGTAATTCCAGATGTTGTGTATAAGGGTGCAGGCGGGATTCATGAAGTCTTTGCGCATATTCTTCCGGTAAAAGCTCCATCAACGCGCCATGCATGGAAGAAGACATCTGACTGGTCATTCCCTCTTTCTGATCCAGTTTCATTTCTAATTTTGCTAACATACGCTTCCTCTTTTATCTATATTGTCTATCTTATTTGATTTTTTTTAGATTATTTTATTCATTATAACATACATTTGTATTCTTTTAAATATCTTTCAACCGCTTTAAACCAATGGTTTAAACGTTTATTATTGTTATACATAAAAATCAGCCGAAACGCACCATCGCGTCCCGGCTGATTCCTGTCTTTCTATTCTTTTTCCCTTTACACAGACATCGGGCAGCTTCTTCTTTCTTCCCGATCCATGTCTCCTCTCTCGTATCTGGCATTGAATTCCATGTTGATGTCACGGATTTCTTTTTTGCCGTCGATGTAATCCTGATACATATCCGCAAGTCCCGCCATACAGCCGTCACAGCTGGCGGACAGATTGCCAAGTGCCTCCTCCACGATCTGCTTGCGTTCCTCGCAAGAGGTTTCTTTAATCAGATATCCTGCCATTTCCTATCCTTTCCGTCCGGATCTTCCGGGCATTCTTTGTTTTTTACAAACTGTTCAGTACCCTCACAGTTACGTTTTTTTACTTTTATCTGGTGCTTTCGCTTGTCAGGATCTCCTGCAGACGCTTTTCCATCTTCTCCACCTGATCTGCATAATCCCAGGCGATGTTGTTCTGCTGCCCGATATCATAATCCATATTGTAAAGCTGCGGATCCTTTGATAAACCGGTTTCAATTCTGGTAAAGGGCATATATGGAGCTCCTTCGCTGGGAGATAAGTATACCCAGCTGCCGCAGCGCAGCATTTTTCCGCAGGATAAGTCCTCTGTCATCAGTTCTGATCTGCCTGCAGGATCCTCTCCGATCAGTGCCGCATACCTGTCCTGGCTGTCTACTGCGCTGTCCTCTCTTGTTTCGATGCCAAGCATATGTGCAAAGGAAGCATACAGATCTACCTGACTGATCAGCGCCTCAGAAACACCCCGATGCTTCAGCGCAGAACTGTATACAATAAACGGAATCCTTGTACCACCGTCAAATTTGCTGTATTTTCCGCCTCTCAGCGGTCCTGCTGCCCGATGCGTCCCATTTAATTCATATGCTCTGTCCAGATAACCATCATCCAGTACCGGTCCATTATCACTGGAAAAAATAATCATGGTGTTATCCAGAATCCCTTCTTTTTCCAGCGCAGCCATCACTTCTCCAACGCACCAGTCAAGCTCTGCGATCACATCCCCTCTGGGTCCCAGTCCGGTCGCGCCCTCAAAGCGTGCAGAAGGCACGCGGGGTACATGGGGCTGATGAAGGGCATAATACAAAAAGAATGGTTTTTCTGCCCTGCAGCTGTCTGAAATAAACTGCGTTGCCCGATTTAAAAAGGTTTCTGCCAGCTCTTCATCCTTCCAGACTGCTTTGCTTCCGCCGCGCATATAGCCAATCCTTCCGATGCCGTTTACAATGCTCTTATCGTGTCCGTGAGAAGAGCGCACGCGCAGAAGCTCCGGATTTTTATAATACGTTGGAATATCCTCAAAGGGAGATTCTGCTTCGTAGGAAACCTCGATCGGATCTTTTGGATCCAGGTTTACCACCGAGCGTCCCTCTAAGAATACACAGGGCACACGGTCTGCCGTTGCCGGAAAAATAAATGATTCCTCAAAACCAAGGTCTATCGGTGTCAGATTGATCTCCTGATTCCAGTCGATCGGTTTGCTGCCATCTCCCAGCCCCAGGTGCCATTTTCCAACAATTCCGGTATGATACCCCGCTCTCTGAAACAGCTTTGGAACGGTATCAAGCTCTCTTTTGATAATACAGCCCGCATCTCCCGGCAGGATATGTGCCTGCTCATTCCGGAACGGATAACGCCCTGTCAGGATACTGAAGCGTGCAGGCGTACAAACCGCAGAGGTAGAATATGCGTTGGTAAATTTCAATCCTTCTGCACACAGCCTGTCCAGATTCGGGGTGTCGATCTTCCTGCTCCCATAGCATCCAAGATCCCCAAAACCAAGATCATCGGCATAAATGATTACAACATTTTGCTGTGCCGATTTTTTCACAGCCTGTTTTCCTTGTCTGAACATAATAAGGAATCCTCCTTCTCACCCTGGCATCAGATAGATTATAGTATATCAGATTCCTGAAAGACTGTTCGAAAAAAATAGGAAACCAGATAAAAATTTTTCTTTGCAAAGCAAACGCCTGTTCGTGTATAATATAAAAAAGCCACTGCAATGTAAAGAAAGGAGGAAATTTAAGTAATTAAATATATTATCAAACGTGAGTAAACATACTCAAAGATACTTA
>OJQM01001163.1_pt1 | contig 11281 bp, 6 predicted proteins | sample 1598751 | NCBI WGS metagenome assembly OJQM01 (sample SAMN03922455, study PRJEB24848) | human gut metagenome | isolation source: stool sample | host: Homo sapiens | place: Germany | collected 2009-11 | reverse complement strand
GATAAAGGATACGAATTATACAAGATATAGATAAGAATATGGAAAAGCCTAATGAGTTACGCAAATGATGTGAACTCATTAGGCTTTATTTTTTTGATGCCCTTATACAAGTAAGTCATCGCACTCGTCAATTATTGTTGCAGGCAGGATTTCATTAAAATTTTCGCCTTTTCCATAAAAATAGTCAAATTTTTTCGCCTATCCTACCCGAAATAGGAGGTTGGGGTGGGGTGGAAAATTCTTTTAAGTGCTATACTGACGTTAATAAAGAGGTTCCATCTTAATTAAAAGGAGGCTTTTACTATGAAGTTTTTGGCAAAAATGAAAGAAAAACAAATGCAAAGAAAAATCGGCGGTATGCTTTGTGGACTGCTGTGCGCCGGGGTGGTGCTGGTAGTTCCGAGCGCGTGGGCAGATAATTATTTTGGTGATGATGGCAAGACTCATATGTTAACAGGTGCTAATGTTTCGCTGGACTCTGGTAATTATGATGCTGTTTACGGTGGTTATGATGATACAGAGGTGTCTCTGCCGGAAGTATTTAAGAACAATGTTACTATTACCGGTACTGCTGCAACTAACATCGTATGTGGTGCATATTCTTTTTATGGTAATGTCAGAGAGAATACTGTAACGATTAGCGGTAATACTTTGGGGAATGTTGTGTGTGGTGGTGGTACCGGTGCTGCAGACGCTATAAAAAACCATGTTATCATTAAAGCTAATAGCGAAGTAAACGGGATAGTATATGGCGGTAAAGGTGTCACAAGCAGCAAGGAAAACGATGTAATGATTAGCGACAGTACCATCAATAAAACTGTATATGGTGGTGAGGCAGATTGCAATACTGAAAAAAACCATGTTACCATTGATGCTAGCAGTACAGTGAAAGAAAGTGTTTTTGGTGGTTATTCTTTTAAAGGTGACAGCAAAAACAATGAAGTAACAATCAATGGTGGTAGCGTAGTAACAGCAAATGTTGCTGGCGGTGTTACTGTAAAAGGTAGTAGCGAAGGCAATACTGTTAGGATTATCAAGAGCAGTGCTGCTAATGTATATGGCGGAAAAGGCGACACAAGTAGTAAGGGAAATAGCGTAGAGATTAGTGAAGGCACAATTAGCAATTCGGTATATGGTGGTTATGCAGATAATGATAATAATAGCAGTGCTGAAAAAAACAATGTTACAATTAGCGCTGGAAGCAAAGTAAGTGGTAGTATTTATGGAGGCTATGCTAATCATAACGCCAACGAGAATAAGGTAAGCTTTAGTAATGTTGCTGAGGTTGGTGAAAGTGTTTTTGGTGGTTATTCTTTAAAAGCTGACAGCAAAAACAATGAAGTAACAATAGAGGGTGTTGGTGTAGTAAAAGCATATGTTGCCGGTGGCGTAGCTTTAGCAGGAATTAGCGATGGCAACAAAGTAAATATTGCCCATAGTAGTGTTAATGTGAATGTTTATGGCGGTTATGGAGCTAAAGATAGCATTGGTAATATTATAAGCATCACAGATGGCAGTAGCGTTAATAAAAATGTTTATGGCGGTTATTCCTTTAAAGGCAACAGCCTGGATAATACTGTAACTATTGATAATAGTACTGTTAATAAAAATGTCTATGGTGGTTATACGGAAAGCGATGGTGCTATATCTGAAAAAATCCAAAATAATAAAGTCATTTTCAAAAATGGTGCGAAAATCAAGGGTGATGTTTACGGTGGTTATGATAAACTGAATAAAGCCAATATTACCAACAACACTTTGGAAGTAGTTGGTAAAGGCAACGAAGCAAAAAGCATTCAAAATTTTGATAAACTTAACTTCTTTATCACCAAAGATCTTATTGCCAACGATACTATGCTGAAAGTAACAGGTACTGCTCTTATCAATAACGCAGAGATTAAGGCTGGCGTAGAGCTTGGTACTAAATTAAACGAAAATGATAAAATCAACCTGATTACTGCAGGCGCACTAAAGGCTGAAAATATCACAACAGGAACCTTGACTGATGGTTTGATTAATATTGACAAGGGAATTAAAGTTGCTATTGGACCTGATGGAAATAAGTTAGTCGGAGTTATCAATGGCACAACACCTCCGGGTGGCGGTGGTACAACACCTCCGGGCGGCGGTGGCACAACACCTCCGGGCGGCGGTGGTACAACACCTCCGGGTGGCGGTGGCACAACACCTCCGGGTGGTGGCGGCACAACTCCTGGTGCCGGCAGCCTTTATGCTGATGCTGACGCAAAATCTCCGGTTGAAACACAGTCCGCTGCGCTCACTATGCTGAACCTGGGACATGATTTGCTGACAACTGCAAGCTATGAAAACGCTGCATTGGCTGTTGACGGGGAGGAAGAAGGTTCTGTTAATCCGTTTATCACCATGAGCGCTAACAATCAAAAGCTCGATACCGGTTCTCACGTTGACCTCAAAGCATGGAATATGAATCTTGGCTTTGCAAAGAAAATCAACAACAATTCCGGTAAGCTATTAATTGCGCCTGTGATTGAATACGGTCGCGGCAGCTATGACTCCTATCTTGACAATGGTACGCACGGCGATGGCGATGCACACTTCTGGGGTGCAGGCCTGATGGCTAAGCAGCTCAATGATGATGGCCTCTATTATGAAGGCTCCCTGCGTGCTGGCAGAATGAGCACCGATTATCAATCTGCTGTTGCAGGCGGCATTAAATACGACAGCGATGCAACCTATTACGCAGCACATCTTGGCATGGGTAAGGTTGTTCAGCTGAACGATAAGGATACCCTTGACTACTACGGCAAGCTGTTCTACACTCGTCAACAGGGTGATAAGGTTACTGTAGGCACCGGCGCAACCTATGATTTCGATGCTACAACCTCTCTGCGTACTCGTCTTGGTGCAAGATATACGCATCAACTGAGCGAGAAGAATGCTTTCTATGCAGGCTTGGCATGGCAGCATGAATTTGACGGTGAATCCAATGCGATTGTAGCAACAACCCTTGGCTCTGCTTCCGCACCTGCTCCTTCAATGAAGGGCGATACCGGTATTATGGAGCTTGGCTGGAGAGTTAACAACTCCGACAAATTCGAACTGGGCCTTGGCGTTAACGGCTCCGTTGGTAAGCAAAAGGGTGTAGGCTTCAACCTGAGCCTCAACTTCAGCTTCTGATAAAGACTCTAGAATAATAAAAATATAGCATTAGTCCAGGGAATCTTTAAGCATAAGTAATGGACTAACGCAGATTTACAGAAAAAGCCATGTTTTACTGATTTTCGGTAAGACATGGCTTTTCAAATATGAAAATTATGATTGGCATAGGGGGATTAAGATACCAAAATTGATATTTTCCGTACAAAAATCTGATAACAGAGCATCAGCGTTATAGAGTGCTACCTTTCAGTCGCAAAACTTTTAACGTGTTTTCTCCTTCTTGCGCACAAAAAACCGCACAACAAGATGCGGTTTATGCTTAGTTTACATTTAAACAATAAAAAACGCTGATGCTTATGCATCAGCGTTAACTTCTGGTAGCGCTAAAGGGAATCGAACCCTTGATTTCGCCTTGAGAGGGCGACGTCTTAGCCGCTTGACCATAGCGCCATTTGGCTCCGGGACTAGGACTCGAACCCAGACCGAATGATCCAGAGTCACTTGTGCTACCATTACACCATCCCGGAGTAGCAATTCTTTTTGAGCACGCTCATCAGAACAATAACAATTATAGCAGATAGATAGCAGTTGGTCAAGTACTTTTTTTGAAAAAAGAAGAATTTTTTTAGAAAAAGTTTTGGAGGACTAGCAACGTTTGTTTGAAGTATAGATTGACGCATATGCTTTAGCATGATAAAATCAAGATAATATAACGATTAAATAACAGTGAATAAATATTCGTGACAGGGAGTGATAGCATGAAGCTTTTACATTTGTCGGATCTGCATTTAGGAAAAAAACTCGATGAATTTTCTCTTTATGAGGATCAAAAATATATTTTACAACGTATTGTACAGATGATTTGCGCCAAGCAGCCTGATTGCGTACTGCTTGCCGGAGATATTTATGATAAACCAGTGCCGCCGGCAGAAGCTGTCGTTTTGTTTGATAATTTTCTGAATCAGCTGGCGGAGCTCAAGGTGCCTGTGTGCATCATCAGCGGCAACCATGATTCGGCGGAGCGCTTGGCATTCGGTGCGCAGCTGATGAGCGGCAGCGGCATTCATTTTGCGGGCAGCTACAACGGTGAGGAGCAGAAGCTCGTGTTTGAGGATGAATTCGGCAGGGTGAATATTTTCCTGCTGCCTTTTTTGAAGCCTGCTGTTGTGAAGCATTGGGCACCGGAGGAGGCTGCAGCTGAGATTACAAGCTATCATGATGCGGTGAAATATGCTGTGTCGCAGCTACCGCTGGTACAGGAGGAGCGTAATGTGCTTGTTGCGCATCAGTTTGTCACCGGCGCTGTTACCGCAGGCAGCGAGGCTGTTAATGTGGGCGGACTGGATAATATCGGTGCGGAGGTTTTTGCTGCTTTTGATTATGTGGCTTTGGGGCATATCCATAATCCGCAGAATGTCGGCGGTAATGAGCGTATCCGCTATTGCGGTACACCGCTGAAGTATTCCTTCAGCGAGTTGCAGCAGCAAAAGTCTTTAACAATGGTTGAGCTTGCCGAAAAAGGCAATATGAAGGTTACGCAGCTGCTGCTGACGCCGTTGCGTGAGGTGCGGTATTTAAAGGATACCTTTGAGAATTTAATGACAAAACCGAACTACGCTATGTTCCCTATGGATGAAAATGGCTTCCTGCAGGATTTTTATTATCTGACGCTGACGGATGAAAACGATGTTCCTAATGCTATGCAGCGCCTGCAGACTGTATATAGGAATTTGCTGCAGCTTGATTATGACAATAAGCGCACGCAGGCGAATGCGGAGCTGAAGGTAACGGAAGATTTGGTAGAAAAAACACCGTTAGAGCTTATTGATGATTTTTATCGTCTGCAGAACAATCAGAAGCTGAGCGAGGAGCAGAAGCAGTATCTTACTAATCTGCTGTCGGAAATGGGAGGTGACGTATTATGAGACCGCTGAAGCTGATTATGAGTGCGTTTGGTCCGTATGCGGGGCAAACCGTGATAGATTTTTCCCAGCTCGGAGAGCAGGGACTGTATCTGATTACCGGTGATACCGGTGCCGGCAAAACCGTAATTTTTGATGCCGTTTCCTATGCCTTGTACGGGCAGACGAGTGGCGGTGTGCGTGATGCCAACATGCTGCGCAGCCAATATGCGGATGCTGATACGCCGACCTTTGTGGAGCTGGAGTTTTCCTTCCGCGGCAAGTGCTACAGGGTAAAACGCAACCCGGAGTACCGTCGTCCGGCGAAGCGTGGCACCGGTATGACGAAGGAGAAGGCCGGTGCCGAGCTGTACTATCCCGATGACCGCGTTCCGGTAACCAGAATGTCGGAGGTAGATAAAAGCATAGTGGAGCTGTTGGGGCTTAATCACAAGCAGTTTACGCAGATTACGATGATTGCTCAGGGACAGTTCCGCAAATTTTTGGATACCAATACGGATGAGCGCAGTAAAATCTTCCGTGATTTATTTCATACATATTTCTTCCAGCAACTGCAGGATAAGCTGAAGCAGGATGCTGCGGCTAAGCGTAACGAATTTGCCGAGCAGCAGCGCCGAAGCGAGCAGGCGCTGAACGGCATCAGCTGCATTTATCCCGCATATACGGAGCAGCTGCAGAGCTTTGCTTTGCGTCATTACGAGGGCTGTGTTGAAGAAGTACTGACTTTGGTTGATACGATTACTGCTCTGGACGAAAAGGAACAGCAGCAGGTGGCGGCAGCGGCGGCTATCGTGACGAAAAATCTGACTGCGCTGCAGGACAGCCTGGGCGCTATTGCTAAAAAGCAGCAGCTTGAAAAATATATGCAGACAACAGAAGCAAAAATGGTAAGCATGCAAAAGCAACTGGAGCAGGAAGCAGCTGCAGCAGTGCAAAGACAGGAGGCTCTGCAAAAGCTTGAGGCAGAGGTCAACGAAGCGCAAAAGGGCGAGGTGGAGCTGGCACAGCTGCAAACAGAAAGGCAGCAGCTGGCTGCACGTCAAAGGGAGCTGCTGCAACTGCAGGATATGCAGCAGCGTTACCAAAGGCAGGAGGTTGTTCTGCTGCAGAAGCGTCAGGAGTATAAGCAGGCCTGTGATAATTTCAATCATCTTAATGAGCTGAGCGATACTTGCTTTGACAGATTTTTGAGCGCGCAGGCGGGCCTTCTGGCGCACGATAAGCTGAAACCAGGCAAGCCCTGCCCGGTTTGCGGTTCCTGCGAGCATCCGCAGCCTGTGCAGCTGGCGCAGGATGCACCTACCGAAAATGATGTTGAGCAGGCACGCGCTAAAGCTGAGGCTGCTCAGAAAATAAGGGATGGCCTTATAGGTGAAGGCAAGGCTTTAAAGGAGCATCTGGAGCTGGATAAAACCTTGCTGCTAGGCAAGGGAGTAGAGCTGCTTGGCTGTGACGATTTGAAGCTGATTGCCGAAAGAGCGCAGGCAGAGCTGAAGGATGTTAACAATAAGATTACGGCTCTGCGCCTGAAGATGGGCTTTTTGCAGGAAAAGGTGGAGCAATACCGTAAGCTGGCGAAAACTTTGGAGCAGCAGAAGGCTGTCGAAAAGCAGGCGGAGGCTGCGGCGCAGAGCATAAGGCAGCAGCTGGCAGGTGCCGAAGGACAGCTGCAGGAGCTGAAAAAGCAGCTTGCCGAGCAGAATGAGCTGCTGACGGATGTGGATGAACAGAAGCTGCAGCAGGAGCATGAAAAGCTGCTGGTGCAACAGCGTGAGCTGGAGCTGCAGGATAAGCGGCTGTATGCCGCCATTAAGAATAACCAGCGGATTAAGCAGGAGGTCAGCGGCTACGAAGCGCGCAGGGCAGCCTGCGAAGCGGAGTACAGCTTGATCAACAGCCTTTCCGCAACGCTGAACGGAACCCTGACCGGCAAAAAACGTGTTAATCTGGAAACCTATGTGCAGATGCACTACTTCGATAAAATTCTGCAGCGCGCCAATGTAAGGCTGCTGCACATGAGCCGCGGCCAGTACGAGCTGTGCCGTGACAAAATGCAGGATGCGGACAGCAAGACGGGCAACAGCAAAACAGGCCTTGATTTGGAGGTTAAGGATTATTACAGCGGTAATCTGCGCAGCGTCAAAACCTTAAGCGGCGGCGAATCCTTCATGGCATCGTTGGCGTTGGCGCTGGGGCTGGCGGATGAGGTGCAGTCCTGTGCAGGCGGTATTCAGTTGGATACGATGTTTGTCGACGAAGGATTCGGCTCACTGGATGACAGCAGTCTGCAGCAGGCTATTGCTACACTTCAGGGACTCAGTGAAGGCCATCGCCTTGTAGGTATAATTTCGCATGTACACGATTTGCAGGAAATGATTGACAAAAAAATTCTCGTCAGGAAAAAACGCGGCCAACAGGGGACAGGCAGCGAAGTCGCACTGGTGGTGGATTAAGGTAAAAATATCACTGCGGAAGCAGAAAATTACTTTACCATATATTGTCAGTGTGATAAAATAATCTTTATACTTAAAAGGCAAATCGATTGCTGACATGTTCGTAGCAGCAGTTAAAAAACAAAATGTATGGAGGGCTTGACGATGAAATTATTGGAAGAAAAAATTGTTAATGACGGTGTTATCAAAAGCGGTAATGTCCTGAAGGTTGACAGCTTTTTAAATCATCAGATTGATGTGCCGTTTGTTGCGGAGCTTGGTAAAGAATTAAAGCGCTTGTTTGCAGACAGGAATATTACTAAAATCCTGACTATTGAAGCCTCCGGCATCGGTATTGCCTGCGTTGCGGCAATGTATTTTGGCGTTCCGGTAGTGTTTGCCAAGAAATCCAGCGGCAGCAATATGGATAAGGATGTTTACTTCACTCAAATTTATTCCTATACCCATAGCAAAACAAACGACGTTGTTGTTTCTAAAAGATTCCTGTCTAAAAACGACCACGTGCTGATTATTGATGACTTCCTGGCTAACGGTTGTGCTCTGGAAGGTCTTATTGACATTGTGCGTCAGTCCGGCGGCACTGTTGAGGGCGTTGGCGTTGCTGTAGAAAAAGGCTTCCAGGGTGGCGGCGACAAGCTGCGCAAAGCCGGCTACAACCTGCATTCCTTAGCTATTATTGATAAGATGGATGCCAAAACCAACACAGTAGTGTTCAGACATGAGGAAGAGTAATGAGCGAAAAACAATATACTGATCCGATATACGACTTAGACGGAAAAATTTCTGTAAGCAAGGCGATTCCCTTCGGCCTGCAGCATATTCTGGCGATGTTCGTAGCGAATATCGCTCCGATTCTGATTGTAGCCGGTGTGGTAAAAATGCCGGTAGAGCAGAGCGGTGCGCTGGTGCAGTCGGCAATGCTGGTAGCAGGCATCGGTACGCTGATACAGCTTTATCCTGTCTGGCGTGTCGGCAGCGGTTTGCCTATCGTTATGGGCATCAGCTTCACCTTTGTATCCATCGCCTGTGTTATCGGTGCTAAATACGGTTACGGCGGCGTTATGGGTGCGGTGCTGGTTGGCGGTTTGCTGGAAGGCTTTTTAGGTCTGGGAGCAAAATATTGGCGCCGTCTGATTCCACCGATTGTTGCTGCTACCGTTGTTACCTCCATCGGTTTCTCTCTGTTGGCGGTAGGTGCTAACTCCTTCGGCGGCGGCTTCGGTAACCCCAACTTCGGTGATGCTCCTTATATTATTGTAGGTACGATTACTTTGGTAAGCTGCATTGCCTACAATATTTTCGCCAAATCCTTCTATAAACAGCTTTCCGTGCTTTTTGGTTTGATTGTCGGCTATGTAGTTGCTTATTTTATGGGCATGGTAAACATGAGCAAGCTCGCTGAGGTTAAGCTGATTGCTATTCCTCAGCTGATGCCTTTTACCATGGAATTCCATCCCGATGCAATTTTTGCATTCTTTTTGATTTTCCTGGTTTCCGCTACCGAAACCATTGGTGATACATCCGCAATGACTGCTATCGGTCTGCGCCGCGATGTTAAAGAAAAAGAAATTTCCGGTTCTATTGTCTGCGATGGTCTGGTAAGCAGCTTGTCTTCCGTTTTCGGCTGCCTGCCTATTACCTCTTTCAGCCAGAACGTAGGCCTGATTGCTATGACAAAGGTTGTTAACCGTTTTGCTATCATGACAGGCGCTGTTATTATGATTATGGCAGGTCTGTTCCCAGCGCTGGGCGTGCTGCTGGCATCTCTGCCGGAGGCTGTTTTGGGCGGTTGCACCTTGATGATGTTCGGTTCTATCGTAGTCAGCGGCGTGCAGATGATTGCCAACTGCGGCTACAACACCCGTAATGTAACGATTGCTTCTTTGGCACTCAGCATCGGTATCGGCTTTACTCAGACACCGGCAATTTTTAAGATTTTCCCTGATTTGATTAAGAATGTTTTTGCAGAAAACTGTGTAGCTGTAGTTTTTATCGTGGCTATGGTATTAAATATCATTCTGCCTAAAGAGGAAGAAGAATAACGATACGTGTTTTAAAATAAAGAGGGGTTACAAATGAAGATTATTGATGCCCATATGCATTATTACAATGTTGATGGTTTTGTGCAGGTTGCAGCCAATGCAGGCTATGAAAATACAGCGGCCTGCTGGCAGAAAATATGCGAAGAAAACAATATCGCTTTTTCCGTAGCTATGGGCAACACTAATTATACGTCTTCGAAATACGGCGGTGTCACACCGCGCATGATTGACCTTGCAGCGCCTTTTGACGAGGCGCATTACAATCAGCCGCAGAACATGGGTTACTGCATGGGTGTAAACAGCGAGGCTATAACCGAAGCAAATGCGGAAAAAACAGCGCAGGAATTTGAACGCTTTATTAAGGACCCGCATTGTTTGGGCATCAAGCTCTATCCCGGTTATAATGCTGTCTATGTCAACGATAAAAGGCATTGGCCGCTGTTTGAGCTGGCGCGTGCCTATAATATGCCAGTTGCAATTCACACAGGCGATACAGCCTGGCCCAGCGGTCTTTTGAAATATTCGCATCCGCTTACTGTTGATGAAGCGGCAGTGGCGTTTCCTGATGTAACCTTTGTTATAGCGCACTGTGGTTGCCCCTGGTTTGCTGATGCGGCAGAGGTGGCCTGCAAGAACGCCAACGTATGCATTGACCTTTCAGGTCTGGTGGAGGGCAATCCCAAACCGCTGATGCTGCTCGAAAGACAGCGTGGCTTTTTGCGCCAGCTGCATACTTGGCTGAATTATCTTGGTAATTATGAAAAAATCATGTATGGCAGCGACTGGCCGCTTGTAAATATTCCCCTGTATATCTGGATGATTAGCCACGTTGTTCCCGAATGCTATCACGAGGATGTATTTTATAACAATGCAGTAAGGATTTACAGTAAAATCGGCAAGCTGCTGGAAAAGTGCGGAGGTTGAGATGGGACAGCCTGATATCAAAGAAATAGAGACAGGGCTTAAGGATTGGGACTTTGTGCGCAATCTGCCTGCAGCAATCGGTGATTATACCCTTGTGCCGGGCTCCGGTATCAACGGGCAGATTTTGAATATTGCAGCCTATGTGAATGAAGCATCGCACTGCCGTCTTGATTTGACTTATACAAAAGAAACATTTGACTATGTGCCGGTAAAAACCGTTGGCCTGCATACGTTCCGCGACGTGCGTTTCTTTTGTCGTGACCGCGAGCATTTTGCTGACATGATGCGCAAGAGTTTGCCGGATATTCTGGCCAGCATGGATAAGAAAACCGTGCATACGCTGCCGTATGAAGCGAAAGCGCTGCATTTTGAGCAGTGGGACTATTGGCGTACGCTGCCTGCTCAGGTAGGCGATTATGAGCTGTATATTACGCCCGATAATCCCTTGCCTTATATCAATGGTTCCTTTATCTTTTTGGATTATACTGATTTTAAGCATGGCAATCAGATATACTTTTCCTATAATATTTTCCGTGATGAGCTGTTTGCGGAAATGCGCAAGAATCATCTGCCCTTGACCACAGACGCTTTTGACGTGCTTGGCAACGTGCCGGCGGAGGATAAGCTGCAGGCTTTGCAGGTGCATATAGAGGAAAAACTGATGGCTGCATTGGAAGATTAAAAAAAAGTATAAAAAGATGTTGACAAAATAGGTTTAAGCCTGTATAATGTAATTCGTAGTTGATTGGCCCGGTGGTTCAGTTGGTTAGAATGCCGCCCTGTCACGGCGGAGGTCGTG
>OJQM01001162.1_pt1 | contig 11284 bp, 10 predicted proteins | sample 1598751 | NCBI WGS metagenome assembly OJQM01 (sample SAMN03922455, study PRJEB24848) | human gut metagenome | isolation source: stool sample | host: Homo sapiens | place: Germany | collected 2009-11 | reverse complement strand
GTCAGATGTGTATAAGAGACAGGCGTGGCATCTACCGCATCCACCAGTTCGAGAAGCAGGAGATGATCGTCGTCTGCCGTCCCGAGGAGAGCGCTGACTGGTATGAGAAGCTCTGGAAGAACTCCGTCGAGCTGTTCCGCAGCATGGAGATCCCTGTCCGTCAGCTGAACTGCTGCTCCGGTGACCTGGCTGACCTGAAGGTCAAGAGCTGCGACATCGAGGCATGGAGCCCCCGCCAGCAGAAATACTTCGAAGTCTGCTCCTGCTCCAACCTGGGCGATGCACAGGCCCGCCGCCTGCACATCCGCGTCAAGGGCAAGGATGGTAAGACCTATCTGGCCCACACTCTGAACAACACCTGCGTGGCTCCTCCGCGTATGCTCATCGCATTCCTCGAGAACCATCTGCAGGCCGATGGCAGTGTCACCATCCCCAAGGTCCTGCAGCCCTACATGGGCGGCCTCGAGGTCATGGTGCCTGTCCACAAGAAGTAAGCCTGCTTTCCACCATTCTCCAATAAAATGTTGAAAGTCCCCGCCATTCATACAGGATGGCGGGGACTTTTTGCGTACAGACGTATAAAATCAGAAAGAATGAAAAAATTGAAGATTTTTTTGAAAAAGTTGTTGACAAAACGGGGGTTGTTGGATATAATAATAAAGCACTGTTCAAGTGCAACAAATAAATATGGCGGTATAGCTCAGTTGGCTAGAGCATTCGGTTCATACCCGAAGTGTCACCGGTTCAAATCCAGTTACCGCTACCACATGATACAGGATTTCGCTAAAATACTTGGGGGTCGGTTGCAATAGTAGCCGATAAGTTGCTTGCTGTTTTAGCGAAATCTTGTATTATATAAGGCCCGTTGGTCAAGCGGTTAAGACACGGCCCTTTCACGGCTGTAACATGGGTTCGATTCCCGTACGGGTCATAAAAAAGCTTCTCAATCTTAGGATTGAGGAGCTTTTTTAGTGTTCGGGTCCCAATCTTCAGGAATGTCTACCGTGGTTGCTGCCGCTTCGTTTGACCCGTACGGGAATCAGAGCAAAAATCACCCCCGCCTGCACCATCCGGCAGGCGGGGGTTCGTTATGTAAGGAAGCAGATGATGTCGTTTTACGGTCTCTGGCCCATGCCGCCTTCCAGCGTCAGGGTCTCGCCGGACATATACTTGAAATCCGGCATGGCCAGCTGGACGCAGACACGGCCAATCTCCGTCTCAGCGTTGCCGTAGTGGCCCATGGGGGGCATCTTGACGTTGGCCTTGAAAGCGTCAGGGTAGGCGTCCCTGAACTGCTCGAGCTTGGCCGTCCATGCCAGCGGGCAGACCACGTTGACGTTGATGCCGTCCTTGCCCCACTCGGTGGCGGCGACGCGGGACATACCGCGGATGCCCTCCTTGGCGGCAGCATAGGCCGACTGGCCGAAGTTGCCGAAGAGGCCAGCGCCGGAAGCGAAGTTGATGACGCTGCCGTGAGACTCAGCCAGATAGGGGTAGCAGGCTTTCATGTAGTATAAAGCGGCGTAGAGGCCGGAGTAGATGGCCAAATCGAACTGCTCGGTGGTGTGCTCGGCCAGCGGCACGCCGGAGGCCGAAGCCTGTGCATTGTTGATGAGCACCTGAATGCCGCCGAAGGTATCGACAGCCTGCTTGACCACATTTGCCACAGTGGCCTCGTTGTCGCCGCCCGCGCAGACATCGGCCTGCACGGTCAGCACCTTGATGCCGTAGAGGCTTTCCAGCTCCTGCTTGGCTGCTTCCAGCTTCTTGACATTGCGGCCTGTGATGACGAGGTTCGCGCCCTCCTTGGCGTATGCGGTGGCGATGCCGTAGCCGATGGAGCCGCAGCTCCCATCCTTCAGGACAGCGCGCCCTGCGCCGGTAATGATGGCGGTTTTACCAGTTAAAAAGCCCATAAGTTGCAACCTCCTGATTCGATGTCCCTCGGTGTTCTGCCGGGGGTCGTTCTATAGCTCGAGTATATCAAAAAGGCGGAAAATTGTAAAATAGCGCTTTTGAATCGCTTTTTCTTTGTTTGAGGAATGGTTCAGCCGCTCACTCGCGGTATTTTTCCATCAGTTCTTTTTGCAAAAACTACGGCCCTGCCAGGATGCATTTCAGAGTCCCGGCAGGGCCGTGCTTTTGTTTTTCAGTGCTGGTGGAGATATGTCAGAATATCTTCCGGCTTTGCGGCCAGAGCATCGGCCCCGGCGGCGGTCAGCTCTGCTTCGCCCCGGAAGCCCCAGAGAACGCCCAGAGCGGGCAGACCGGCATTGTGTCCCGTAAGGATGTCTACGTCGCTGTCGCCCACGAAAAGGGTGCTCTGCGGGTCTGCGCCGAGGTCAGCCATCAGAGAGTAGACGCCAGCCGGGTCGGGTTTGGTGGGAACACCGGGACGGCTGCCCCGCACCAGCGAAAAGCTGTCCGGGCCGAAGTAGTGCTCGATGATCTTTCCACAAAAAGAGTCCGCTTTGTTGGAAAAAACGGCGGTCTGGACGCCCTCGGCCTTCAGCGCGGCCAGCAGTTCCAGGATGCCGGGATAGGGGGCCGTTTTGTCTTCCTTGTGGGCGTCATACCGGGCCGAGAACTCGGCCAGCGTGGCGGCAAGCTGTTCGGGCGTCCGGGCGTTCTCCGGGGAAAAGCGCTCCACCAGCTTCGGGATGCCGTTGCCCACGAAGTGCTTGTAGGTCTCTACTGGAAAGGTCGGCCAGCCGTGCTGGAAGCAGACCCAGTTGGCCGCGTCGGCCAGGTCGTCGATGGTGTTCAGTAAGGTGCCGTCCAAATCGAAGAGAATGGTTTTTATCATGAGAATCAGACTTCCTTTTGTTTTATGTTTCCTGCTCCAAAGCGTTGAGACAGGGCGCAGCGTCCCGCACGGGGATGCTGCGCACCTTGAGCCGCACCTGCCCGGGCAGAGCCAGCGTCAGCGTCATGCGCTGATAACGTGCCGCCCAGGGCGATTGGAAGGTGCGCAGGCAGACATCCGGGTGGAACACACAGATGCAGTGGAGATAAACACCCTTCTGCCGCCGCAGGGTGAACCGGCCCTCCCGGAGCCAGATGCCCTCTTTCAGCCAGCCCATCAGCCCGCCCGCCAGAAAGACGGCAAATACCGCTGTCGGGATGAGCAATGTCCCCGTGAGGGCAGGCAGAACGCTGCGGGAAACCAGCACCAGCAGCAGGCACAGCCCGAACGGGATGCCGGCAGGCGCAAAGAAAACGGCGCTGCGGTGGGTGAGGTCGTGCCGGGTGTCGGGCGGCATCCGGAACTCGGGCAGCAGCTCCCGGAACAGCTCTTCCTGCCCGGAGCGGTAGACGAAAAGCGGCAGTTCCGGGCGGCAGCTGCCTGCCACCACGAATACCGGCCAGCGCTTCATGAGCCGGGCGATGGGGGAGACGCGGACGTCCGCGTAGCTTATCTCACTGCTCCGCACCCGAAACTCGAACCGGGACAGCCAGCCGCCCCGGCTGCCCAGCTGGTCGGCAGTGTGCCAGACCGTATAATGGACGGTCTGGACAAAACTGCGGGCCAGACTGATGCCGAAGAGCGACCCGGTCAGCACCAGCATCCACGCCGCACCGGCGGGCAGCCAGTGGGCCGCGAACCGGACGAGGACGTTCAGCCGGGAGAGGGCTACTGCCTCGGCGGTGAGGGGAAATGGTCGGCTCTGCCGGATGGCCAAATAGGTCAGCGCCAGCGTGGACAGACCGTTGGCACCCAAAACCACCAGCGCGGCCCGCTCGCCCCCGGCAGGGCGGTGGCAGACCGGGTCCCGGACCGGCATCAGGCGGTCAGCAAGCTCCTGCGCGTCTTCTTTGTGCAAATAAAGGGTGACGGCCCGCTTGGCAGGCTGGCCCACCGGGTAGAGCACCACCCGGCTGGCCCCGAGCAGCCGGAAGAAAAGCGGCCGCTCAATGGTCAGTGCGGCCAGAGCTTCGCCCCGGATGATGCGCTCCCGCTTGGAGATGAACGCCCACCGCAGCCGGAGCACACAGGCCTCATCCAGCGCCCAGCTGCTGGCTTCCAGCAGGATGGAGCTGGCCCCGCAGAGGAAGAGCAGAAGCGCGGCGTCCTGCCGCAGAGCGGTGAGCAGAGCGTTCAGGCTGAACTCCAGCAAGGCATTCGCCAGCGGCAGCAGGCAGACGACGACCGCCTTGCGCAGGAAGTGGAGGGCGGCGAGGGGGTGGTAATGCCGTTGTCGGGTCATGGTGCATCCTCCGCCAGAATGTGGGCCAGAAGCCCGGCCTGCTGGGCCGGGATGGCGGGCAGAAAGAGCTTCGCACCCGGGGCCGCCACGATGAGCAGCGAGACGCCGCCCAGCCGCAGCAGGGGTGTCCGGAGCAGCCGGACGCTGGTAACAGCCCGGCGGGGAAGCACCTGACGCACTGGCAGCGCAACGCCGGAGTAGACCGTCACGGTCCGTTCCCCCAGCACAGCAGCGAAGCTGCAGGCCCGAGCCCAGAGGCAGTAGACCAGAAAGCCCCAGAGCAGGCAGAAACCCGCCCCAGCGACAATGCTCTGCCAGAACACGAAGGGCGCAGCGAACAGCCCCGGCACCGCCGCCCAGACGCAGAGGACGGCCCGGCCAGTAGGCGGGATGATGACGGCGGTGCGCCGCAGCTCCTGCTCCGTCACTTATCGCTGAGGCCCCAGGCCTCGGTCAGCTCGTGCAGGCTGTCGTCACGGGTCAGGCAGAGGATGTGGTCCCAGGGCAGCAGGATCGTGCTGCCGTGGGGGATGATGAACTCGGTGTCGCGGGTGATGCTGATCAGGATGGTGTCGCCCGGGATGGGGATGTCCATGATGGCCTTGCCCGCGTAGAGGAAATTCTCGGGCAGCAAAATTTCATTCAGGCTGGCCGTGCCGCCGCCCAGAGAGAGGAGCTGGCGGATGGTATCCGTCTCGATCTCCCGCTCGAGAATGTGGCTCAGGTTGTCGGTGCCGCAGACCACGGTGTCCACGCCGAGAGTGTGGAGCAGTTCGCGGTTCTTGGGGTTGGAGGCCCGGGCCACGGTGCGGTCTACGCCGAACTCCCGCTTGGCGATCTGACAGGCCACAAGGTTGTCTTCGTCAGAGCCGGTCACAGCCACAAAGGCGTCGCAGCTGGCGACGTCGGCGGTGCGCAGAGTGTCCACGCTGATGGAGTCGCCGCAGATGACCGGGATGTCCAGCATATCGGCCAGCATCCGGCACTGGCTCTCCACTGGCTCGATGATGACGATTTCGTGGCGGTTGGCCAGCAGGCTCTGGGCCAGATACCGGCCCACACGCCCGCCGCCGGCAATACAAACTTTCATAATGCTACCTCATTATACAAATGGTATCGGTTATTTGGCGAGAGAACGGAACACGGCCTGCTCGGTGAGGACGGTGGGGCAGATGGTGTCCAGTTCGTAAGCCTTGTGGTAGAGTACCTGCAGGTGGGGGTCGGAGACGCGGCAGATGACCTTTTCGCGCTGAAAGAGGCTCTTGGCGATCTGCGCGGCCATCAGGTTGAGGGAGTCGTCCTCGCTGACAGCGGCCACGGCGTCGCAGTTCTCGATGCCTCCCTGACGCAGTACATCGGGGTCGGTGGGGTCGCCCACAAGGGCGTTGCCGCTGAAGGTGTAGTCGTCGAAGGCGTCCAGACGCTTGAGCTGTTCGGAGTCCTTTTCGATGATGGAGATGTCGTGGCCGATGCGCTCCAGGTCCCGCACCAGCGATGCGCCCACCTGGTCGCAGCCGATTACAAGAATGTTCATGAAATTACCTCGCTGTAAAATATATATGGACTTCGTCTCCGATAAATCTACATCCCAGTATAGCATATTTTCCCCCGCAGATAAATAGAAAAGCTGTAGGGGACTCCAGAGATAAAATTTTTGAATTCCTGGTGCGCAGAGAGTCGGAATATGGTATACTGAAACAGTATGACGATAAGAATCACAAAAGCCCGTGCGCCCGGCGTACGGCAGGAGGAGTGCTTATATGTTTCTTGAGATCATCAAAGCGATCTTGATGGGCATCGTGGAGGGCATCACCGAGTGGCTGCCCATCTCGTCCACAGGCCATATGATCTTGCTGGAACAGGTGGTAAAGTTCAACGCCAGCGAAGAGTTCATGTCCATGTTCCGCGTGGTCATCCAGCTGGGTGCCATCCTTGCGGTGGTGGTGCTGTTCTGGGGCAAGCTGTGGCCCTTCGGCCTGCGGCATGGCCGCGTCATCTCCAAGCCCAGCGTCTGGCAGCTCTGGTTCAAGGTGGTCGCCGCCACACTGCCGGTGCTGGTCATCAGCCCGCTGGACGACTGGATGGAGGCTCACTTCTACAACTACATCACCGTGGCCGCAATGCTCATCCTCTACGGTGTGCTGTTCCTCGTGGTGGAGAGCCGCCGCACTGCGCCCCACGTCACCCATCTGGAACAGATCACTTACCGTGACGCCCTCATCATCGGCGTCTGGCAGATGCTGGCCATCATCCCCGGCACCTCCCGTTCCGGCGCGACCATCGTGGGCGGCCTGCTGCTGGGCCTCTCCCGTGCCTGCGTGGCGGAGTTCACCTTCTACCTCGCCATCCCGGTCATGGCGGGTGCATCCCTGCTCAAGGTGCTCAAATTCGCCGTCTCCGGTGTCGCCATCACCGGCACCGAGGTGGCTGTGCTGGCGGTGGGCTGCGTGGTGGCCTTCGTGGTCAGCCTGGCGGCTATCCGCTTCCTGATGGATTACGTCAAACGCCACAACTTCACCTTCTTCGGCATCTACCGCATCGCCCTCGGCCTTGTGGTGCTGGCCGTGGCAGTGGTGTCCGCAATGGTGTAAAATCGAACTCAGGTCTTTTAAGCCTCTTGCTTCGGCGAGGGGCTTTTCTTGCGCCTGCCCCTGCGTCGTGCTATAATGCTTTCAGAGAGTATGAGCGCGGCAGATACGCGCCGCAAAGTCGAAAACGTCAAAGAAAACAGGAGGAAAAGCCGATGGAAGCATCGACCGTCTACTATACCGATTTCCGCTGTCCCGTGGGTACCAGCCTCACCGATAAGCTGCGCCGCCTGTGCATCGCGGCAGGCATCAAGAACATCGACATGGAGGGCAAGTTCGTCGCCATCAAGATGCATTTCGGCGAGCTGGGCAACCTGGCCTATCTGCGCCCCAACTACGCCAAGGTCGTGGCCGACCTGTGCAAGGAGCAGGGCGGTATGCCCTTCCTGACCGACTGTAACACCCTGTACCCTGGCAGCCGCAAGAACGCCCTCGAGCATCTGACCTGCGCCCAGCTGAACGGCTTCTGGCCCATGACCACCGGCTGTCAGGTCATCATCGCCGACGGCCTGCGCGGCACCGATGAGGTGGAGGTGCCTGTGCCGAACGGCGAATACTGCAAGACCGCTAAAATCGGCCGCGCCATCATGGACGCCGACATCTTCATCAGCCTGAGCCACTTCAAGGGCCACGAGTCCACCGGCTTCGGCGGTGCCATCAAGAACATCGGCATGGGCTGCGGCTCCCGCGCCGGCAAGATGGAGCAGCACGCCTCCGGCCACCCGGCGGTGCAGGAAGACCTCTGCCGCGGCTGCCACCGCTGCGCCAAGGAGTGCGGCTCCGACGCCATCAGCTACAACGAGAAGAACAAGGCCGTCATCGACCAGGACAAGTGCAAGGGCTGCGGCCGCTGCATCGGTGCCTGCAACTTCGACGCCATCTATGCCCTGTGCGACAGCGCCAACGAGATGCTGGACCGCAAGATGGCCGAGTATGCCGCCGCCGTCTGCCATGACCGCCCTACCTTCCACATCAGCCTTGTGCAGGACATCAGCCCCAACTGCGACTGCCACGGCGAGAACGACGCGCCCATCCTGCCGGACATCGGCATGTTCGCCTCCTTTGACCCGGTGGCCCTCGACCAGGCTTGTGCTGACGCCTGCCTGAACGCCGCTCCGCTGCCCAACAGCCAGCTGGGCCAGAACCTCGCCACCCCGGGCTGGAACTGCCACCACGACAACTTCAAGGACTCTAACCCCAACATCGAGTGGAAAGCGACTCTCGAGCAGGCCGAGAAGGTCGGCATGGGTACCCGCGCCTACACCCTCAAGAAAGTCTGATCCCGATAAAACAAAGGCCGGACGACTCCCGCACCAAAGCGGAAAGGCGTCCGGCCTTTTCTCTGTGATTTAATACTCGCCCTTTGCCTCTGGCACGAGGGGGTCAACGACATCCTCAAGGGCGTTCCAGTTCTTCTCAGAGAAGGTCAACTTCCTGGCGTCGAGGCCCACGTCCTCCAGACGGCCTGCCATGGCGTCCTTGTCTTCCAGCAGGGCAGCGGCATCGTCCTTTATCATAGGCCATGCCTCGGCAAAGCCCTCCTGCTCCGAGTCGGAGAGGTTGTCGTACCACTGGGTGTAGGCGTCCTCAATGGCCGTTTCCGTGCGGGCAGAGAGGTTTGCCTCGTCGGCCCAGACCAGCAGGGTGGCTGCGGCCTGCACGCTCTTGAGGGAGCAGCCGGACACACCGGGACCCCAGCCGAGGCTGGGCTCAAAGGCGGCTGCAGTACCGTCTACGCTGAACAGTGAGTTCTCGTCGAAATCTTTATTGAACAGCCCGGAGGTGTCGGCCTGCGCGGTGCTGCTGGGGGCGCTCTCGCTGCTGACGCTGGACGGCTCAGAAGCCGAAGAGCTTGCGTGGGAGGCGTCGCCGTTTGTATTGGAGCAGCCTGCCAGCAGGCCGCACAGCAGAGCAGCACTCACAAGGAGCGAAAGGATGTGCTTTTGAGTCATAGGGGATGTCCTCCTTCTATCTGCGCCCGGCCCGCAGGCCGGGGAAAATATCTCTCTAAGACTAGTATACTGTTCTGCCGCGCGGTTGTCAATCGGCCTTGCCACGAACAAATTTTAAGGGGCCGTGCAGTGGGGCCGGATTGACCTTTCCGGCGCAGCGGGCTATAATAAAGAGTACAGGAATCGTTAAAATACCAAGGAGAAAATAACCATGAAGAATGCAGCTTTTTCGATAGAGGAGCTTTTCCGTTTTCTGGACGCCGGCGTCAGTGCTTTCCACTCCACGGCTGCTGCGTCCGCCATTCTGGAAGCCGAGGGCTATGTGAACTGCCCTGAGAGCGCCGCGTGGGAGCTGGCCCCCGGCGGCAAGTATTACACCACCCGCAACGGCTCTGCCGTGCTGGCATGGCGTATGCCCAAGGGTGAGCTGACCGGCTGGCACGCAGCCGCCAGCCACAGCGACTCGCCCACCTGGCGCATCAAGCAGTTCGACACGGAGGACAAGGTCTTCGCCAAGGCCGAGGTCGAGGGCTACGGCGGCATGATCATGCCCTCCTGGCTCGACCGTCCACTGACCGTGGCAGGCCGTCTGCTGGTGCGCACCGAGAGCGGCATCGAGAGTCGTCTGGTCTGCCCCGACCGTGCGCTGGCCTGCATCCCCAACCTCTGCATCCACTTCAGCCGCGACCTGAACAACGGCATGAAGTATAACCCGCAGGTCGATCTGCAGCCCATCTTCGGCGGCAAGGGCGGAAACCTGAAAGAGGTCCTGGCCGCGGAGGCCGGCGTGAAGGCCGAGGACATCCTCGACGCTGACCTGGTCCTCGCCACCCGTGAGAAGGCTGTCCGCATGGGCCTGAACGGCGAGTATTTCATGTCCGGTCGCATCGATGACCTCGAGTGCGCCTACACCACCCTGTGGGGCTTCCTGCAGGGCCGCGGCGAAGAAGAAGGCCGCGGAGACATCTGGGTCATGTTCGACAACGAAGAGGTCGGCTCTTCCAGCCGTCAGGGCGCGCAGGGTACCCTCATGGCCGACGTGCTGGCCCGCATCGAGGAGAGCATGGGCGTCAGCAAGGAGCAGAGCATCCGCGCCCGCACCAACTCTCTGGTGCTGAGCGCCGACAACGGCCACGCCACCCATCCCAACCACCCCGAAAAGAGCGACCCGGCCAACCCCGTCGTGATGGGCGGCGGCGTCCTGCTGAAGTATAATGCCCGCCAGACCTACACCACCAGCGGATTCACCGGTGCAGCCTTCACCGCCATCTGCAAGAAGGCCGGTGTGCCGGTGCAGGTGTTCGCAAACCGCGCCGATGTGCCGGGCGGCTCCACGCTGGGCAATCTGCTGGGCCATCAGATCCTGATGCCTATGGTGGACATCGGTCTGGGCCAGCTGGCCATGCACTCCGCCATGGAGACGGCAAGCTGCGCCGACGCCGAGTACATGGCAAAGGCCGTGGCAGAGTATTACAACACCCCCATCTTCCAGCCGAAGGACGGGGAGTGGAAGCTGGGCCTGTGAGCGCTGTCGTCGGGCGGTTCGCCCCCAGCCCCAGCGGGCGGCTCCATCTGGGCAACCTCGCGTGCAGCCTCCTTGCATGGCTGAGCGCCAGGAGCTGGGGCGGGCGAATCGTTCTCCGCATCGAGGACCTGGACGCGGAGCGCTGCCCCCGCAAATACGCCGACCAGCTGGAAGAAGACCTTGGGTGGCTGGGCCTTTTCTGGGATGAGGGCGGCAGCAAGGGCGGCCCCCATGAGCCATATTACCAGAGCGAGTGCAGCGGCATCTACGCCGAGAGCTACAAAAAGCTGGAAGCCATGGGGCTTGTCTATCCCTGCTTCTGCTCCCGCAGCCAGCTCCATGCCGCCAGTGCGCCCCACACCTCGGACGGCAACGTCATCTATCCCGGCACCTGCCGGGGGCTGACAGCCGAAGAAATCGCCGAAAAGCGGAAGAAGAAAGCCCCGGCCTACCGCCTCATGGTGCCGGACGAGAACATCACCTTCACCGACGGCTGTATGGGCGAACATACAGAAAACCTTCTGCGCGACTGCGGTGACTTTTACCTTCGCCGCGCCGACGGCGTATTTGCGTATCAGCTGGCCGTCGTGGTGGACGACGCCCGGATGGGCGTCACCGAAGTCGTGCGCGGGGCCGACCTGCTTTCCTCTACGGCGCGGCAGCTCTATCTGTACCGGCTTCTGGGTCTGCCTGCACCGAAGTTTGCCCACTGCCCTCTGCTGCTGGCGTCGGACGGGCGGCGGCTCTCCAAGCGGGACGGCGACCAGAGCCTTGAGAACCTTCGCGCCCGCTATACGGCCGAGGACATCGTGGGCCGTCTGGCCTATGCCTACGGCTTGCAGGAAGAGCCTGCACCTCGGACGCCGGAAAGCCTCATCAAAGACTTTTCGTGGGATAAGGTGCCGAAGAAAGACATCTGTCTGCCGGAAGGACTGTTTTAGCGCAGCGTAACACCCTCGGCGAAGCCGTAAATCGGAGAAACGAGAAAAAAGCGTTTAGCGAAGCGGCTAG
>OJQM01001150.1_pt1 | contig 11442 bp, 8 predicted proteins | sample 1598751 | NCBI WGS metagenome assembly OJQM01 (sample SAMN03922455, study PRJEB24848) | human gut metagenome | isolation source: stool sample | host: Homo sapiens | place: Germany | collected 2009-11 | reverse complement strand
CGAGATCATGCCTAGTCTCGTGGGCTCGGAGATGTGTATAAGAGACAGGCATAGGGCAGGGTCGTGGTGTTGTTCTCGTCCAGCGAGAGGGCGCAGGCCGGGGCACAGATGGCCACATCCTCGGCATTGCCCTCGGCATCGGTGATGCGGTGAGCCGTGAAGTCGCTGCCGGTGATCACAACAGTTACTCCCTCCACCGGAGCCGACTGCCGGGGCCGATAGGTTTGGATACGCAGGATGCCATTCATCATATAAAAAAACTCCTTTGCCGATAAGCTGATTCTCTTACAGCTTATTCCGCAAAGGAGCAGAGGGTGCATTTTTCAGTTGATGTAGCAGCGGTCCTGACCCACCAGCCAGTCCTCGCACAGGCGCTCGGCCTCTTCCCGGCTGCAGCTCACACAGCGAAACAGCCGCCCTTTCAGCGAGCAGTAAGAATAGCGAACTTTCGGCACCCCATTTGCATCCCGGAATGATTCCCATCGTTCCTGTCCCGGCATCAAATAGCTTTGTTCCATAGCTTTCGCGCTTCCTTTCCGGCTGCTCTGGCAGCACAACGTGTTCATTTTATCACGTTTTGGCCGGGAGGGCTATTCGCTCTTTCCACAAAAAGCGCTCTGCATTTTATGGGAGAATGTGCATTGACAAACCGCGATTCAACAGCGTTTCTTTTTCTTCCAGACAAAATACCCGGCGTATAGGACGAATACCGCCAGCGCTGCCAGCGAGACTTTACTGGCCAGGGAATAACCGTCGGCCTGATAGACGAAGTCGATGGTGTTCTCCCCCGCCGGAGCCAGAACGGCCATCAGCCCCTCGTCCACCCAGACAATGTCTGCCTCTTTGCCGTTGACGTAGGCCGTGAATCCATCGTCGTACGGTACGGAGAAGAAGACAAGGTTGTCCTTCTTCAGCGTGATCTCCGCATGGAAGCCGGAGTTGGTCATCTGGAAGGTGCTGCAGGCCGAGGCGCGGCGGTCGGCGCAGTCAGAGACGTAGGTGTCGTACCACAGGTCGTCCAGCTTTGCGTCGGGCAGCTTTTTGAGGTACTTGCCGTAGGCTTCGGCGTCCTCTTCGCTGAGCACCAGCGCCCGCATCAGGAGGTTCGCGCGGGTATTTTTAATGGTCGTCTCGTAGGACTCCTCCGTAATATAGTAGTCGTAGGTAAAGCCCATGGGAACGTAGTTCTCGTTCTCATAGAGCATGAAGCCATCTTTGGTGTCGTAGTAGCTCCATCCGTCGTCCGCAGCGGCGAGAAAATCTTCCTGCTTTTCGGGCGTGGTGATGAGGTACTTGACGCTCAGCAGACCCCGCAGGGCGTAGTTGGAAATGTCCGGCTCACTGCGGACATCCCGCTTGACGCCCAGTGCCGGGTAGAAGCTGAGGATGCTGGGCGCGGCCGTGCTGCCGAAATATTGCAGGCTGCTCTTGTCGAGCCAGAGGCCGAGGTTGTCGTGGGTCTTGTAGGTATCCACGCGCCAGTCGCCCTCGGGCAGGTCATCCTTGAGCTTGATGGCAGAGGTGTACTGCTCCACAAGGTCGCTGTCGGTGTGCCACTGGCCGAACTTGCCGATGCCGATGTGTACCATGCTGAACACGCAGGCAAAGGCCAGCACCACTGCCGTCATCCGACGGGCAAAGGCCCTGCTCCCCCGCCAGCGGCGGCAGAGCAGGTGGTACAGGATAAGACCGCCGATGCCGAAGCTCAGGACGGCGACATACTGGCCGGGATTCTGCAGCACACCCAGCGACCATTCTTTGGTATCACTGTCCTGCACCGGCACCAAGGCAAACGCCAGCGTCGCGATCATCAGCCAGCCGATGCCCCGGACCGGGGCGTCCAGCTCGTCGGCGGAGATGTCGGGGCTTTCCAGCGCACTGGCCGTCATGGCGCAGAGGATGAGCACCGGCATGTAGTACCACCGGGCGTAGTAGCTGGAATTGAGGGCGTAGAAGGCACTGTTGAGCACCGGCACCAGCGCAAAGATGGCGCAGGTGGCGACGATGCGCTTTTTGCTGTCGCCCTTCCGGGCCCGCCAGTAGGCCATCGCGCCGGCCAGACTGCACAGGGGCAGATAGGCCGACATACTCGTCCACTTGATGATGCCCTCCGACCAGATGGAGGTGATGTAGGGCGAATCGGGCGGTAAGATCCAGCTCAGCAGGATGGCCAGATACTGCTGCACCTTCGAGTAGGTCAGAAAGCCCCAGCCCGACGACAGGTCGATGGTGCGGGGGTTCTGCAAAATGCTGAGTACCGCCGGCCAGAGCAGGACGAAGCCCAGAGCCGCGCCCAGCAGGCTCTCAAACGCCAGCCGGACGAAGAGTCGGACATTCATCGGGAAATCTTTCGTCGTCAGCTTGCAGATGAAGTAGATGACGAGGAAGAGGACCTGTCCGATGAAGAAGAAGTAGTTGTTGAGCAGGTTGACCCCCACCCAGAACGCGAAGAGGCCGTAGTGCTCTTCCTGCTCGTAGAGCGTTTCGTCCAGCGCCCAGAGCATCCACGGAAAGAGGGCCACCACGTCGATAAAGTGGTTGAAGAAGACATTGTAGATGCTGAAACCCGAGAAAGCATACAGGCAGGCGCCCAGCACCGCGTGATCGGAGCGGCGGACATAGCGGCAGAGGTAGCGGTAAGCGCCGCCGCCCGCCACGGCAAATTTCAGCACCAGCAGCGGCACCATGAGGTAGGGCAGCCAGTTCTGGGGGAAGATGAGGGACAGCCAGAAGAACGGCGAACCATACAGGTAGAACGAGTAGGCGTTCATCGCGCCGCTGCCCAGGTCGGTGGCCCAGGAGAAGGTGCTGCGGGCCGCGCCGGCCATGCCGTCCGGGTAGCCTGCCCCCTTGATAAAACCGTTCATGTAGCGGTAGAAGCTGATCTGCTGGCTGTTGAAATCGCCCGCGTAGTGGAAAAATCCACCGTCGATGATATAGAACGGCAGGAAGAATATCGCCGCCGTGAGCGCACAGAGCAGCATGGTGCGGAGCATCTGGTCCCGCCGCCCCGGCATATTGAGCAGCCGGGAATTTCCGGTCTGATTTTTTGAATCGTCCATTGTCTATCCTCTTTCCCCGCCCGGAGGGGCGGCACAGGCCCATCGCCCGCATCGTTCTCGCGTTCCAGTATAACACGCGGCTGTGTGGAAAAAAAGAATTTTCGTGTTTTGCTTGACATTCGCCCGCCGGGCGGGTATAACCCTCTCAAAGACACTTCAAGGAGGCCGACATGAAGCTATACCCGTTCAGCGCCCTTCTGGCGCGGATGAAGTACATCACCCGGTGGAGTCTGATGCACTCCACCCGCCCGGAATCCCTCAGTGAGCACACCTGCGACACTGCCCTGCTGGCCCATACCCTCTGCCTCATCGCGCGGCGGTACACCGGCACGCCCTGCCGCCCCAAGACGGTGGCGGTGGCGGCGCTCTATCACGATGCACCCGAGATCATCACCGGCGATATGCCCACGCCGGTCAAGTACAGCAGCCCCGGCCTGCGGGACGCCTATAAGGCGCTGGAGGCCGAGAGTGTGGATTCCATGACCCGTCTGCTGCCGCCGGAGCTGGCCGAGGAGGTCAGCCCCTTCATCACCGGCAGCCTGCTGACCGCCGAGGAAAAGCGGCTCCTGAAAGCTGCTGACCGGCTCTCGGCCCTCATCAAGTGCATGGAGGAGCAGCGCAGCGGCAACCACGAATTTGACGCCGCGCTTCGTCAGCAGCGGGAGGCACTGGAAGGGATGCACTGCCCTGAGGCCGACTGGTTCATGGCGCACTGCCTCCCCTGCTTCACCCAGAACCTCGACGAGCTGACCCGCAGCGAATGATCACGGGAAGGGGACTTCCCGCACGTCGTCCGGGTCCAGCCCGGCCTTGCGCTGCTCTTCGAACACCGCCGCAATAAGCTCGTCCAGGTCTTCCAGACGGGACAGGGTGCAGCAGTAGCGGCGGAGGGCGGCAGCGCCCTTGAGGCCCTTCATATAGTGCATAGTCTGGGCGCGGGCCTGGGGCATGGCGGTGTATTCGCCCTTCTGCTCCACCATCTCTTCCACCTGACGGCGGAGAGCGTTCATCCGGGCCTGCAGGTTCGGCTCCTTGGGAGCGGGCAGGCCCTCGATGGCGGCGTTCACCCGCTCGAAGAGCCACGGGTCGCCCAGCGCGGCACGGGCGATCATGACGCCGTCGCAGCCGGTGCGCTGCATCATCTCCACGGCATCTTCTGCCGTGTGGATGTCGCCGTTGCCCAGCACAGGCACCTTCACCGCCGCCTTGACCTTGGCGATGATGTCCGGGTCGATGCCCGGGGTGTACATCTGCTCCCGGGTGCGGGCGTGGACGGCGATGAGTTCAGCCCCCGCCTGCTCGCAGGCTTTGGCACACTCCACCGCCGTGATGTGGTCGGCGTCCCAGCCTTTCCGCATCTTGACCGTCACCGGGCGGGTGGTGTGGGCCTTGACCTGCTCGACGATGCGGCCGCAGAGGTCGGGGTCCAGCATCAGTTTGCTGCCTGCACCGCCCGAGACGATCTTCGGGGCCGGGCAGCCCATGTTGATGTCCAGAAAGTCGAACTCGTATTCTTCAATAGCCGCTGCGGCCTCGCCCATGATCTGGGGCACCTCGCCGAAGATCTGCACGCCGTAGGGTGCGCCGTTGGGTTCGGCTTTGAGCAGGCTGACCGTTTTGTGGTCGTGGTAGACCAGCGCCCGGCTGGACACCATCTCGCTGACCGTAAATCCTGCGCCGTGCTGGGCCATCAGCCGACGGCAGGGCGCGTCCGTAAAGCCCGCCATCGGGCCAAAAACTGCCCGGTGGGGCAGTGTGATATTTCCGATTTTCAGAGAATCCATCTTATCCCTCGTTTTGCTTGACAATGGCTTGCAAAAGCTCCATACTATAAACAAGAAAGGCACTGCCTGCGAATGGTCAGCGTCCTTCCAGCGTTAGATCAAAAAGAATGACCGCAGCTTGTCAGGGCTTGGGCGGTCATTTCTTTTTGCTGTTAAAAATGGTCCAGGTGATTTGCAACCGCGACGACCGCCGCCTGCGGCGGATGCAGGGAAGAGCTGTTGGGGCAGCGGCCAGCAGGACATGAGCGCCTCTCAAGGCGCGAAATGGCCGCTGGGAGCCGCAACCCGGGTTCCTTTAGAATATCATATTTCCCGCACGAATACAACACCCCGGCTGCCTGCAGGCCGGGGTGTTCGTCTTGTCTATTGCAATTTCTCCTGCTATACTTGGGGCAAAGGAGCGGCGGGCAGACCCCCGCCGGAAAAATGGCTATGGAGTATCGTGATTGGACGAAAAAAGACGGCAGCGGGCGGGACATCTCCACCTCGCTGCTGGGCTACGGGTGTATGCGCTTTCCCACCCTGCCGGATGGCCGCATCGACGAAGTACGGGCCGAAAAGCTGCTGAACACTGCCCGGGCGGCGGGCGTCAACTACTTTGACACCGCTTTCCCCTACCACGGCGGTGAGAGCGAACCTTTCGTGGGCCGGGTCATTGCCAAGTGGCCTCGGGAAAGCTTCTACCTCGCCACCAAGCTGCCTCTGTGGAGCTGCAAGACCCTCGACGAGGCCAAAGCCATCTTTGAGAAGCAGTTCGAGCGGCTGGGCGTGGACTACATCGACTTCTATCTGCTGCATTCCCTGCACAAAGCCCGCTACGATGCGGCCAAAGAGATGGGCATTGTGGACTGGCTCTGGGAGCAGAAGGCTGCCGGGCGCATCCGGAATTTTGGCTTCTCCTGCCACGACAACGCGGCGGGCTTCGAACATATCCTGCGCGACCAGCCGTGGGACTTCTGCCAGCTGCAGTACAACTACCTCGACACCGATGACCGTGCCGAGGAGATCGCAGGCGACCGGGGCTATGCCCTTACCGAAGAACTGAATGTTCCCCTCATCATCATGGAGCCCATCAAGGGCGGTACGCTGGCACAGCTGCCGCCGGACGCTGCCGCGCCGCTGAATGCACTGGACGCCGACGCCAGCGCGGCCTCGTGGGCGCTGCGCTGGGCGGCCAGCCACAAAAATGTGAAGGTCGTCCTCTCCGGCATGAGCACAGAAGACCAGCTGGACGACAACCTCGCCACCTTCGGAGATTTCCGCCCCATGACCGACGCCGAGAACGCCGCCATCCGGCAGACTGCCGACGTCCTGCGCAGCCACATCAAAATCGGCTGCACCGGCTGCCGCTACTGTATGCCCTGCCCCATGGGCGTGGACATTCCGGACAATTTCAGCATCTGGAACAAGCTCGGGATGTTCGGCAATAAGGACGCCATCCGCCAGCAGTGGACAGCCTGCTTCCCGGATGCCGAAAAGGCCATTCACTGCGTCCGCTGCGGCAAGTGTGAGGCCGTCTGCCCCCAGCATCTGCCGATTCGGGACTCTCTTGCAAAGCTCCAGAGGGAACTGGACAATTTATAATGAGTGAAAGCGGGCGCTCCTCTGTCTCTCCGGACAGGTGGAGCGCCCGCTTTTTGTTTAACCTACGTTGATGTGACCCACCGGGAGGACTTTGCGCTTGTTGTCGTCGGGCTTTGCCGTCAGGCTGATCGCCAGCGACACCGGGCCAACGCGGCCCATGAACATACAGGCCATATACAGCAGCTTCGCGCCGGTGTTCAGCTGTCCAGTGACACCCACCGACAGGCCCACCGTACCGAACGCCGAGCATGACTCGAAGATGCAGTCGATGACCGACACCGTCTCTGCGGTGTTGTAGTACACCACGACGGCAGAGCCGAACGCCGCTACCGCGCCGATGACGATGATGGTCAGAGCGCGGTAGACCGTCTTGGACTCGATGTGGTGGCCGCCGATGACGCAGTCGTCGCGGCCCTGTGCCACGCTGCGGATGGTCAGGATGAGCACTGCGAAGGTCGTCACCTTGACGCCGCCGCCCGTCGAACCAGGGGCCGCACCGATGAACTGCAGCACGCTCATCAGCAGCTTGCTGATGGGGCTGCAGGCCGCGAGGTCGATGGTGTTCATACCCGCAGTACGGGTGGATACCGACTGGAACAGCGCCGCCATTATCTTGCCCGGGGCGGACAGGCCGCCCATCGTCCTGGGGTTCGACCACTCGAGCAGGGCCAGCAGCACCGCGCCGCCCACCCAGAAGATGACCGAGAACTGCAGCACGACTTTCGCGTGGAGAGAGAGCCGCCGCTTTTTGCGGTACTCTGCCAGCTCCACCCAGACCATGAAGCCCAGACCACCGGCCATGATCATGAACATGATGACAGCCTGCACATAGTAGTTGTTGACGTACGGCACCAGCGAGGAGTAGTCTCCAAACCGTCCGAAGAGGTCAAAGCCTGCGTTGCAGAAAGCCGAGATGGCCGTGAACACGCTGACCCACACACCTTCTACGCCGAACTGCGGCACAAATGCGAAGAGCAGCAGCACAATGCCCACGGCCTCGAAAGCCGCCGCCAGCTTGATGACGATCTTCAGCACCTCAGTGGCCTTGGACAGGCCGTCTGCCGAGACGCTCTCGCCCAGCAGCCGCAGGTCGCGGAAGCCCATCCGCCGCCGGGCCGCCAGCGCGAAGAAGCTGGTGAGGGTGACAAGGCCGAGGCCTCCCACTTGAATGAGCATCAGGATGATTACCTGCCCGAACAGCGAAAACTGACTCCATGTATCCCGCACGACGAGGCCCGTCACGCAGGTGGCACTGGTGGCGGTGAACATGGCGTCGATGACGCCCAGCCGCCCCGTCCTGCTGGAAATGGGCAGGGTAAGCAGCAGCGTCCCCACCGCGATGACCAGCAGAAAGCTGCTGCAGATGGTCTGCGTCGCACTGCTGCCCGCCAGCCAGCCCTTGTTGGGCCGGCGTGTCCGCTTTTTGGTTTTGTTTTTTCCCATTGCAACCTCCCGGGGCTCCCCCCGGCCAGCAGCCAGAGGGGCGAGTCGTTCTGCCGCCCCTGCGCAAAGTTTCCCGGCGCAAGAGCCTCTCTTTATAGGATACACCTTTTTTCTCTCCGATTCAACTTGATTTTGTGCGCTGTTTGCGGTATCATATCTGTAATGTGTCTCAGTAGCTCAGTTGGATAGAGCGTCCCCCTCCTAAGGGGAAGGCCGCAGGTTCGACTCCTGTCTGGGACATATGCCAAAAGGCGCAGGTTCTCTCCAGTTGGAAGATGACCTGCGCTTTTCATTTTACTGTGTCAAGTGATTTTCCACCTTTTTGCTTTACAAGGAAAGTAGCCAGCAATTTTTTCCGATTGTCTTCTTCTATTGGATATAGTATAATAAATTATCACTTACTTTAGATGAAAGGATGCAGAAAAATGAGTATACTCACCTATTGGGAACACGATGAAGGCATCTCCAAGCTCGCCGAATATGCTGTCCGCCGAAATCTCATTCCTTTTATCGGTGCCGGATTTTCTGCCGGTTCTGAGACTGCAGGAGGCTGTGTGCCTGATGGTCCGACAGTCTGCGCAGAGATGATTGAACTCATTTTGAAATCGTTCCCTGATCTCGCAAAGGGCAAACTGGATACCTGCTCTTTCACTCAGATCGCTGACCTGTTTTTTAAATATATTTCTGTAGCCGACCGTGCAGCTTTTTTCGAAAAGAGTTTCACGGAAACCAACCTCTCTGCTTCGCATCAGGATTTCATCAATAAAATCGACTGGCCGTATATTTACACTATCAACTTTGATGATGGTATCGAGCGCTGTGGAAAATACAGAGCGATCCTTCCGTATAAAAAATTCAATATTCCCAAAACATCCAAAAAACTCTTATACAAACTTCACGGTGATGCTGTCCACGAGGCCATCTACGCAAGCTCTCCCGATGATGCTAACGAAAACATTATCTTCAGCAACAGCCAATACTGGAATTCCATCATCGGCAGTAAGAACCGCTATATCCTCAATTATTTAAAATCCGATTTTTGCAGCCGGATTGTTCTATTCATCGGCTGCAGTCTGAAGGACGAGATCGACATCAAGCAGGTGGTCGACCAGTGTACAGGGAAATACCTGCCAGATTCCATGCGGATCATTGTCCGGAACGAAAAGCCTTCTCTTCTCGAAGAAATGCAGCTTTCTTCCTATGGCATCAGCCATGTACTGCTCGTTAACAGCTATGAGGCTTTTTACGTCGACCTTGTGAAAAAATATAAGGAACTTCAGGCTTCCGTCGCAACGAGCCTGTATTCTTACTACAATCCGGCCACTGTTGAATACTCGGATAAGGCCATATCACTCTCGCTTCTTTCTCATGGGAATATCTTCGATCTTACTTCCAATACATTCAAACGAGGCGGACTTCACGTCCTGCGGGACGCTGTTCAGGAAGTCCTTTCCAATCTCGACGAATACACCTGTGTTATCGTCAAAGGCCGTCGCTTCAGTGGAAAAACTTCCCTTCTCTGTGATATAACCCGGAAGGTCCCTCAGCGCGACTGCTTCTATTTTCCTTCCGACCTGCTTCCCGATGAAGACCTGATTGTAAAACTGTTCAATGAAACACGGAATGGACTTTTCCTTTTTGACAGCAATACCCTTTCCCCCGACGTCTATGGCTATATCTTAGGAAACGAACCGCTTCTCCTGCACCATAATCATCGTATTGTTATGTGCGTCAATTCCAGTGACAATTATACTCAAACCAAAATCAAAACGTGTATTGTCGAGCTGAACAGTGTTTTCCACAGAGATGAGCTCCTGCAGAACCGTACCAAAGCGGATACTCTGGGCATATCCAGAAGAAAGCCTTCCAACACCAACGACGACTACCTGTATCTTCTCAGCGATAATCATCTGGTAGACCTGTCCTTCCTTGACATTGATGTCTCACAGCTCGATTTCTGGGGCTATATGCAGCTGATTCTTCTTTCCGCCCTTGACAAAGTCTACTTTTCTGACGCTGCGGTTCTTGGGATCACCAATCTTCATATCGGAAACTTCATGAACGTCTGTGGCCCTCTTGTTGAATATCTTCCCTGCACCCCCGACGAGGCCACAAAGCACTCCGGCAAGAAGCTTGTCCACAACAGCAAGCTCGCTCTCATCAACGCTCTTTCCAGATGTGACGACCAAAAAATCGTCGAATGTATCATTTATATCGTGCGGAACTGCCGCTCCTATTACTCGCACAGACGATTCTACATTGAGATCATTCTGTTCGATACTCTGAATCAGCTGTTCGCGCCCAAACCCAAAAAGCAACAGCTCGTCAGCCGCATTTATGAGGAGCTTTCCGTTGAGTTGAACTCCGATTTGCATTACTGGCTCCAGCGTTCCAAATGCCTTTATCGCTATGAAACATCGAGGGAGAAGCTCACGGAAGCCTACTCTTACGCCAAGAAAGTCTACGATGACGGCTGGGAGGCTATCCACTACAAATCTGCCCTGACGGTCTCTCTTATCTGCTGCGCACTCGCAGAGAAAGACCGTGGCTTAGAAAAAGACCAAAAATATCAAGACGCTGTTCACTATGCTTCGGAAGCTATCTTCTCCGATTATTATCAAATCAATAAAAAATTTCTTTCAAATGATTTGTCCATCGCGAGAAGCCAGAACAGCCTGAAGCGCATTCAGGACGCTTGCCGCCACGTTCTGCGCTGTCACTCCGGCAACGCAGCCCTTGAAAGTGCTGCTCAGGAACTACTCCAGTATCTGACTCTGTTGACCTCGAGCAATCTCATAAACTGAACAAGTTCTCCTCTCTACCGCTTCATTTCTGGGGCGGTATATTTTATGTACACGCACGACAAAGGCGGCTTCGATCTCTCGAAGCCGCCTTATCAACTGTGGAAGTGGAAACTCATTGGGTGAACTCAGTTTTCCAGCCAACCGTAATCAAATTCTGTAAAGTCGCGGATGTAGTGGTCTGCTCCCAGTGCCAGCAGCTCGGACCCGTCTGCCGTCTCTCCGACGCCCACGATCCGGCCTGCGCCGTTTCGTTTTGCCAGAGCGATGGCGGTGACGCTGTCCTCAATGACCAAGCACTCAGAGAACGGAACACCCAGCCTCCGCGCAGCTTCCAGATGCATCTCGCCTTTGTCGGCATAGCTTCCGTCGTCGTATACGACGTCCTGTTGTTTCAGCCAGTGACCGATTGGAAACGAGTCAAAGTAGAAATCAACATTTGCTTTTATGGAAGCACTCGCCAGCGCGAACGGGATGCCGCGCTTCTGTAAGCCTTGCAGCAGCTCTTCAGCACCTGCTACGAGGTGTAAACTGGCAGGATCGTTCCTGCATGCCTCCCGGTACAGCGCCTCTTTCTTTTCTGAATACTGCTGGCGCTCCGCAGGGGTGAGCCACGGGGCCATGTTCTTCAGGATGACATCATTGCAGGGACCGCAAATCTTCGTCGATGCAAGAGGGCTTTTATCTTCGGGATGCAGTTCGTGATAGATCTTTGACCACGCCTCCATGTGGAAGCGGGTATCAAAGAACATCGTCCCATTAAAATCA
>OJQM01001134.1_pt1 | contig 11569 bp, 6 predicted proteins | sample 1598751 | NCBI WGS metagenome assembly OJQM01 (sample SAMN03922455, study PRJEB24848) | human gut metagenome | isolation source: stool sample | host: Homo sapiens | place: Germany | collected 2009-11 | reverse complement strand
TTCCCGGTATCGGCCATAACCTGCAGGAGCACTCCGTCGTGCTGATCCGTGGCGGTCGTGTTAAGGACCTGCCCGGTGTCCGTTACCACATCATCCGTGGTACTCTGGATACTCAGGGTGTTGCAAACCGTAACCAGGCTCGCAGCAAATACGGCGCAAAGCGTCCCAAGGCCGGTGCCAAGAAGTAAGGAAACATCTTTTCGCCATAAAATGGTCAGCTGACCCTTTTGTGGCATAACGGGAGTTTTCTTTAACTTTCGAGTACCGATGATATCATTAATGTGAAGGAGGGAAGAAAGATGCCCAGAAGAGGTAAAATCGCAAAGCGCGAAGTTCTGGCTGATCCTATTTACAATTCCAAGCTCGTCACCCGTCTGGTCAACAGCATCATGCTGGATGGCAAGAAGGGCGTCGCTCAGAAGATCGTTTACGAAGCTTTTGAGACTGTCAAAGAGAAGACCGGCAACGATCCTCTCGAAATGTTCGAGAAGGCCATGGAAAACATCATGCCCAGCCTCGAAGTTAAGGCCCGCCGTGTCGGCGGCTCCACCTACCAGGTTCCCCTGGAGGTCAGCCCCGCTCGCCGCGAGACCCTCGGCCTGCGCTGGCTGACTCTGTACAGCCGCAGCCGTGGTGAAAAGACCATGTCCGCTCGCCTGGCCGCCGAGATCATCGACGCTACCAACAACGTTGGCGGCGCTGTCAAGAAGCGCGAAGATACCCACAAGATGGCAGAAGCCAACAAGGCTTTCGCGCATTACCGTTATTGATCTGCTTACTGAGGAGGTTTAAGCCATGGCAACGCCGAGAGACGTATCCCTGCAAATGACCCGAAATATCGGTATCATGGCCCACATCGACGCAGGCAAGACCACCACCACCGAGCGCATTCTGTACTACACCGGTATTAACCATAAGATCGGCGAAGTTCATGACGGCGCTGCTACGATGGACTGGATGGAGCAGGAACAGGAACGTGGTATTACCATCACTTCCGCTGCAACCACCTGCTACTGGAGCCACACCGAGACCCAGCACGATCCGGCTCTGTTCAAAAAGAACCGTCATCGTATCAACATCATCGACACCCCGGGCCACGTTGACTTTACTGTTGAAGTTCAGCGTTCTCTGCGTGTTCTGGACGGTTCTGTTACCGTTCTGGCCGCAAAGGGTGGCGTTGAGCCTCAGTCTGAAACCGTTTGGCGCCAGGCTGACGAGTACAAGGTTCCCCGCATGGTTTACGTCAACAAGATGGATACCATGGGTGCTGACTTCTTCCGCTGCGTACAGATGATGCATGATCGTCTGCATGCCAACGGTGTGCCTATCCAGCTGCCTGTCGGCCAGGAAGACACTTTCCGCGGCATCATCGATCTGATCGACATGAAAGCCGATATCTACTATGATGATATGGGCAATGATGTGCGCGTTGAGGAAATTCCTGAAGACATGAAAGAACAGGCTCAGGAATATCATGACAAGCTGATCGAAGCTGTTGCTGAGACCGACGAAGAGCTGATGATGAAGTACCTGGACGGCGAAGAGCTGACCAAGGGAGAAATCAAGGCTGCTCTGCGTAAGGCTACTATTTCCAACGAGATCGTTCCTGTTGTCTGCGGCTCTTCTTACAAGAACCGTGGCGTTCAGAAACTGTTGGATGCAATCGTTGATTATATGCCCGCTCCGACCGACGTTGCGGCCATCAAGGGCACCAACCCGGAGACTGGCGAGGAAGAAGATCGCACTTCTTCCGATGATCAGCCGTTCTCTGCACTGGCATTCAAGATTATGACTGACCCGTATGTCGGTAAGCTGTGCTTCTTCCGCGTGTACTCTGGTACCGTTGAGGCTGGCACCACTGTTTACAACTCTGTTAAGGATCAGGACGAGCGTATCGGCCGTATCCTGCAGATGCATGCAAACAACCGTAAGGATATCGACATCTGCTACGCTGGCGATATCGCCGCTGCTGTTGGTCTGAAGAACACCACCACTGGTGATACCCTGTGCGATGAGAAGCATCCCATCATCCTTGAGTCCATGAACTTCCCCGAGCCGGTTATCCGCGTTGCCATCGAGCCCAAGACCAAGGCTGGCAGCGAGAAGATGGGTATTGCCCTGTCTAAGCTGGCTGAAGAGGACCCGACTTTCCGTACCTGGACCGATGAAGAAACCGGTCAGACCATCATCGCCGGCATGGGCGAGCTCCACCTGGAAATCATCGTGGACCGTCTGCTCCGCGAGTTTAAGGTCGAAGCTAACGTTGGCGCACCTCAGGTTGCCTACCGTGAAACCATCCGCAAGGATGCTAACCAGGAAACCAAGTACGCACGTCAGTCCGGTGGTAAGGGCCAGTATGGTCACGTTAAGATCAAGATTGAGCCCAACCCGGGTAAGGGTTATGAGTTTGTCAACGGTATTGTTGGCGGCGCTATCCCGAAGGAATACATCCCCGCTGTTGACAACGGTATCCAGGGCGCGATGAAGTCCGGCATTCTGGCTGGCTATCCCGTTGTGGATGTCAAGGTCACTCTGTGGGACGGCTCCTATCATGAAGTTGACTCCTCTGAAATGGCGTTCTCCATCGCCGGCTCCATGGCATTCAAGGATGCTATGAAGAAGGCTGATCCCGTCATTATGGAGCCTATCATGAAGGTTGACGTTGTTGTTCCTGACGAGTATATGGGCAACGTCATTGGCGACTTGAACAGCCGCCGCGGCGCGATCCAGAACCAGGAATCCACCGATGGCACTGCCCGTGTCACCGCTATGGTTCCTCTGTCCGAGATGTTCGGTTACGCTACTGACCTGCGTTCCAAGACCCAGGGCCGTGGTCAGTACTCCATGGAGCCGGCTGATTACCAGCAGGTTCCCAAGAGTGTTGCAGATAAGATCATGACCGAGCGCAATAAGGGCTGATTCTGCACAAATTCGCGCAAAATACTTGATTTTTCTTGAAAAATCTAGTATGATAGCCTTACAACAGGCTATTTTATCTGTTTGAATTAAAGGAGGATACTTCCAATGGCTGAAAAGGAAAAATTTGACCGCTCTTTGGAGCATGTCAACATCGGTACCATCGGTCACGTTGACCACGGCAAGACCACTCTGACTGCTGCTATCACCAAGGTTCTGGCTCTGAAGGGCGACGCCGATTTCATGGATTACTCCAGCATCGATAAGGCTCCTGAAGAGAAGGCTCGTGGTATCACGATCAACACCGCTCACGTTGAGTACCACACTGCGAAGCGTCACTATGCCCACGTTGACTGCCCGGGCCATGCTGACTACATCAAGAACATGATCACCGGTGCTGCTCAGATGGACGGCGCTATCCTGGTTGTTGCTGCAACCGATGGCCCGATGCCTCAGACCCGTGAGCACATCCTGCTGGCTCGTCAGGTTGGCGTGCCCAAGATCGTTGTGTTCCTGAACAAGTGCGATATGGTTGACGACGAAGAGCTGCTCGACCTGGTCGAAATGGAAGTTCGCGAACTGCTGGACAGCCAGGATTTCGACGGCGACAACACCCCGATCATCCGTGGTTCCGCTCTGAAGGCTCTGGAGAGCACTTCCAAGGATCCCGATGCTCCGGAATACAAGTGCATTTGGGAGCTGATGGACGCTGTTGATAGCTACATCCCGACCCCGGACCGTGCTGCTGATAAGCCGTTCCTGATGCCCGTTGAGGACGTTATGACCATCTCCGGCCGTGGCACCGTTGCTACCGGTCGTGTTGAGCGTGGTACTGCTCATGTCGGCGATCAGATGGAAATCGTTGGTCTGAAGGAAGAGAAGCTGACCACCACCATCACTGGTCTGGAAATGTTCCGCAAGAGCCTCGAGTTCGCTCAGGCTGGCGACAACATCGGCGCTCTGCTGCGTGGTATTGACCGTGACCAGATCGAGCGTGGCCAGGTTCTGGCTGTTCCCGGCTCTGTTCATCCCCACACCACTTTCGATGGCCATGTTTACGTCCTGAAGAAGGAAGAAGGCGGCCGTCATACCCCGTTCTTCAACAACTATCGTCCTCAGTTCTACTTCCGTACCACCGACGTTACCGGCATCATCACCCTGCCCGAAGGCACTGAGATGTGCATGCCCGGCGACAACGTTGATATGCACGTTGAGCTGATCACCCCGGTTGCCATGGAAGAAGGCATGCGTTTCGCTATCCGCGAAGGCGGCCACACTGTTGGTTCCGGCGTTGTTTCCAAGATCGAGAAGTAATTTTCGGCTTGTGATATAGCTTTCAAGGCTCCTGCTGTTAAGGCAGGGGCCTTTTTGTTGTGTATGACTTATGGGACGGGGAGGGGGCAAAGGCCGGGTGTGGAAGACCAAGGAAGGCATCATGAAAACATCAGGAATTGTAGATAGGGGAGAGGACACCATTCGGAACTTTGAAAAAGTGGAGCAGGAGAGGGCACTCACACCGCCCTACCTTGGGAAGGTGTATTTCAGGTCGCGGTTAAGGGGCAAGGGCTGATCTATCCCTAAGTTTTCGGAACGGTCAGGAACGCTCTCTACAGTACAATTTATAATGGGCAATTCTCAACCTCCAATTTTCCCTTCAAGTTTCCTCCAATCTTTGCCAAATCTCTCAACAACAAGCCAAGCCGAAATGGCAAAAAATGCGCGATCACAATACCGGATGATTGGATTAAGAGATTGCAAAGAACATTATCGGGGTAAATGTTTAATCATTTGATAAAATCAGGAATAAACCATTCAAAAATGTTAATAAATACCGCCAAAGAGTCACCGCACCGCAGCGCAAATAATGTGCGAAAAACAGGTTTCAGTTGATTCAAGGACAAAAATTTACATAGAAACCGCTCTAATTAACTATGCAAATTCTGGCAACTGTGATATAATGTATATACCTAGATGTGTCGGAAAGGTTATCATTTGCGGGATCAAGGCATGCAGCCGGTACAACGTTTTGTCAGCCGCTGTGCCGGGGCCAAAAGCCCCAAAAGCAGGCCGCAGCCCGGCAAGGGATCGCCAGACCGAGGGGAGCACAACCAGGCGTTTTGCAATCAACACCTGCAAAGTGCCGCACATCTGCCGTACCACTTTTCACACAAAAGGGGAAAGTAGTAACACTTAAGGGAGGATAAAACTATGAAGAAAAACCTTCAGCGTTTTGGTGCATCCGTGCTGGCAGCAGCCATGGTTGCCCAGAGCGTGGCGCTTCCCGCAGCAGCCGAAACTACCAAGATTGATTCTTCGGTAGCGCAGTCTGTTGCAGCTAGCGCAGCAAGCGCGGCCAGCGCTGTGCAGTCCCTGCCCAAGTTCACCAGCACCGCAGACCTGATCAAGCAGACAGCCCAAACGCTGGCTGCCCAGGGCGAAGTGCATGAACTGGAGCAGGACGATGCCAAGCTGGAAGCGACTGCACAGAGCAAGGCGGGCATGAGCCTTGCAGCGTTGGAAAATGCATTGGCCGATGCCATGTACGCCAACGCCGCAGTCGGCAAGATCAACACCGAAGCCTATGGCCTGAACAAGGACGAGATGGCATCGGTGATGGCTGCCACCATCAAAACGTATCATCTGTCCAGCGCCGTTACCGACCTGGGCTATGAGACGAACGCCGCAGGCGTTGTGACCGCCGTTACCTTTACCGGCAGCTCCGGCATGACCTCTGCGATGGAGTCCATGACCAACAGCGATGATGAAGTGATTGCGCAGCAGGCTGACAGCTACGCACAGGCTTACGTTGCTGAAAACTCCGATACCTTTGCGGCCAGCGCCGCTGCAGACGGCCATACCTATGGCGAGCCGAAATGGTACTGGAATGACACCAACCCGGAGGATGGCCACACCCATACCTGGAAGGAAACCCCCGATGGTTACTGGACCAAGACCGATGACGGCTGGGCTTACACCGCTGTGTATACCTGTGAAAAGGACGATGCCTACCAGAAGGTAGAAGGCACCGTAACCAAGGATACCACCGAGGCAAAGCCCGGCGTTGCCGGCAAGACCGTTTACTCTGCCAGCGTGCCCGCTGACAAGAGCCCGGTTAAGAAGGAATACAAGGAACCCACCACCCGCACCGACGACATTGCCGCCCTGCCCTGCCAGAGCCATGTTGTGTCCAAGGATGCAGATGGCAACTTTGTTGCTACCTTCAACTGGGAAATGAAGAAGGTCGAGGGCGAGCTGGCCGCTGACTACAGCAACGCCCAGCTGTTCTATGACAGCGAAACCGGCAAAATTTCTGCCGGCGCTCCCGTTACCATTGACTGGGAATGCACCAGCGTCACCTTCAAGTGCGCTGTCTGCGGCGAAGAAATCAAAACCCAGCCGGTAATGACCATGCCGGTCAGCGTTGTGGTAGACCAGAATAACAATTCCGTCTACATCAACGTGGGCGGCACCCCGACCCTGGATACCACCTCCGGCGGCGTCGGCGTTACCCTGGTGTCCGCAATGAAGGACGGCAACTGGTACGATATGCAGAACAACCCGGTTGACGCAAGCAAGGTGAACTTCACCTATCAGAGCGGCGACAACAAGGGCAAGAACAGCCTGCTGCTGTACGACAGCCAGAAGACTGCCGTGTATGTGGACGACCAGGGCAACCAGGTCACCAATACTTACGATGTCTCGACTGCGCAGATGAACTACTACTACTTCCAGCTGTCGCAGTTCAACCAGGACGAAGCAGAGTACTTCGGCGTGGCTGCCCCGTTCTGGACCTCCAAGGGCGTTCAGAAGCAGGGCGAGGATGGCAGCATCACCGGCACCATGGGCGCAATCAAAGTGCTGTGCAACCTGGACCCCAACCAGGATGTGCCCCCGACGACCATGGCATATATGCTGCAGTTCCTGCCGCAGGGCTTTATGTCTTACGTCATGAACTATGGCGAAGCTCTGAAAGGCATCCGTGATGCAGGCTTGGCACAGGTTGCCAAGCTGGGTGACAGTGCTGACTATGTCACCAAGCTGCTGATCCTGCATGACTGGATCTCCCAGGTTGCAGAATTCGATATGGGCTCCATGGGCGATATCACCGGCGGCGGCAACAACGACCCCATCCAGATGACTGCTTTCGGTGCCCTGCTGGGCGGCGAGATCGGCGCTAAGGGCGTTGAGTATGGCTGCATCTGCCTGGGCTATGCATCTGCATTTAACTACATGGTCCAGAATTTGCCTGACAACAAGGAAATCTATAAAAAGACCGTTGACGGCAAAGAAGTTTGGAAGACCCCCGATGAAGTAGGCGATAACGCTGTTGTTGACTTTGCCCAGATCCTGTATTACTGCGATACTTCTGATACCAGTGTTGCCGGTAATGCGTTCGGCGGCGGCATGTTCAACAACGTCCACTACTTCAACGCAGTCAAGGTCAACAAGCTGCAGGGCGACAGCAATTCTGCTACGATGACCACCGGCGAAGCCAACAAGAACTGGTACTATGTTGACGTCTGCTATGATGACGTGAACACCGAGTGCATGGCCCAGACCCGCGTTGAGAACGCAGGCGACATGCGCCATGTCAACTTCCTGGTTTCTCCCTCCGGTCTGGAAGGCCGTTACAGCAAGTACTATGATTACATTGACTCGCTGTACGATGGCTACACCTACACCAAGAACAAGAATCCCGATGTGGATGATGACGGCAATGTTGTGTTGAACAACGGCAAGCCGCATTACTCTTACACCAAGGCGGAGAACAAGAACGAGACCCGTTACACCGATACCTGCTACGAGGATACCTGGTTCACCTCTATCTGCAGCCCCATCTACTTCGACAATAATTACTTCTATTACGTTGATACCACGACCAACCAGAACCTGTATAACAACATGCGCCGCCAGCAGTCCGAGAACGGCAACAACGGCAACTCTGGTTCCGGCAGCTCTGGTAACAACTCCCAGATGCAGCAGTTCATGAAGAAGATGCAGAACCAGGGCCCCGATACTCTGGAAGCACGTCCGCGTAATGCGAACTACTATATCCGCAAAGAGGATTCCAGCAGCTCCGGCGGCATGAACTTCAGCATGAGCAGCTTTACCAAGACGGATGACCCGTTTGATATCATCCTGATGTACTACAACGATCTGAAGGAAACCAGCAGCAACTTCAATGATGACGACAGCAATGCCAAGGTTCTGGCCGAAGCTGGCACCATCTATAAGATCGATACCAGTGCAAAAGATAAGCATACCAAGGTTGAAAACAACCTGAACACCGAGTGCCTGGCAGACGCTGCTGCAAAGCGGATCTACCCCGCACTGGTACACTCTACCGCACTGTATGATGGCAAGCTGTACTTCAACGTCAACAACGCCATCTACCGTATGGACCCGACCACCGGCGCAGTGGAAGAAGTGAAGGAATACAACACCGTCTATGGCGGCATTAAGCTGACCAAGGATAAGGACGGCAACATGGTTCCCGATACCCACTTTCCCGGCATGAGCATGGTTATCATGGATAGCGCCCAGGATACCAGCAGTGTGAAGTATCTGAACACCTTCATGAACCATCCTCTGGCTGGCCTGACCCTGCGTGACAGCTACAGCTTTGCTACCACCACCCAGCAGGGCCAGACTGTGATCACCGGCATCAACACCACCAAGGATCAGCTGGTCGTTTCTGTCGGCACCAACCTGTCCAACACCTATAAGAGCCTGGACGAGCTGGATTCCGATGGCAAGCCGGTTGTTAAGACCGATGTCTCCGGCACTTCTTATGCAAACCGTAAGAGCTACAAGACCGAGTCCTGGAACTACAACCCGAGTTACAACCAGAACATGGGCAGCTCTGACGAGAAGAACAAGAACGAAGAGTTCATGTGGTGCGCTAACCTGGTTGAAACCATGCCGATGTCCGACATGGTCAGCGACCTGAGCAGCGGCGCAACCACCAATGTTTCCGTTGAAGCATGGTGCGATACCCCCGCTTACACCCAGGACCGCACCACCAAGTACGGCCTGACCAAGGGTGAAAAGAAGTACGCTGACGGCGCACTGCCCAAGGGCCATACCTGGAAGCTGGACGAGCTGGAAACCAAGTCCGTTGGCAACAATGTGTACCTGTGCTCTGATTGCCATACCGCAACCGAAAGCACCCCCCACACTGTTACCCTGCCCGATGCAGTTCAAGGCGTTACCCTGACCCTGGGCACCACCAACAACACCTACATCAAGGACGATACCGTTACCCTGACCGTAGAAAAGGAAGGCACCGATATCGTTACCGTTACCGCAAAGAACGGCGATACCGATGTTGCCCTGACTGAAGTTCAGGAAGCAGCGCAGGACGAAGCCGCAGCCCAGGCTACCACCGAAAAGGCTAAGACGGTTTACACCTTCACCATGCCGGACGGCGATGTGGCCATCAGCGTTGCAAAGAACGCTAAGACTTATGCGGTTAATGTTGCTGCCCTGACCAATGGTGAGATCACTGCTTCCGCTAAAGAAGCAGCTGAGAAGGAAACCGTAACCCTGACTGCTAAGCCCGCAACCGGCTATGCCCTGAAGGCTGGCAGCGTGAAGGTTACCTACAAAGACGCTGACAACACCGATAAGACCGTTGAAGTGAAGGCTGATACCGAAAAAGCCAACACCTACACCTTTGCAATGCCTGCTTACCCTGTCAACGTCAGCGCAGAGTTTGTTAAGGAATACAAGGTTACCGCAGCTCCTGCTGAGAACGGCACTGTTACCGTAGACCCGACCGCAGCTGTTGAGGGCACCGACGTTACCGTTACCGTTAAGGCAGCTGATAACTACCAGCTCAAGGCTGACAGCCTGACCTACAGCTATAAGAGCGGCGACGAAACCAAGACCCAAAAGCTGACCCTGACCGATGGCAAGGCTACCTTCAAGATGCCTGCTGCTGATGTTACCGTTAGCGCTGTGTTTGAAGCACTGACTGCAACTCCGACTGCAACTCCGACCGCAACTCCGACTGCAACTCCGACTGCAACTCCGACTGCAACTCCGACTGCAACTCCGACCGCAACTCCGACCGCAAAGCCGGCAGAGCCGACTGCTGTGCCGGAGCCGACTGCTGTGCCGGAACCGACTGCTGTGCCGGAGCCGACTGCTGTGCCGGAGCCGACTGAGGTACCGTCTACTGAACCCGAAACGCGCACCGCTCATGGCGCTGCTGAAAAGACCACCATTACCGCAATGGCTGTCTTTACCTGCACCGATAAGAACTGCGCAAGCGCACAGTTCGTGGATGCTACTGTAAAGCAGACCAGCGGCGTTACCACCGCTGCTGTCAACTTCAACGGCAAGGACTACACCGCCAAGTACGGCGAGAAGAACGGCTGGGTTGAAGAAAACGGCAAGAAGTACTGGTACGAAAAGGGCGTGAAGCAGGGTACCACCGGCCGCGGCAAAGAGATCTATGATCCCGATTCCGACGCTTGGTACTGGCTGGATGCTGTCCAGGGCGGCGCAATGACCGTCAGCAAGGACGTTTACCAGGAATCCGCCGCCGGCCAGTGGGCTGATAAGCCCGATGGCACCGGCAAGTGGGTCCGTTACGATGAGAACGGCCACATGGTCAAGGGCTGGCAGACGACCGATAAGGGCACCTACTACTTTGACCTGATCACCGGCGCTATGGCTAAGGGCGCAGGCGATATTGACGGTGTACCGTGCGCGTTCGATCAGAACACCGGCATTGGCCTTGATAAAAAGTGGGTAACCATCAATGGCGCCGATTACTGGTACGAAAAGGGCGTTCGCCAGGGTCTGGAAGGCCGCGGCAAGGAAATCTATGACCCGGCTTCCGATGCTTGGTACTGGCTGGACTCTGTTGATCAGGGCAAGAAAGCCACCAGCAAGGATGTCTATCAGGAATCCGAAGCTGGCCAGTGGGCTGATAGGCCCGATGGTACCGGCAAGTGGGTCCGTTACGATGCACAGGGCCACATGATCAAGGGCTGGAGCGCTGACAAGCGTTACTATTTCGACCCGATCTATGGCACCATGGCTAAGGGCGATGCAGTCATCGATGGCCGCACTTATCATTTCGATAAGAACACCGGCATTCGGCAGTAATCCCACAGCCGGAACAATGAGCTGTAACCCAGCCCATTAACCCCTAAATAGAAATGCCGCAGCAGATGTAACAGTCTGCTGCGGCATTTTTGTATTTGTGGGCATAGGTTCGGTGAAATATTTGCCAGGCCAGTAGGGCGGGGGACCCCACCCTGCCGAAATACTGGGAACAATACACAATTTAAAAATTGCAATATACCTTGCTATGCCGTAGGGGGCGGCGTCCCCGACGCCCCGGAGGAGCGTATAAATTACAGGCCTTTTGTTGGTAACTGTACGGTAGGGCGGCCAGCCCATTGGCCGCCGGATGAGCCCAGTCACAAATCTCATTTATCAGGCTCTGCGCGAGGAACCACCCCTCACCGGCTTTCGCCGGAGCTCCCCTCTAAGGGGAGCCAGTATCTTACCTTATGATTGTGGTGGCTCCCCTGGAGGGGAGCTGGACGCGAAGCGGCCTGAGGGGTAGTTCCTTGCCGCAAACCTAAGGCAACACCGCACAATTCCCGCCTTACGGCTTAAGCACCGCTCCGGCGGC
>OJQM01001130.1_pt1 | contig 11587 bp, 8 predicted proteins | sample 1598751 | NCBI WGS metagenome assembly OJQM01 (sample SAMN03922455, study PRJEB24848) | human gut metagenome | isolation source: stool sample | host: Homo sapiens | place: Germany | collected 2009-11 | reverse complement strand
ATTCAAGCTGAGCCGGAGCAGGAGTCTGATTGTATAAGCCATATGCCTTCATGATAGCATAGACAGTATCATTATGAAGCAGGTTGTACTGACGAATAGCATCAAGTGTATGAAGACCCTTTTGATGCCAGGACTGGGCAACAGGATCAATAAATTTCATATTAAGCTTGCCCTTGCAGTGATTAGCGCAGTAATCAACAAGATAATCAATGACATCTGGTGAGCGGTTAAACTGAAGATACCAATAGCCAAATGATTCTGTGTCTGCATAATTAAGCGGATGCGAAAAATACTGCTGCCATGCCGACATATACATGTTAAACTCTGGATCGTTCTCAAGAAGAATCAGCTCCTCTTGGGAAAGATGAAGTGACTGTATAGAAGGGGTCGCATTTGCAGCAGAATGTGTAGTAGTTTGTGTGGAAGCCATTGAGCCAGAAGCATTTGCAATGGTTGTATTTGCAGGAGAAACTAAAGCAGGAGTGGGCGTAGGAATTACAGATTGTACGCTTGGAGCAGGTGCAGCTGTCTGTGTAGGTGCAGTCTGTGCAGAAGCCTCTGTCTCTGCCTGAATAGATGGATCTGTAAATGCAACTCCTGACAATTCGTGACCCGATGTAAAGCTAAGGCGCATCAAACCAACAGATTCCCAATAACTAAGAGAACGAAGTACCTCGCGCTCTGAAATATCAAGCCTGTCACTAATTGAAGCACTGCTTAAACCAGTGGCTGATGTCGAGACAGCGCGAAGCAAATATAGGTAAACCTTTACATCCGTACCGGAGGCGGCAGGAAGAAAACGGTCTATAAAATAGCCGGGAACAACAAGGGTATCTATGCTGAGCCGGTTCTCCAGTAAAAGAAAGGACATAAAAAACCTCCAAAATCCAAGTATCATCTTTGTAAAGTATAGCACAAGTTATTTCTTTTGAAAAGCGATAAAAAATCCCCAATTATTTCCCTTAGGATCAGGGCAAGCAATTGGGGATTTTGCGAATACCTTATTTAGAAATTAAGTCTTCTCCGATTTTTACAACATCACCGGCGCCCATAGTGATCACCAGATCACCAGAGGCTGCGTGCTGCAAAATAAATTTTTCAATTTCTTCAAATATTGCTAAAGAATCAATGTCAGTCCTTTTTTCCAACTGATTTTTTATTCCATATCGTATTGAATAAATATTATGCATACAAATGAAATACAAAATATATTTTTTATTTTTCCATGTTAGAAAAGCTAATTCTTTATAAATCAAATATGCTTGATAGTATTCACCTAATCTATATAAAATAAAAGGCAGTTCCAAATCACTAATATTACATTTATAATTTTCCGCCCTTATTTCTTTCATTCTATTACATAGATTGACACAATCTAATTCATAAAAATAATCAATTGATGAACATGGAAAATTTTTATGTATATTACGATAGAATTTTTTATTTATTAATCTTAAACCATCTAAATCAAATATTCTATTAATGTATGCCAGCTTCCTTATTTCTAAAATATGACCTTTATATTGGATTACAAATTTCCTTCTTCCAGAAAAAGTTTTTAGTTGTTTTTTTATATTATCAATATAGGGAGAAAATATTTGAAGCCCAGATGAATGATAGTTCCAATGTAACTGTTCTTCTTTTGGAATAATATATTTTAGTCCATCTCCAAGAACCCTTATTTCATCTTTACATGAATCAATATATCCACAAATGTAATTGATCAAATCTTTCTCTTTCTTTAGATTTTTAATCAAACTAAGTTGCTTATATAAGGCAATGCCGGGCTTTAAAGAAAGTCCAGTATTATTAATCTTTATAGATTGTTCTTCTAAATAGCATTCTACATCATGTATAGGTAGGCTTACAATGTTTATACCTTTATTTTCATAATAAGTTCTTTGTATAAAATCAACCTCTTTATCTGTTAAAAAATAGACACGTTGCATATTTTCTTTTAGAATATTACCGACATCATTTAAAATTATTTTAAGATTCATGTCATTAAAAGAGAATCCTATGAATAATATTAATTTAGAAGCAAAAAGAGATTGAACAAAAGATCTTATAAGAGGGAAATTATTGGAATAATTATAATAATCATTCTCTGTTAGAACAATATTATCAGCTTCAAAATCACCATGCATTTTAATAAGCGTATTTTGATACTGTAGATACGGCAAATCAGTATCTCTTTTTACAACATAATATTGCTGGTATTTTTGCATAATTGCCTGTTCTATCAAATCGTCATAATTTGTAGTGATGATATGACATGGCTTCAAATCCAATATGGCGTAATGTATTGGATTGGGTGAGATTTTTCCACACATCAAAGACTCTTTTATTTTTTCCATATATTCTTTATAGCCTCTGGAGTCTTTATACAATTGAGCAACTTTGAGATCGTCTGTTTCTTGGCGTAATGTTTCTGGTAAATCTTGTTTTAAAGATTCAATTAGCTTTCCCCACATTGGAACACCAGAATTTGTAGAAACACCAGCTCCTACAAATATGACAAGTTTATCTTGTTTACTTGCTTCTTGTATATGTAATATATTAGATAGTTGAACGTTATTCATAATCTTTTTATAAAATTTTCTACATATCTTCCATTGAAAAAAGCCTGCTCTCTATCTCATACTTAAACAAGACTTTCTTCCGTAATTCCTCTACTTTGAGTGCAAACAAATCCGGCTTGAAATTTTTGGATTGCCTTTTCACCTCTGCCACCAGAGCTTTTTTCTCTTCCGCATATAGTCCGACAATATCTATTTCATCCTGATCTTTATTATTCTTGCCTTGCCACCAAGAGCCTATATCTGCAAATTCCTTGCTTTCCATCATCTGTTGGCGGAAATACATTTCCAGAGCCAAACCGGAGAATGTCGGATAATCCTTTTTTATAATATCTGCCAGGCGTTCAAAATTCTGTATCTCTATATAATTTTGATACTTGATAAAATACCGGAACCAGAAACGTAAAAACATATCCGAAACTTCATAACGAACTGTCTGGGAACCCTCTTTGGAGAGTATGGGCCGTTTCTTCTTTACCAGATTATAGTCTTCTTCCAATCTCTTCAATTGTCCGCCCAGACTCATTCCACCCATAACCGCTTCCATTTCCGGTAGGGTGTTCTTACCATTGGAGATTGCTGATAAGATAGAAAAGTAATTACCGTATTTTTTTCCGAACTCCTGTATCAGCAAAGCCTGTCCTTCAGTCAGAAAGGATGAATCGGGTTGCAACATGAAATCGACCATGCTTTCCATGCTTGTACATCCATTGTCCATAAACTGCTCGATATACTTTGGGACACCACCGGTAAAGGTATAGAGTGCCAACAAGTCATCTTTAGTATAGTCGGCCTTATGATCCGATATGATTTCTTTCAATACGGAAGTAGTAAAAGGAGCTAACTTCATGATACTGTCAGCACGGCCATACAGCGGTTCTTTTGAATCCCTGAAGATTTTATTCATAAGGGTATAGACCGAACCGCTCATGATAAGATTGACATGGCTCTGTTTCCTCAGTCGATCCCAAGTATCCTGCATCAAACTGTAAATCTCTTGATTTATGTAATAGAACTCCTGAAATTCGTCTATAACCAGATTATATTCCATCCGTGTTCCCAAATCCATTAAGAAGCGGAACATTTCTGCAAAGTTGGTAAGTTCCGGTACATAAATATCAAGTGCCTGCCGGATCTCGGAAGTAAATCGTAGACAGAGATCTGTTTCATTGCTTCGGCTGACAAACAAGTACACCGTAGGAGTATCCTCGCAACTCTTGAATATAAGACTGGTCTTGCCGATACGTCGCCGACCGGTAAGGACAGTCATTTGGGAATGCACGGAAAAGGATACTTGGCGAACCTTTTCCAATGATGCTAACTCTTTTTCTCTATTGTAGAATTTCATATCCTTATCATTTTATGTTCGATTTCACTACTGCAAAGTTTACCACTGTAAAATTTACGGCGGTAAATTTTGTAAGCAATAGCAAAGTTACTAATAATTTTGAGAATATAATATGATTAAAGCACTGAAAACCAAAAAAGAGTAAATACTTAACATTTCAACTCATTTACGATACCGTATTATACTAAATCAGTTTCTTGACGCCACTCAAAATAAGTAAAATGCCCAAAAGCATCAGCATCAGAGAGGCAATAGGAGCACTTGGCGGCAAGCTCGTCATCGGAGGCGTTCCCAAGTCCGGCAACAAGGACGATCCCGATCCTGACCGGCCCGAAAAGCCCAAACCCAAGCTGAAGTTATAGCTCCTGTAACCGAAGCCATAAAAACAACCCCACTCTGCTGTTTCTTGGAAAGCCGGCGGGGTGGGGTTTATACTATACATATAACCGAAATTTTACTATTGTAAACTTTACAGCAGTAAAATTTCAGAAATCATGAATCAAATGTGAAATTCCACTATTCTCAGAGCAGACTTACTATCTTGGCCCTATAAATCTATCTCCATTAAAATGAATCATATGGTCTGGATTCTCCGCTATCCAAACTTCGGTTTCCCATGCAATATCAGCCACATGTTTCTTGAACTCTGATCTATCAGGAAAAGCAGTAACATATACTTTCCCCGCTTTGCATTCTTTCGTGAAATCTTCCAGCTCGATTACACGTTTGGGAGATACCGACCCATGCGAAGTAACCACTTCGATTAGGAATAGCCACTCTTTATTACCGTCATAAATGACAATATCCGGCAGTTTGCTGTGTTCTGTGATCGGAATGCCAATTTCTTTTAAAAACTCCTTGTTACAATAAAAGTCTTTATTGGCAGTATCACCGATATAAAGGACTTTTGCACCTGCCGCAAAACGGGGTGCAAACTCATTAATGACCGCCGCCTGTACTTCATTATGCTTGCCCGGAGACAGTTTAAACTCCATATCTTCAATAGTAACCGGCATCATTCTATACCAATTTTTCTCAATTCCCTTATTCTGTCACTTTATCTTCTATTTCTAAACAGAACAAATCCAAACTCCTATTTTTTTGCCGACACTGCTTCAGCTTTTTCCGCATATCCTTGGCAATATAGACATAATTCAAATTTTTCTTATCTGTATCTATATAGTTATTTTTTTTCTTGCCATCAATTCGATTGATTAAATAATGCAGATGTTCTTTCGGATTAGCATATTGTGCGGTTTCCTTACAAGAAGTTTCAAATAAAGGTATCAACCAAGCATCGGTTTCCTCTATGGCAATTGCGTACGCTACCTTATCTCGATATGCTTCAGGAACAATTTCAACTATTTTTTGTTTTACCGTAGCATGAAGTTGTTCACAATATTCCCTCCAATCCGTACCCTTGGTACGCAATGGTTCCGCTATATCATACCCGGCTTCTCCACGTTCTGCCGTATCTATTTGAACAACCAATAAAGCATCTTCAGTCAAACCATCAAAGAATGGCTGAAGCAAGCGTTCATCTCCGCATGATTGTAAAACCAGATTCCAGTTACTGAAACTCAACTCATTCAAATCGGTTTCATCATACTGTTCACGGGGACGCAACTGTACGACATCGCTACCATCAATACCTTTCAAAGCCTTTAGGACAGCTTTTATCACGGCTACATCCGCATTCCCTTCTGCTATTATTCCTAATCTCATACTGTCAGAAGTTGTTAGGAATACCGCCAATCAATCCTTTCATCCACATTTCAGAAAGCATCATGCGATAATCTCCGGTCTGTTCTTTAGTTTGAATGCGTTTGGCTTGTGTTTTCCCCTCGTCATTACGAGTCACGACAAATAATCGTTGGCTGTCATCATTCAAATTCAATCCATCTAATATGGCTGGGTTGTGGGTGGTAATCAAAACTTGTTTGCCGTTCTTTACCGCCAATTCACAAATCTTCTTCATTAAGAATCTGCATAAACGAGGATTAAGACCATTTTCAATGTTATCTATGGCAAAGAAATCCGGCGTTTTTTTACTGATAAATAATGCTAGATAGAATAACAATTCCAATGCACCTTCATTGGCATTTTCCGCAGAAAATAAATTATTCTTCTTTTGCATGAATTTATCTCTAAAATAAAGATTGGACTTGCTTCGACCTAATTTATATCCTTGCATCTTGTACATATCTTCACTGTCAAAGAATATATCCTCAATCCAAGAAATATATTCTTTAGCGGATTCTTTGATTTGAATAATTTCTTCCTTAGGAAGATTGTTTAACAATACATCCAATCCTTCTCCGTTAACTCCTAACGGATATTGCAGGCTTTCAGAGGTCAATCCGCGAAGTGCATTGATAGATAAAGAATAGATAAGATATTTAGAAACATAAGTTCTTAACATCTCTGTTTTTTTGACGACATCATCCGCATCTGCGTCTTCACGATTTTCCCCGGTTGAGTAAGCGGCAGCCCAAGTGGAATATATATCTTCCGGTGTCGGATTATATACTGTATATTTGATACGTGCACCTTCTGTACCAGACATATTCACACTGATAGTACTATTAGCCATTTGTCCATAAAAGGAACTTACCATTAAATCAGGCTTGGCTATTCGGATACCTTTCTGCACCATAGCATTGACCTCTATTTGGCAGGCACGTTCTGCGGCAACCATTCCTACGGCTTCCAATATATTCGATTTACCGGAGCCATTGGCTCCAATAAATACATTGACATTACCTAATGGTAAATCAGCTGCTGTTATAGACTTGAAATTTTTTATGGTTATCGTTTTTATCATATCCTTTGTTTTATGCAAGCACTTAATATTCAACACATATTAAGTCATTACTTTACGACAAAGATACTGATTTTCCGTTATAACAATGAATTAAAAAGTATATTTTTAGATATATACTGTCCGGCATTAACTTTTCAATCGTACAAGAATCGCTTTTCTCCTAAAAAATATTCCGGTTTTTACGCCACGAAACTGGAATATTTTTAGGTGTACACATAAAAAATGATACCCCTCCGGACCGCTGTCCTTTGGAGTATCACCATTCGAACAAGAAAAGAAACTTCATCCTGTTTCACAACTGTATGAAGTCATTGCCATGACAAACACCAATACGCAGTTTGGGATTTCCTGCCTCACGGCAGTAGTTTCACCGGTACAAAGCAAAAACATGGACTTATTCTTTCGGCAGCGGATAGCTCTCGGACAGCTTGTCCTCACGTGCCTGCCGTTTTATCTCGTTCTCGTCGAAGTTGTTGCGGATGAACTCGTGCAAATCCGATTCCTTGTAATATGTCTTGTGATATATCGAATAGAACTTCAACACCCCGTTATTCCGGTATCGTTGCAGCGTACGTTTGCTGATGCGCAACAACAGGCATACTTCCTGATTGTCGTACAGACGCTCTCCGTTCAGGTAGTTCAGGTGCTTTTCCCTCGTTTCCGCCTTGTCCAGCTTCCGTGAGATGCGGTACAGCTCACCCATGATACGTTCCATCCATGCTTCAAATTCCGTTTTATCTACTAACATACGCTTTCCTCCTTAAAAGTTCCCGATAACATAATAGCTCTGGTTATCGGATGATTTCAGAATGATTTCTTTCTCACGCATGAACCTGATGTAGCTTTTCGCCGTGCGCTCCTTCACTTCCAGTATCGACTGGATTTCTTCCGCAAGCTCCACATAAGTAACAAAGCGCCTCCGGCTGAATACCTCTTTGGCCACCGCTACAAGCTCGTCCTCTTTGCGCTTGTCCTTTTCCTCTTTCGGTTTTTCGCCCAGATAGACATGCATGGCCTTTTCCTTATCCCACGAAAACTGCATGATAGGCACATCCAGCGGACTTCCATCCCTTACTTTCAGAGCCTTCACCACCGATATGGCCGGATCGCTGTCCTTCTCTATGGAAAGGATCGCCGCAGCCTTCCGCTGCAACTCGCTTCCCAAGTGTCCCCTCAGCTTCAGCCCGTTGGGGATAAAATGCAGTACCGTTACGATACACGTCTTGTAGATACCGGCCAGCCGATACAGTTCTTCCACGACGGCTATGCTCTCCGCTTCATCGTTGGCACATTTTATCAAATCCGCAATCCCGTCTATCACCACCAGATGAACACCGCCGTATTGATAATGATACTTGTCCAAGCTCTGGATAATGGAAAGCAGGCGTTCTTTCCGGCTCATTCCCGTAAGACAATACGCCTTGAACCATTCCGGCATCGCCTCACGTCCGCATCGCCGCAGCAGGTTGCTGATATTCTTATACAGCTGTACTTCGCTCTGTTCCGTGTCATAGAACAGTACAGCCTTGTTCCTGCTGTTTTCGTGGAGCGTAACGCCCAGCGCATCCACATCCGTTCCGGTGGGACGGATAGCACCAGCAATCAGCGCCGCCACATAGTTACTTTTTCCCGTGCCTTCTCCGCCGGTGATACAAAGCAGGTTGCCTTGAGTTCCGAGAGGCACGTCATTTACCGATACGATCATCTGTGCAATGGGAGGCGGATTGTTGAAATCCACCTCGCAGGATTTCAATGCCGACATGGTTTCGCTGTATAAGGTTTCCAGATAGTCCAGAAAAAGTTTTATCAAATCCTCACGGCTGTTCCCCAGCATGAAGTAGTCCGATACATCCTTTTCCGCCTTTGTACCGGCAAGCGGGAGCAACAATCGCTTAACCCCGTATTCCTTCAGCTCCTCTTCACGCTTCGCCGAGCTTTTCAGCCCGGTACTGTCCACATCATAGAGGAGGATGATATGTTTGAACCGGAACGAAAGCCGGTGTATGACAGCCGCAGGGATAAAAGCCGTTTCCGAATTGAAACAGATCGCATGGAAGCCGTGTGCCGCCAGACTCATCACATCCTTTTCCCCGCCTGTGATAAAGAGCAGATCACCCTTTGCCGGCAGCTGCTCCAGCCCGAAACAGTAGTTGTCGCCAAAATCACCGGCATACAGGAACCGCATTTGTGAACACGGACGGTAAACCTTGATATGCTGTTTCCCCATATATCCGAACATCGGTTCATCGACGCTTGTCATGCAGGAAAAAGGCTTCCTTTCCTGGTTCTCGCTGCTGAACTTCTTCAGCGATACCGTCCGGTACGTTTTCAGAACATTTTCCCCGATTCCCGATTTACCCCAAAAGGCAAGTTCCGCAGCCGTAAAGGGCTTTTGCACGACAGTATAAGGCCGGACGCTTTTCGCTGCTTTTATACTTTTCCTGTAATCCGGTAATCCCTAAAAATAAAAAATCCCCCGAAACATTTCCCTTTTTCGGTCAAAATCCCTATATTTGCATCAGTTCCAAGAGCAAAGCGAAGCAATGCAGCGAAACCCGCACAGCTACCAAATCGCTACCGGCTACCGAACTTTCAACTCTTTAAGTCTTATCTACCAACCGATTACAAAAAAACGATTATTTTTTAATAATAAAGCTATTAGCCCTGAGAAGAAAGAACTATTTATTCTGTGGAAATGATGATGCGGCAGAGAATGCTGCGGTAATCTATGCTTTTATGGGCTGTTGCAAAGTAGGAGAAGTTAACTTCAGAAATTGGCTTGTATATGTCCTGAAGAATATACATACTTATGACAAAGATTACAGCAAAGATTTAGCAGAACTCTTGCCTCGCAACTGAAAATCCGAAAACTCCCAAAAACTCTAAATCTTCTCTGAATGTTTTGCGAGTTTTTAATGATAGATAGAAAAAACTTGCAAAAGTAAAAAACAAATTATTCAAAAAAAAGAGTTTATTTTCCCCCAAAAAGCCAAAGAGGACAATGTGTAATTTTTAAAGATCACTTTAAAATAAATGAAGGGGCAGCTGAGAGTCAATTTTCCACATTACCAACTAATTCGTGCATATTTGAAGAAAACGGAACAGAAAATGGTGTTTTAAAGTTCAAAATATGTATTTTTGCAAGCGCCTTCACCTATTAATATAGGTCAACAAAAAGCAAAAACATTTATTATTCTACTATAACATAGTTATATTGAAATAATGAATCAGAAAGACAGTTCTTTCGCATCTACCTAGGAATAAAGCAGTTAAAGTATTTTGTGACGGAATTTTTTATTAATATGATAACTAAATATCACGCGAAGTATTACGCAAACTTGCTTACACAAAAAGCTGTGGGCGGTGAACTATCTTCAATCTCGCAATCACTAATGAGTGCGTCTGTTGACATCAATCCACATCAGATTGATGCAGCTCTTTTTGCATTCAAATCACCGCTATCCAAAGGTATCGTTTTAGCTGATGAAGTCGGTTTAGGAAAGACTATCGAAGCAGGTTTGGTCATTTGCCAATATTGGGCTATAGGCAAACGAAAGATTATAATTGTTTGTCCTGCTGCATTGAGAAAACAATGGAGTACAGAATTGATAGATAAATTTGGCATTGACAATATTATCCTTGACACTAAGAACTATAATGAAGCCATCAAGAACGGCAGATCTCCATATTCAAAGAATAAGGCAATTATTTGTTCCTATAATTTTGTGGCTCGTAAAAAGGATGAAATATTGATGCATGGTTTCGATATATCAATCATTGATGAAGCTCACAAACTAAGAAATGTTTATCGCCAATCAAGCAAAACATCTCATGCAGTTCGTGATGCTCTCACAACAACAAAGAAGTTGTTGCTTACAGCTACCCCCTTCCAAAACTCTTTACTGGAGCTTTATGGCTTGACAAGCATAATTGATGATCATATTTTTGGTAGCGAGAAATCATTTAGAAGTGAATACGGTTCTGGAGAAAATAATGCCGACCTTCGTGCACGATTGTCTACGATGTATAAACGTACATTAAGACGTGATGTAAAAGAATATATCAATTATACAAATAGATTACCACTGACACAGAAGTTCGACTCAACTGATGCTGAATATGAGCTATATCAAGCTATTTCTGATTTTCTCAGAAGAAACGATATATACTCAGTTCCTGCACAGCAGAAGAAGTTGACTACAATGATAATCCGTAAGATATTGGCTTCTTCAACTTTTGCTCTTATAAGTACATTGACTAATATAAAATCACGTCTCGAAAAGATGCTCGAAACGGCATCTATGCTCTTATTTACAGCAGAGGATTTGATAGACGATGATGAAGAAATAGATTTGTATGTTGATGATAACGAAGATATATCAGCCGAGGAAGAGAATGCGATTGACATTGATAAACTAAAGGCTGAGATTGAGCTATTGCAAACATTTATCAACAAAGCCAAACAGATAAAGCAAGATTCCAAATCAGAAGCTCTTCTTCAAGCATTGGATAAATCATTTGAGATGCAAGCCAAAGAGGGTGCTTCACGAAAGGCATTGATATTTACCGAATCAACAAAGACACAGGCATATCTGAAAGAATATCTTGAAGCTAATGGCTACGAAGGTAAAATCGTATTGTTCAATGGTCGGGGTTCTGACCCTAAAACAACACAAATATATAAAAACTGGTACGAAGCTAATCCTTCAAAAGTTAGTGGCATCAAATCTGCTGACCGAAGAATGGCATTAGTAGATTATTTTAGAGAATCGGCAGATATTATGATTGCAACAGAGGCTGCTGGCGAAGGTCTTAATCTTCAGTTCTGTTCTCTTG
>OJQM01001125.1_pt1 | contig 11633 bp, 6 predicted proteins | sample 1598751 | NCBI WGS metagenome assembly OJQM01 (sample SAMN03922455, study PRJEB24848) | human gut metagenome | isolation source: stool sample | host: Homo sapiens | place: Germany | collected 2009-11 | reverse complement strand
GTTCCCAGCGGTAATAGGTGGATGCGTTGATTCCTTCTTGTCTGCACCACGCCCGTACTGACAGGCCACTGCTGCGGCAATTCTGTATCCGCGCCGACCACTCCTGCAGCTTCGCTCGGTGTTTCAACTCTGCGCTTGTCATCCTAACACCCCCACAATACAATAGTAGCGGAACGTTTCACAACGTTCCGCTACTATTGTATTGTGCCTGTCCATGCGCAGGGTGGTTTGACGGTTACAATTTAGGGGTGAGGTTCCCCTTAAAAAGCACAGACTATCTCTTGCCGCATAAAAAGCGGCCAGCAGTTTACTCTGCTGGCCGGGAAAACTTTATATTTTTCACTGTCCTCTTGACGGGTAGCAGTTCAAACTGAACCGCTGCGTTTATTATGGTATTCAGAAATTGCGCTGGATGAAGCGCCGCAGCATCGCCGCGACCTGCGCGCGGGTGGCGCTGCCGGTGGGCTCCAGCTTATCGCCGGTCCCCTGCATCAGCCCCTCGCCGACGGCCCAGTTGAGCGCCGAGACAGCGTAGGCGCTGATGGCGGCCTGATCCTGAAAGCTGGAGAGGTTTTCGCGCAGTGTCACGGCATCCATGCCGCGATAGGCCGCGAAGCGGAATAAGATGGCCGCCAGCTGCTCACGCGTAATCGCCCGGTCAGGTGCGAAGGTGGACGCGTCGAAGCCTGTGACAATACCGTTTTCGGAGGCCCATGCAATCGCCTGCTCATAGTAACTGCCGCGGCGCACATCAGCAAACGGGCAGCCATGCTTGGCCGCGGGCTCGTTTTCCATGCGCCAGAGGATGGTGACGATCATGCCGCGTGTGGTGGACAGATTCGGGCCAAACGCCGTGGCCGTTAGGCCGGTCATCAGCCCCGTGTCATAGACATACGCAACATCGTCATAGTACCAGCTGCCGGACGGAACATCTGCAAACGGCAGGCCGCTGCCGCTGAAGCGGACATAAACGTTTGCCGTACCGCTCGGCATGGTGAAGGAATACGTGCCGTCGCGGTTTTCGGTGAGTTTGAGGCGCTCGCCGTCCTCGTCCGTGACCGTGATGCGCTGCACAGTGGCGTTCCGGCCGGGCGTCACGGTGATCGTGACCTTGTTGCCCGCACTGGCATAGGACTTGTCGACCTTGGCGACGCCGTCGCCGCTGTTCGAAATCTTCACAGGGAAGCTGGGCTTGGCGGGCTCGCCGCCGGACGAGCGCTGCTGCACCTTCACGGTTGCGATGTCCGTCTTCGGCGCAATCGTCTGGCTTTCGTCATAGACAGCGATAAAGGTATAGGTCTGTGTCTTGTTGGGAAGCGTGGCCGAATACGTGCCATCGCCGTTGTCCGTCAGGGTGACGGCGTTGCCGGCCTCGTCCGTGCCGGAAACCGTCACCACAGCGCCATCCGGCAGATTGCCGCGTTCAAGCGTCAGCGTGACCTTGCCGCCGCCCGAGAGTGTGTCGTGGTCGGCAGTCAAAATGAACGTCGGCACAGTGCGGTTCTTTGCCACAAGGTTGATGGCCAGTGTAACCGGCTCATAGTTCTGCGAGGTATACTGGACGGTGATGGTGCCAACCTTTCCCTCTTTCGCCGTCTCGTTCTTGAGAATCGGAATCGAGACGCCCTGCTTGCCGCCTACCATTTTCAGCGTTGCGCCGGAGCTATAGTACCCGCCAGCCGAGACGTCCGGCTCGCCATAGGCCGTATTTTTGCCGAAATACAGCCCTTCAGCCAGCGCAGGAAGCTCTGGGAGCGCAGCCTCGTAGGTACCGGCCCAGCCGTTGTAGATCGTGAGCGTCACGGGCGCGGGGTCTGTCAGCTTGGCCCGCTTGACGGTGATTTCGGCCGTTCCGGAAGCTTCCGCGTAGGTATAATCGGCCGGGATAAACTTCCAGACAAGATCTGCGTGCCTACCGGCGTCCAGAATTGCGTCCGGCGTCTGCCAGGCGAAGGTTCCTTCAAGCTCTGGGATTGTCTTGCCCGAAAGCGTGATGGTGTCCAGCCGCTCGCCGTAGGTGAGCTTGGATTTGCTCGGTGTGACGGTAGCTGTGACGGCTAGGCGATCCTTTGTTACCACGCGAACACGAATTGTAACATCTGAATAATTCTTACAAGTTACAGTGATAGTAAATTGGGCAGCCTCTGTACTCGGAGCCGTAATTACGGCATTCACAGGAATCTTCAGACTGTGGCCTTCCAAGACAACCTGGTTTGCGTCAATCAACTTAGCTACTACGATGTTCTTTTCCGTAATCTCATAGCTTTCAAAGCCCAGGTTCTGAAGGTTACTCAGGCACGCATCCAGATCAATCGTATACGTGTGCGCAACGCCGGAGTAAGCATCAACTGTTTTCGTCTGCTCCATATGGGACGTATTCTTCGTAATCGTGCCGGTTGTCTCGAACGTTTCCTCCATGATCGGCTGCTTGTTCGCGTCATAGCCGAAGCAGTAGTTGTGGTTCGTCAGCGTGACCGTGACGGTTACGTTTTTGTTCTCTCTGGCGTTCTTGTCTGCAAACACAGCCGAGAGCGTGTACGCGCTTGCGGGAACAGTCAGATTGCCAAGGGTAAGGCTGCTGCCGTCCTCAATCTTTGCGCTTGTCGTACCGTCGTAGGCGCGCGTCTGAATGGTGGCCGAAAGGACCGCGTCGGACAGATCAATCCGCTGAACGGTCAACTGCACGGTGTTCGACGAAAGCGTATAGTTATCTCGGGTTACTTCGCAACGATACGCATAGCTGCCGATGCTCTTAGTCACCGTCAACTCGCTTGTCGTTTTGCCAGCGATTTCTGTATTATCGCAGAACCACTTATAGGTTACGCCGCTGCTGCTATTCGGCTCAACTGTTGCCGTGAATTTTACAGACGTGCCGTAAGGAACTGTCGTTACTCCGTCGGCCGAAATCGTCACGGAGCGAAGCGGCAGGAATGCTACTTCTTTCGGCGTTCCGGTTACTGTAAAGCTCTTCTCGTCTGCTCCAATGGTGCTTGCGGTCTCCCAGCCAGACGCAGTTTTATAGCCTTTGGCTGCGCCAAGAATTCCGCCGTAGTTTGCGTAGGTCGAGTCCGTTACATCGATGGCGTAGTATTTACCGCCGTTGAGCGTGAGCTTGCCTGTGTCTTTGACTTTCAGACGGTCAAACGTGCCGTCCTTAATCGAGATTTCGCCGCCGCTTATAACAAGCGCAATCTGATTTTCGCTATTCGCGCAACGCAAGCGCTTTCCGCCAAGAGACAGTGCAAAATTACCTTCGGAAATAGTCGTATTGCTGTTCAGTGTTATATCCCTCAGCAATACTAGACACGAGCCCGGCGTAATCTGCGCTTTTTCCAGCATTTTCCATATCGTACCATATTCATAAATATTGTAATTCCCATCTTCGAGGTACAGCTTTGCTTCGGCCTGTGTATTGCAGATAGAGCAAATACCTTTTTCATCATACTCGTGCTGCGTATGGCGCACAATCGTAATGTATTCATCTTTGCCCGCAGTAAGTTCAGCCTCATTTCTTGCGTGCGGCAGGTAGACGTCACCCATTTTAAACATATCCAGGGTGTTCGGCATAAAGCTTCCAAGCGTTCTTCCTCCATCCACTTTCAGATGCTTATAATTACCGCCGTCCAGCGTTGCCCCACCGTCACTATTGATTGTGACAGTTCCGTCAAAATATGCCTGACTGCTGCCAGCATAAAACCATGCATTCTGGTTTACGATAACATTTCCTGTAAATTTGCCGCTACTAACAGTCAACCGGCCACCTGGGGAAGAAACTGTCGCATTTTTAAAAGTACCACCATGCACAGTCACCTGGCCGCTCATGATCAACAGATTTCCAAGATCAGAATCTTCGCTGGCATAAATAGTAGCAATGCCGGGAGTGTAATATGTGCCATAGCTTCCATGCACCACAATGCTTGCGGCAGTATCTGAATACGTATTCTGGATCGTATATTTTCCGCTGCCAATTTCAAGGGAACCACCCGACTGCACATAAATCGCCCCCCAATCACGCGATTTTCCAATCAGCGTGCCACCAGGGCTATCGCCTACTGCCCTGAAATTCAGCTTCCATCTGTCCTTTGGGACAGAGAACACCACACTACTACTCGTAAGCGTTTTGCCGTTCATTACCATGTAGAGTGTATGCCCACCGGTGACATACTCGTTGTTAAGGGCACCTCCAACATTTGCGTTTTCGAACATGGTAAACCAGCAATCGCTGGTTTTCAGCATATCCCAGGCTGCGTTCATCGCAAGGTCAAAGGTTTCATAATAGGTTCTCTGACCGACAAGCGCACTAGGAGACACGCTGGCCGCCATTTGCGAGTCGCATCTATCACAGTAACCAGTATCCTGATTAACCTGGTCATGCGTACAAGTTTTGAATGTCTTTTCAAGTTTCTTTATAACATAAAAATCATCGGAGGTAATCCGCGCACAAATGGTGCATTCAGGTACTTTGGGGGTATAATCAGTCGTAAATGTTTTGGCATCGAGTGTAGGACTTTTGAGCTGCTCACTATTCGTCGTACCATAACTCGTAGAAGTTTCAACAAAATATTCGCAAGTAGCATCTCTACCGTCCGCGAGACAGTCCAGTGTTACAGCAAGCGTCACCTTTCGGTTTACATAAGTATCTTCCGGAGTGACTGTAATATCTGAGGTTGAGAAGGGGGCTTTCTCAACCGTCACCTTGGAGATAAGCGTATTTAAAAGTTGGCTCAAGGTCGCCCACTTCCCATTTACTTTATATCCCATGTCAGGGCCTAAAATATATCCGACCCCGCTATAGCTCATAAGACCATCATACTTACTGCCTATTGTGACCGACAACGTAGCTGTTTTGCTTTTCAAGTAAAATCTGCCATTATTTTCGACTGCCGTAGAACGATCATTTTTTACGGTCAGGTTGGCCGTACCGTCGACCCCAAAGGAATTTATTTGTTTTAGCGTATGCCCATTAAAATCGAGCGTAAAGGTGCCCTTCTGAAGCTCATAAGTGTTGAGGCTGCAATTATCAAGCAGCTTCACAGTGCAGCCCGAATTTGCCTCTGTCTGCGCTGCACTCAGTGCTTCTTCCAATGTATCATAATATGTGGCGGAGCTGGACGCGCCAGCGGTAAGCTCCGCCACGAGTGCGGCGCCGCACTCGTTACATTTAACTTTGCCGTTAACATCGATTGCCTCTAAATGCGAACACACGCCAAACTGCAACGTTCGTTCAGCCGTGGTTTCTTGATTGTTATAGGTAATCTGGTATTTAACACTATGGCTCTCACTCGATACATCAAAGGTGATAGTGATTAGAAGCGTATCCTCGCCTTCACCGCCAACACCAGCAAATGTAATGTTATTGTTGTCAACTTGCAGTGTACTTTGCTGCGCAGCCTTTATAATATCATATCTCAGACTAACATCTGACAGATGAATTCGAACAGTTAATGTCACTTCACCACCACTAAGCACACCGGGCTTTTCATCAGTGATGAGATTACCATTTTGTGTTGCAGTGACTGAGACAGTAAACGGTGTATCCTCTGCCAGCGGCATGAACAGATTCCCTGCCGTCATCAGTTCCGACTGTATTTTCGCCCCTGACTCCGGGGCCGGCGTTTCATTTTCTTTGGCTCTCGGCTCGGGCTGCGGCTCGTTCAGAGACGGAGCGGGCCCCTCCAGCGCCTGCACATCCTCTGCCAGTGCCGCCATCGGCAGCATCGACAGGCACAGCGCCAGACAGAGCAGCCAGCTGATCACACGTTTTTTCATAGATGCCTCCTTTTATCCTTTAATCAAACGCCCTTCGGGCGATTCCTACATATCCTTCGGCACCAGCCACAACTTCTGCGCCGCGGTTCTATCCTCGCTGCGGCGGTGAAATGTCCCGCCAGATCAGGCGGCTTTTCGCGTGCTTGCGCACCGCGTTTGTGCAGTCTGTATGCAAAAAGTGCAAAAGCTTTACTTATCTTAATGATAATTATAACAGCTTTTTGACTATTGCGTAAATCAGCACAAAATATAAAAATCATGATGCTATTTTGTTGATATTTCCAAATTAGCTGATTATATGCCGCCGGATTTTCAGGCCTTTCCGCAAAAACCGTGCATTTTTTCGAACTCTCATTGCTGGCAGTATCTTATGCTTTAGGCTTTTTCGAGGTGCGCCGGTGCAGAAGACGTATGACCGGTTCCTCTCAAGATAACGCCATATTATAATATTTTCTTTGTGTATTGTGTAGCAACCGGCACCATTCGCAGAAGAATGCATTTCAATGCCTCTCGACGAGCAAACAGTTTCCTGCTATGCTGAAAAAAGAAATATCTCAGGAGAGCGAGTGCGATGAAGAAGATACTCTTTGTGTGCTTGGGCAATATTTGCCACAGCCCGATGGCGGAGTTCGTGATGAAGGACTTGGCAGGCTGTCAGGGGCTTCTGTATAAAACAGAAATAGAATTTTGCTAACTTACAAATGTGTGGTAAGGTGAACAGAATGGATAACGAGCTTCAAACAAACATTACAACAGAGCAAACCTATCATTCAATCCGCCATTCCATTGTGCCTGCAAAGCGTAGTTTGAGTGCGGCAGTAAACTCCGCAATGGTGACGGCCTATTGGGAAATCGGCGAGCAGATCTACAAAGCCTGCGGAGAAAATGACCGCGCAGGATATGGCAAAAAGCTGCTGCAGCACATCTGACAGCTGAATTTGGAAAGGATTCGACGAGTCAAATTTGCGAAAGATGCGCCAGTTCTACTGCGCATATCCAATTCGAGACACACTGTGTCCTGAATTGAGCTGGTCGCACTACCGACTACTGATGCGCGTTCCCAATGAGAAAGAAAGAGCCTTCTATGCGGAAGAATGCGCGAAATCCGCGTGGAGCGTCCGGCAGCTTGAACGGCAGATCCACACGATGTACTATCAGCGCATCTTGGCAAGCCAGGATAAATCACTTGTTGCTGCTGAGATACAAACGACGAAGCCGAAACCGGAATATGAAAAAATCATCAAAGACCCCTATGTAATGGAGTTCCTGCAAATCCAACCGGATACGCATGTGTATGAGGGAGAATTGGAGCAGGCATTGATTGACCACCTGCAACACTTCCTGCTGGAGCTGGGACGAGGCTTCTCCTTTGTAGCACGACAGAAGAAGTTTACGCTGGATGGTCAAAACTTTTTCATCGACCTTTTACGCATCAAGATCTTGGCCAGATGCAGATGTACGTCAGCTACTATACTCGTGAGTTGATGAACGAAGGGGACACACCGCCGATTGGCATTGTCCTTTGCGCCGATAAAAGTGATGCTGTTGTAAAGTACACTTTGCCGGAGGATAATCACCAGATTTTCGCATCCAAATATTTCACCTATCTGCCGACAGAAGAAGGACTGAAGCGAGAACTGCGGCTGGATGAGTTCCAAAAGCTGTATGAGTAATACTCGTGTTGAATTCGGACGGGGGTTCGAATTGCGTCAGCGAAAATTTGAAATAATTTATTCTATGAAAAATGCTGACTACACTGAATTGAAAAAATCTGAAAAATTCACTCCGGCGCTCTATCATGAGAAAGATGGAATCTGGGAAGGAGGCAGTACAAGCCAGTTTTCACCGGTAATGACATTTAAGCTTTGGGAAAAGTTTTCTGATAGTTGTCTGGAGGTATCTGAAAGCATGGAAGTTAATGGAAAGAAAACTTTTGGATATGATGAACCAATTATCTATAAGCGAGTATAATCCAAGAATGAAATATTGCGATAAATTCCAGTTTGCCGTACTTGATCCCAACAGGGCTTGAGGCGGGCACGCCCCGACAGGAAGCTGTCCCAAAAAGACAGAAATTTTCAAGAATTGAAAATTTGCGGACACGGGACGATCCGCGCTCTTGTGAACAATAGAAAAACCAGAACTGCATGGCTGATTCAGCGAACGGTTCTGGTTTTTCTTGACGGGCGAAGGCCTTTCTGATAGGGTAAAGGCAAACTGGAGAACTGGCGCCCGACGCACTGCGTGTCGGGCGCGGGGAGGGAAAAGCGTGGAAGAAAATCTGTTTCGTTCCATCCCGCGGGTGGACGAGCTGCTCGGTCGGGACGAGCTCAAGGTGTCGGCGCTGCCGCCGGTGCTGCTGCGCGAGAGCGTGCGCGAGGAGCTGGACGCGCTGCGAGACGAAGTGCGCGGCGGCCTTTCCGCGCTGCCGGAGACAGGCATACTCTGCGCGCGCATTCTGGCACGTGCAGAGGAAAAGCAGCTGCCGACGCTGCGCTCGGTCATCAACGCGACCGGCGTGACGCTGCACACGAACCTTGGCCGCGCCTGCCTGAGCGAGCGCGCGGCGAACGCCGCGGCAGAGGCGGCGAGAGATTATTCGACGCTTGAATACGATGTGGAAAACGGCTGCCGCGGCTCGCGCTATCAGCACGTGGAGGCGCTTTTGTGCCGCCTGACGGGTGCGGAGGCGGCGATGGCCGTGAACAACAACGCCGCGGCGGTGCTGCTCATCCTGTCCGCGCTCGCGGGCGGGGGAGAGGTCATCGCCTCGCGCGGCGAGCTCGTCGAGATCGGCGGCTCGTTCCGCATTCCGGAGATTGTGACGCAGTGCGGCTGCACGCTGTGCGAGGTCGGCGCGACGAACAAGACGCACCGGCGCGACTATGAAGCCGCCGTCGGCGAGCAGACGAGAGCGCTTTTGAAGGTGCATACAAGCAACTACCGCATCGTGGGCTTTACCGAATCCGTACCGCGGGAGGAGCTGGCGGAGATCGCGCATGGGCACGGCCTGCCGCTCATTGAAGACCTCGGCAGCGGGGCGATCGTCGACCTCGAACCGTTTGGCATCCGCGGCGAGCCGACGGCGCAGAGAAGTCTGCACGCTGGTGTGGACGTTGCGTCGTTTTCGGGCGACAAGCTGCTCGGCGGGCCGCAGGCGGGGCTGATCGTCGGCAAAAGGGAGTACATCGAACGGATCAAAAAGCACCCGCTTGCGCGGGCGCTGCGGCTCGACAAGATGACGCTTGCCGCGCTGCACGCGACGCTCAGCGCCTATCTGGATGCCGAGATCGCCGTGCGAGAGATCCCGACGCTCGCGATGCTGTCGGCGAGCGAGGATGAGCTGCACGCCAAGGCGCTGCGGCTGCAAAAGGCGCTCGCGGACACGGGCGTTTCCTCGCAGCTCGTGTGGACGGGCGACGCTGTCGGCGGCGGCAGCGCTCCGGCGCAGGAGCTCACCGGCTGGGCCGTCGCGATCGAGCCGGGGAGGCTCAGCGTGGATGAACTGGAAGAGAAGCTGCGCCTTCGCGCCAAGCCCATCGTCGCGCGTATCCACCGCAGGCAGTATTTGCTGTGCGTGCGCACGATTCGAGAGGAAGACTTTGCCGAGATCGCCGCGGCGGCTGCGGAGGCCATCCGATGAAGCATGTTATCATCGGCATGGCGGGTCATGTCGACCACGGCAAGACCGAGCTCGTCAAGGCGCTCACGGGCGTGGACACCGACCGGCTGGCCGAGGAGAAAAAGCGCGGCATCACGATCGACCTCGGCTTTGCGCGCCTCGACTTTCCGGACGGGAGCTGTGCGAGCATCGTCGATGTGCCGGGGCACGAGAGGTTCATCAAGAACATGCTCGCCGGCGCGGGCGGTGTCGACCTTGCGATGCTTGTCGTGGCGGCGGACGAGGGCTTCATGCCGCAGACAGTCGAGCATCTGGACATCCTGCAGCTGCTCGGTGTGAAGGACGGACTCATCGTGCTGACAAAGACCGACTTAGTCGACGAGGACTGGCTGAACATGCTCGAAGAGGACGTCAAAAGCCGCGTCAAGGGCACGTTTTTAGAGGATAGCCCCATTTTGCGCACGTCCGTTCGCACGGGCGAAGGCATTGAGGCCCTGCGCGAAGCGCTCCGCGTTCTGACACTGCACGCGGAGGAAAAGAGCGCGCGCACGCCGTTCCGCCTGCCCATCGACCGCGTGTTTTCCGTCGACGGCTTCGGCACGATCGTCACCGGCACGCTCATCGACGGGCACATCGCCGTCGGCGACGAGGCGCAGCTCATGCCGCTCGGGAATAAGTGCCGCGTGCGCAATTTGCAGGTGCACGGGCGCGACGTGTCGGCGGTGTACGCCGGACAGCGCGCGGCGGTCAACTTAGCGGGCATCAAAAAAGAGAGCATCAGCCGCGGCGATGTGCTGTGCAGGACGGATTTGATGCAGCCGTCGCTGATGCTGGACGTGAAACTGCAAAATCTGCCGGATTCTAAGCGGATCATCGAGAGCGGCTCGCGCCTGCACATCTACCACGGCGCGGCGGTGCGCCTTGCAAAGGCAGTGCTGCTGGACCGCGACGCGCTGCGTCCGGGCGAGAGCTGCTATGCCCAGCTGCGGCTGAGCGAAGCGCTCGCCGCGCGGCAGGGCGACCGCTTTGTGGTGCGCTTTTATTCGCCGCTCGAGACTGTCGGCGGCGGGATGATCCTGGACGAGCATCCATACCGGCACAAGCGATACGACGCGCGCGTGATCGCCTCGCTCGCCGTGCGCGAGAGCGGATCGGACGAGGCAAAGCTCGTGCAGGCCGTCGGCGAGCGCGGCGCGGATGGCATGACGCTTGCGGACCTTGCCGCGTGCTTCGATGAACCGGAAGAAAAACTGGTGGAAATGCTCGCCGTGCTCTGTGCGCGGGGAAAGCTCGTCGAGATCGCGCCGTCGCGCTATCTTACATCGTCGACGCTGGACAGGCTGTGGACAGACTGTGAGACGATGCTGACAAAGTACCACCGCGAGCATCCGCTGCACGCGGGCATGCGCCTCGCCGAGGCGCGGCAGCGGCTTCTGCGAGGCAAAGCGCAGAAAAATGCGGACGCGATCCTCGCCTGCTTTGCGCGCGAGGGAAAACTCACGCTGACGGCGGAGCACTGCGCGCTTGTGGACTTTTCCGTGCATCTGACCAAGCGGCAGAGCGCCATCCGGGAAGAGCTGCTGCGCACCTGCCGCGCGGCGGGAATTCTTGGCAAAAAGCAGGACGCGCTCTGTGCGCTGTTCGACAAAAAAGACCGCGTGGAGTGCGCGCGCGTGCTTGAGAGTCTTTTATCTACCGGCGAGCTTGTGCTGCTCGCGCCAGAGCTCTGCGTCGAAAAAAACGTTTTGGATGCGGTCGACGCAAGGGTGAAGGCGTGGTTCGAAACGCACGACACGCTCACGCTGGGAGAATTCCGCGACGCTCTCGGCACCTCGCGCGACCACGCGCTGCTGGTGCTGGAGTATTACGACCGGCGAGGGATTCTTCGCCGCGAGGGTGATGTCCGCAGGCCGGGCGCGCAGTTTGGCGAGATAGAAAAATGAGGCGGCTTTTGTCGCCTCTCACATGGGAGTAGATGGGTGCTGGTGTGCCCCCCGGTCTTCAAAACCGGTGAGAGGGGTGAAGAGCCTCTCGGGTGAGTTCGATCCTCACATGCTCCCGCCAGAGCCTCGCGGCCGCGCGCCGCGGGGCTTTTTGAAAAATGTGGATTTCCCTCTTGACAGAATGGGGGGAAGCTCATATAATACTACTGTTCGCGGCGTGAGCCGCACAATTTCATATCCGGGTGTAGCGCAGTTGGTAGCGCGCATGGTTCGGGACCATGAGGCCGTGAGTTCGAATC